>Ga0255053_10000481_pt1 | contig 22063 bp, 21 predicted proteins | sample JV7_2_22_MG_FD_188635 | JGI IMG/M metagenome (GOLD analysis project Ga0255053, IMG submission 188635) | Seawater microbial communities from Jervis Inlet, British Columbia, Canada - JV7_2_22 | ecosystem: Environmental > Aquatic > Marine > Inlet | place: Canada: British Columbia | collected... | reverse complement strand
GCTCCCAGGCAACCCGCCATTTATCGCGCACGGTCGCCAGTTTAGATTTAACGGATTCAAGGCGAGTCTGGTTCTGGTCTTCGACGGTTGGCCCAAGCCATCTAAGGTTGAGTGCAATGAGTCCAATGGAGAGGCTTGGGCGCCCGCTCTGAGCTCGGATTACATCCTTGGAGAGCAGGTACGTCTCGATCTCCTCAGCAGCATCCTCGAGGGACTTTAAGTTGGCTTCAACTTCCCACATTTAAAATGCTTAGCCAGTGTGTTTCTTGATGGTGTCTAGGAGTGAGCCGCGTGTAACCGGTTTTACCAGGAAGTCGTCTGCGCCAAGATCCATTCCTTCCTGCCGGTCTTCAGGCATGGCCTTGGCAGTCAGAAATACGACGGGGGGGTGGTTGTCCGATTCTTCCTTTAGCGTGCGCAGCACATCAAACCCGGACATGTCCGGCATCATGATGTCCAGCAGAACGATATCGAAGGTGTTGCTGCGCATCAGTTCCAGAGATTCCTCACCGCTGTTAGCGAGGTGGATATCGTAGCCGGCCGTGCGCAGTGTGAGATCGATGAGGTCCAGGGTGTCGCGCTCGTCATCGACAACCAGGACACGAAGAGGTTCAGTCATAAGTTCAGGCTCATGTGTACGGCCGCACTTCCGGACAATCTACAACCCTCGATTCCCGATTCCCCATGGGGCGAGATTTTACACTCGGCATGGCCGAACCGCAAAGTGCTCATCCGTACCTGCGCAAAAAAACTGCCCACGAGGGCGCTGCTTCGAAAATCGACGGCGGCTCAACCGGACAAATGGTTAATCTAGCTCCTAGACCAACGTGTGAACCGGATTCTCGATGTATTGTCGGAACACCTGCAGCCAGCGCGCGACCTCCGCGCCATCTGTCACACGATGGTCTGCTGAAAGAGTAACCTGCAAGCGCTTGCCAGGAACGACCTGCCCATTCACGACTACCGCCTCGTCCCGTACGCTCCCGACCGCCATGATCGCGGCTTCTGGGGGATTGATGATTGCGATGAAATGATCCACCTGGAACATTCCAAGGTTTGACACGGTGAACGTCGATCCCTCGATATCGCCCGGGCGAACCTTCCCGCTTCTCGCACGCGCTACCAGCTCTCTAAGCTCGGTTGAGAGCTGACGAATGGGTTTGCCATCCACGTCCTTTGTAACCACTGTCATTAGCCCGTCATCAAGCGCTACCGCTACGCCGACGTTGATATGGCCATGGCGCACGATCTCGCCCCCATCCAAGGAGGCGTTGATGTTCGGGAATTCTCGGAGCGCCATCGCAGATGCTTTCACAAGGAAATCGTTCACCGAGAATTTTCCATCATCTGGCATTCGAGAGTTCAATTGCCGGCGCAGATCCATCATCGGCGCGGCGTCCAGGTCGGAGGTCACATAGAAGTGGGGCAGCTGCTGTTTGGAGGCCGACATGCGCCGGCCTATCACTTCGCGCAATTTGGATACTGGAACTCGGACTGTCTCGAGCGGGGCAGCCGATGGCTGGAACGGTACGGCTCCGCTAGCCGCAGCAGGAACCGCGGCCTCTACGTCTCGCTTCACGATTCGGCCTTGAGGTCCGCTTCCGGATAAGGCGCCTAATTCCACGCCTCTCTCGGCAGCGAGTCGACGCGCCACTGGCGAAGCACGCACGCCCCCAGGCAACTGACCATCCCCATTTGCGGAGGTCTCGCTGACCGCAATCGGGCTCGCGGCTGCAGGCTCAGGCATAGCAGAATGCTCTGCCATCGGAGTTCCCGTCTCTACTTCAGCCGACTCAACCTCGATCGCTCCAGCGTCGAATTCTTCGCCCGCTTCACCAATCACTGTGATCGGAGCCCCAATCGGGACGCTTGTATTCTCTGCAGCCAGGTGTTTTAGTATGACGCCGCCGGCCTCGGCTTCGACCTCGACGGTCGCCTTGTCGGTCTCAATTTCTGCCAGAACCTCACCAATCTCAACCGCCTCCCCCTCGGCCTTCAACCATCGGACCAGCAAGCCCTCGGCCATATCGAAACCCAACTTGGGCATATTGATAACTGTGGCCACTAAAGCACCTCTTTTACAGCTTCGACGATATCCGCTACTTGAGGCAATGCCATCTGTTCGAGCTCACGATTGTAGGGAAGGGGGACCTCGACCTGCGCCACCCGTTTCGCGGGCGCATCGAAATAATCAAATGCTTCTTCATAGAGTCGGCTGGCAACTTCGGCGCCCACGCCGAACGAGCGCCATCCTTCTTCGACGATCACCGCCCGGTTTGTACGCTTCAGTGACTCGATCGCGGGTCCCAAATCTAAGGGCCGCAGGGAGCGGAGATCGATAATCTGTGCCTCTATGCCTTCAGCAGCCAGTTGATCTGCGGCTTGCTGAGAGAGCTGAAGGCCCTTTGAGTAGGTGATGATTGTGACGTCTGTGCCCTCTCGTTGAACCTTGGAGACGCCAATCGGCTCCACGTAGTCGCCTTCCGGCACCTCGCCTTTTGTCTGGTACATCGTCGCATGCTCAATAAACATGACCGGGTCTTCTGTTCGAATAGCTGCCTTCAGAAGGCCTTTAGCATCGTAAGGGGTAGCAGGAGCGACGACCTTCAACCCTGGAAAGTGGGCGAAAACGGCGTCTGGAGTCTGAGAGTGAGTCGCGCCGAGTTGACGTCCTCCGCCTCCCACTGCCCTGATAACGATTGGGACGGTGAACTGCCCTCCAAACATCGCTCGCATCTTGGCCGAGCCGTTCACGATCTGATCCATGGCCAGAAATGCGAAATTGATCGTCATCAGTTCCGCTACTGGCCGGAGGCCGGCCATTGCGGCTCCATTGGCGGCGCCAACAATTACGCCTTCTGCGATTGGAGTGTCGCGTACGCGCTCCCCGCCGAAGTGATCGTAGAAGCCTCGCGTGACGGCATAGGTGCCGCCCCATAATCCGACTTCCTCACCCATGACGAAAACGCGCTCATCGCGCTCCATCTCTTCCCACAAGGCTTGCGAGATTGCCTCTCGCATAGTGATCTCTGGCATTTACTGCTCCGCGTAAATGTTCTCAAAAAGTGCCTCGGGCGGAGGATTGGGGCTCGACTCCGCAAACTCGACTGCCTCTTCGATTTCTTGATTCACCAGCTCTTCTTCCTTCGTAAGCTCGTCCGAAGAAAAGATACCGGTATCTGTAAGATAAGCACGGAAAATCCCGATCGGATCGTCTTCGCGCCATTGGTCGACTTCTTCGCTCTCGCGGTAACGCTCCGGATCCCCCATCGAGTGGCCTCGATAGCGATACGTCACCACTTCCAGAAAGTAGGGTGTGCTGTTTTCTCGAACAAATTCAAGAGCTTCTTCGGCCGCGTCGCGAACCTCGAGCACGTTCATCCCATTGACCCTGGAGTTGGGCATTTTGTAACCCTCGGCCTTCTGACGCATTTCCTCGACTGCCGAGGCACGTTCAACTGAAGTGCCCATCCCGTACTGGTTGTTTTCGCAAACCCAGAGCACAGGTAGATCCCACACCATGGATAAGTTCAAAGATTCATGGAAATAGCCAATATTGGTGGCGCCGTCACCAAACATACAGATGGTGACACCAGACTCCCCACGATATTTATCTGCCATAGCCATCCCGGCTGCGAGTGGCAAATGTGCGCCCACAATTGCATGCCCGCCCCAGAAATTGCGGTCCGGATCTGCCAGGTGCATCGAACCGCCCATGCCCTTGGTGGTGCCGGTGGCCTTGCCTAGAAACTCGGCGATCACGTACTTGGCCTCGATCCCACTGGCAATTGCTACTCCGTGATCCCGGTAGGCGGTAATGACACGATCTTCTGGGCGACGAACGGAGAGCAGGCCGCTGGCTACTGCCTCCTGGCCTATGTAAAGGTGGAGAAAACCACCAATCTTTCCCTGCTGATAGAGCCGTGCGGATTCTTCCTCGAGGCGCCTGACCAGAACCATCTCATGGTATAGACGCAGCATTTCCTTCTCATCCAGCGCTTTAAGCGCTACATCTGCTTCAGCCATCTTGTATATCCACGCTATGCTGAACCCCCGCCATCTCACCAGGTTGCGGGCGCTAACGATATGCCCCGGAGGACCGGGGCCGGCGAGATTATATCATTTGGCCTAGGGCTGCGCCGTCAGGCCAATGGGGCTATGACTCCGCCCTCAGGCCGATGGCACGCAGGTCATACTCGGTGAGGGTCGCATCCATACCCACTGGAATTGGGAGATCCAGCACGAATTCCACCGAAGCGCCAGCCACGAGCTTTTCCGGTGCGGACCATCCGGCAGTCACCAACTCGCCGGTAGAAGAACGAACATCCGCGTATACGGTCGCCGCATCCACGTCGAACGCCATCGGATTGTGGATTGTCCCGCGAATGAAAATTGCCGATCCAACGGAGAGAAAGGTAGCAACGTCGACTGGCAAATCAATGACCGTGCTTGCCACGTCAGGAGCGGACTGTTCCACCCGCGTACCCACTCGAATCGCTTCCGGATCGCCGGGATCAAATCGAAGACTGATACCGGGGAAGCCAAATGCCACAAAAGGAAGCTGTTCTCCAGCCTCTAGCGGGCGTGGGGTTCTCACTTCCCGCAGCCCGATGAGCCGATTTCCATCAAAGAGGCTGATCAAGACCGATCCTGTAGCAGCCTTGCCGGTATTTACTAGAGTTCCCACCACGAAGGGAGCACCCTGTGCGGTTAGATGAAGCCGAGGCTCCTCACGAATCTCCATCGAGCTGGAGTTCGACGGCTCAGAAATTAGGCCGTCATGAAACAGAATCCATCGGACCGCTCCTGGATTCTCAGGCGCCAGCGCCAGGAACGGCGCGGTTTCCCCAGGCGCGAGCTGTTTCGGACCAGACTGCATGATGGCTATTGACTTCACACGGTCGTTTGCTGAGTGCCCCAGGAATCCAAGCGAGTCGAGTGCGATGTGTCTGTTCCCCGGGTTGGTTATGAATCCCATCATGGCCAGCTCGCCGTTCCCGGTAACAAAAAACTCATCCAAATCGGAAACGAGCTCCGGCCGCTGTTCGCTTTCCTGACCGTCGACTGTCGAGCCATCGGCAGATTCGTGGGTGGATATTTCAACCTGCGCTTCCATAGGAGCATCTGCGCTATCAAAGCTCGCTGAAAATGGACCCGCTTCGCCCGGTAGTAAATTCGACATCAAGCTACTTGCAGACTGCGATTCGATGACTTCGCCCGCCGCGTCCATCAGGCTCACACGCAGCCGAACCTGGCCGATAGGGCTATCGCTCTGGTTCTCCACGAAGCCAAGCACTTGCCACTCGCCGGGAGTTGGACCTTGCGATACATGATGAGAAATCACTCGGACGGGTGGGACAGAAGTCGGCGGCAGTACGGTGGGAGAAGGGATGAGGAGGGCGGGCTGCGTGGTCGTGACAGTCTCGCAGGCGAACAGCGCTGTGCAAAACGCGAACAAAACGCTATAACGAAGAACCTTTGATTGGGTCAACGTGATCTAGGGGAGAATGTCAGTCGGAAAAGGCTTCTTCGAAATCCAGATCAAATTCAAACTCGTCGATTGAACCAAATCCCTCTCCTTCTCCAACTTTGCACAAGCCGTAGGCGCCGTTCAGTAGGCAGCCATCCAGAGAGTTGAGGCTCATGGTCTCAAGGAGGGAAACCAGCTTTTCTTCGTCTTCTGCCAGGAGTGCGAGGGTCGTTGTACCATCCTGGCGTACAACGCCGACCAGCCCAATTCCTGCCGGGCTAAGCGCTCCGAATCCCGGTACGTGAAGCAGACCGTCGGGGTCGTCGGATGGAAGCGTGATCTCGAGCGGCGCGAGATAGTCGTCCAGATCGGGATCCGGATCGAACAATCCCAGAACGAGCAGATCTGCGTCTTCCGGTGGGTCCGCGGCGAGGATGAGCTCGATTCCAGCCGCGTTCAGCGTGCTCTTTGTGGCCCCAATTGCACTCAGAGTTTCAGCTTCTAATGCAAAGTCCCCGCTCTGGACGACAGCCACGGAACCATTGAATACAAATGGCAGATTTTCAAGCGCCGGGGCTCGCACTCCAGTGATCAGGAAATCTGCTAGATTTTCAATCAGCTGCCGGTTGTCCGTTACACCATCGTACGGTGGCTGCAAAAAAGTTAAATCACCCAGTGCCAGAGCCCTCAAATCCGGGCTGGCCGCGGCGACAGAATGTCCGCCACCCGTGTCGGTGATCGACGAAAAAACGGTTTCCCCGCCCAGAATGAGGGGAGTACCAGCCTCCGTAAACACCGATCGCGCACCGTACATGGTGACGGTGTCGAGGCTTTCTGTCAGGGGGTTGTCGTTGAAGCTTTCGAAAAATACATTCCGGAAATTTCCCTCGTTCGTAACCAAGTCGTACAGATAGTCGTCAGAAAATGCGAGGTCGAGCGGCTCGAGCAGTTGGTTGGCAACCGTAATATCCACTCCGTTGGAAAAGTCATCAAAACCAAAAGAGTCGGAACTGGAACGTGTGGGATCCAGGATCACCAGCAGACGACCGTCCTGTTCGACAAAGCGTCTGACCGCCTCGACTTCAGGGGCGGAAAATGGCTCGAAGGGAGAAACAACGATATAAGCGTTGGCAAATTTCAGCCGCCCTTCGAGGCCGAGCGAATCAAAACTGGCGTTTGAATCCAGAAGCTGGATCGACGCGCCGCGCGCTGAAAGCTGACGGGTCAGGGTGTCCAGCTCTGAGACATCGAATCGGTTGGAGTGTGAGGTGTCGATCAAAATCACGGGTTTGCCCTCCAGCTCCACTTCGGTGGAAGTGATTTCCCCACCCTGAGCAGGTAGACCCGGGATTGCGATCTCGGAGAACGGCGGGAGGGGGATTTGATCCGGCGGCTGATAGGTCCCGCGGTAGAACCATAGGCTTCGGCCGATGATTGGTATCAATAGCAAGCCTACGCTTACGAGAATAAGGGTCCCGGTCCGCTTCATGGGCTGGCTCCCTCCGAAGGCGGGACCCAAAGCAAGTACAATCCGGGTTGGCGCGGATAAGGGGTTTGTGCGCCTTGCTCGGTTTCCATGAAGAACAGAAATCCGAGCTCTGATGGCAGGCCGGCGGGTTCTCGCAAATTGATCGTTCGGTAATTTGCAATTTTGGCCATGCCTGCGGCATGCCCGATGGCCTGACTTACCGAACCCAATTCGTCCACCAACCCGAGCCGTTGCGCCTCACCCCCCAGCCAGATCTCGCCGCGAAGCAATGTCTCTGGGCCAATCTGAAGCGAATCCCCTCTGCCCAGACTGACTGCCGAGTAAAAAGCCTGCTTGATCGCTTCCATACGGCGCAGCTGCGCATCGCGGGCTGAGCCAAACAGCTTGTACGGCCCGGTGGAAACGAGATCTTCGAACACTCCTGGCGCAGGAGGCAGTTGCGATACCACGCCAACGTTGCCAACCGGCGAGGAAGGCCCGGCAAAAATATAGTCCGTGCCGACAGAGAGATAGTAGGCGCCGCTGGCAGCTACGCCCTGTGCCATCGTCACCACCGGCTTCTGCTCCCTCAGCCTGGCCAGCTCCAGGTAGACCGCTTCGGTGTCAATAACGGTTCCACCCGGACTATCAATCACCAGCACTACCGCGCGTATCTCTGGTTGCTCCCTGGCATATTCAATTTGAGCGATCATCTCGGCCGATGAAAAAGCATGAATCGCATCACGCAGGTAGATCAGACCCACCGCGGGGCGTGGGATCATAGCCGCGAGGGCAATCCCCAGTGTTAGCGGAATGAGCAGCAACAACAGGTAGCGCTTCCGAAAGGAATCGCTCTCAGCAGCTGTATTTTCGGCCGTGCTGGTCTCAGATGTTGAAATGGGGAACCTCGGCCCGAATAGCGCGCAATCGTACAACGATTTGATTCCGCATGCTATTGCGCGCGCCACACGCACCAGTTGACTCCCTTAAAGGAAGACAGGGGCCCGAGATGGCGCCCCTGTGCTTTGAAACTGGGAACTTCGCTGGTTCAGGCTAGCTCGACCTCCGGCAAAATCTGTTTCGCCTGCTCGATTTCCTCAGCTGGGAAGCCAAAGTCCTCCAGCTCACCTTTTTTAAAGGCGTCATAAGCGGCCAGGTCGAAGTGCCCGTGGCCAGACAAGTTGAAGGCGATCACCTTTTCAGTTCCCTCTTCTTTCGCCTTCAGAGCTTCATCGATCGCCACTTTCACCGCATGCGCCGATTCGGGAGCAGGGATGATGCCTTCGGTGCGAGCAAATTGCACTGCGGCCTCGAACACGGGCAGCTGCGCTACCGCAACCGCCTCGATGATCCCGTGGTCGTATAAACCAGACACGATTGGCGCCATGCCGTGGTATCGAAGGCCACCGGCATGAATCGGGGCAGGAATGAAGGTATGACCCAGAGTAAACATCTTGGCGATGGGTGCCGCCTGGGCCGTGTCGCCATAGTCGAAGGCATACAGACCTTCCGTCAAGGTTGGAGCAGCAGTCGGTTCGACAGCGATAACTCGCATGTCCTTCCCGTCGACGATCTTCTCCCTCACAAACGGGAGAACTAATCCAGAGAAGTTGCTGCCGCCACCAATGCACCCGATCAAAACATCCGGATACTCGTCAGCCATCTCAAACTGCTGCTGTGCTTCCAGACCTACAACGGTCTGGTGCATCAACACATGATTGAGCACGCTGCCAAGCGCATAATTGGTGTCGTCGTTGGTGCCGGCGGTAAACACTGCTTCGCTGATTGCAATCCCGAGCGAGCCTGGATGTTCTGGATCCTGCTCCAGGAACGCCTGGCCCATCGGCGTCTCCGCACTTGGGCTCGGAAGAACTTCTGCATCCAGTGTCTCCATCAACACTCGGCGATAGGGCTTTTGACGGTAGGAGGCGCGCACCATGAAGACCTTGCAATCCATGTCCATGAGCCCGCAGGCAAACGCCAGCGCGCTGCCCCACTGTCCCGCTCCAGTTTCCGTTGCAAGTCGATTTAGGCCGGCCTGCTTGGCGTAGAAAGCCTGAGCCACCGCAGTGTTGGGTTTGTGGCTGCCTGACGGACTTCCGCCTTCATACTTGTAGTAGATGTGAGCCGGAGTATCGAGCGCCTTTTCAAGCCGACGAGCTCGTATGAGGGGGGTCGGTCGCCACATGCTGTAGATCTCACGCACCGGATCCGGGATTTCAATTTCCCTCTCTTTGCTGAATTCTTGCTCGTTGAGCGCCTCAGCGAACAGCGGGGGCGGCAGGATGGTTGGCTCTTTTGTCTCGGGGTGAAGCAGAGGGGGCAGATCGAAGCCTAAATCGGCCTGGATGTTGTACCAGGTCTTCGGGATGTCGTTCTCGGTCAATTGGTATTTGTATTGCTTGGTCATCTTTCTCCTCCTTTGGGATCGAACTATCTCGGTTCGGCATTCACTGCAACTCTGCTTGCTTCCACCTGGATGTCCACCTCCTATTATGTGTAAGTAAAAACGCCCGTCTCAGCGCGATACGCATGGAGACGAGCGTTTGAACACCCGCGGTGCCACTCCTGTTAGGCCTTAACCAAAAACCCCATCGGTGATGCGACGGGGGATTGATACCAGCCTCACTCTCTTCGGGCATAGCGATGCCCGCAGCCGTGGTAACGGTGGCCAGCCCGGCTCAGGCTATCCTGTCGTTAGACATTTCACCCTGCGGCTCCGAGGTCCATTCAACGCTGTCGTACGAACGGGATTTTCACTGGACGCCCGCTCTCTGGGTCGCCGTTTCAGCGCTTACTATTCCTCTTCAACGCCTTTGGAGTATTTGATTGTCGAAAAAGTATACGTGCGGCACGCGAGCCTCGTCAAGGTCGAGACTCTTACCACTCGACTGCGCATAGCCAAATTTGCCAAGGATCGGATAGGAATTTGAGTATGGGGAAGAGATCGGCAGTTGCTAATAGATCGGAAGGCTGGGATCTACATCACGCGCCCAGGCATTGATCCCACCGCGGAGGTTCTTCTGTTTGCGAAAGCCAGCGCCGGCCAGGAGTTCAACTGCGCGCGCCGATCTAGCGCCGGTTTTACAGAAGATAACCATCTCGTCCGCGCTGTCGAGTTCGTGCAAACGTGCGGCCAGGCCACCCAGCGGAAATAACTCTGCCCCGTCCAGCTGTGAGATCTCTAATTCATGAGGCTCGCGTACGTCAATTAGTCGCACACGCTCGCCTTGCTCCAATCGTTTGGCGAGATCGGTGGGGTCGATCTCCCACTCGCTGGTAAGCATCCCTTCCTCTCGGTCGTGACTGGGCACGCCGCAGAAGGCTTCGTAATCGATCAGTTCGGTAACTTCCGGATTCTCAGAGCAGACCCGGCAATTTGGGTTCTTCTTCAGCCGCAGTTCTTCGAAGCTCATATCCAATGCATCAAAGAGCAGCAGCTTGCCGATCATTGGTTCCCCGATACCGAGTAGCAGTTTGAGAGCCTCTGTTGCCTGCAAGGTACCAATGGTTCCGGGCAGTACGCCAAAGACGCCGCCTTCAGCGCACGAAGGCACCATTCCTGGCGGGGGCGGTTCCGGAAAGAGGCATCGGTAGCACGGACCTTGCTCGGCCCAGAAAACGCTGAGCTGGCCTTCAAACCGAAAGATTGAGCCATAAACGTTGGGCTTTCCGGTCAGGACGGATAGGTCGTTTACAAGGTAGCGGGTGGGGAAGTTGTCTGTTCCATCGACGATAACCTGATACGGTTCGGCGATCCGGAACGCACTCTCGGAGGTGAATGGTTCATCGTAGACATCGACCTGCACCTCAGGATTGATGTCGAGCATACGGTCCCGAGCCGAATGGACCTTCCGCTCTCCCAGCGTGGAGGTCCCATGGATAATCTGACGCTGAAGATTCGTGAAATCGACCACGTCGTAATCCACCAGCCCGATGCGTCCGACTCCGGCAGCCGCCAGGTAGATCGCCACGGGAGATCCCAGTCCGCCCGTGCCAATAATGAGCACGGAAGAGTCCTTGAGTTTTGACTGGCCTTCAAGCCCAACCTCCGGCATCAGAAGATGACGGGAGTAGCGCAGGATTTCTTTATGGTTGAGTTCAGCTCCATTTGAAGATATCGACATGGTATCCATCCTTTGACCATCGCTCGATCGTTTTGCTCAGATTATCTACCCACGGGTTCGATTGTACTGGGCTCGGGTTGCGGCGGTGAAGCTAATCCGATCGCGCTCAGTTGATCGATAAGCCTTGGCGCGCGGGCCGCTCCATGATTGATCCCTCTCGGGTGCCCCTTCGCGTCAATGATGAAAGTCGTTGGCAACGAGAGCACACCCCAGGTGTTGGCGAGTTCAGGGCGCTCAAGTGCCTGCACCTTGATGATTTGAAGTTGATCTCCGTATTGCGAGGCAACTTGTTCGAGCGCCGGATCCTGGATTGTATGGCACGGAGCACAGCCGGGATCGGTAAAGTACAGGATAGCCGGCTTACCGAGCTGATATCCGTCCAAGCCCAACTGCTTACGGGCCAGCCTGCGCATGACAAACCACCCATATAGTCGGTAGGCGAGATACCCCACTAAGATCAGTCCCAGAGCGAGGGCGAGCCGTTCCAGCATCATCTATTCTGGCCGCCCCGGGCGCTGCCCTGGAGTTACTCCAGGTGGAGCGGTCTTCACAAAGCCTGGAAGGCCGACTCGATTGAACCAGTAGTACACCGCGCAGCCTACGCAGAATCCGGCAAACAGATTTAGCGCCGACAGGCCGATCACGATCCAGGTTAGCGCCCAAGCGAGAGTTGAAGCTCCAGCCAGGAAGGCCAGCGTTCCCCCTGTCAGAAATCCAGCTCCGACGCCGAGCGAGAAGCGATGAGGTTCAGGGTTATCCGGGATCAGATCCGGAGCCACCCAGCCCGCCCGCATGAGGGCTCTATAGACAAAACCAAAATCTGGCCGACCGCGCAGGGTGCCATTCAACATCAAGAGGCCAACCACTGCCACCAACCAGGGCGAATCGACGACGAATGCCGCCAGCAGCAAGCCCAGGCGAATTGCCATGCTGGTTTTCATCGCACTGTGATCGAGGGCTTTCAAAGATCCGCCCTGGCCTCCAGCGATACTCGGCAGGATCATGAGCGTGTCGCTGTCCTCGATCGTGGTCTGCTCACCCTCCAAAGTTCGTACGTCTTCATCGTTGACAAATAGATTTACGTAGGGCCTCAGATTACCTGCTTCGTTGTACAGGTGAGGTCCGATGGACGGGAACTGAGCGGTTAGCTGCTTTAGCGCCTCGCCCACCGTGCTTGCTTCGACCTCGAGCTGCCCCTGTCCCTCGGTGTAAGGCCGCAATGGGGTCGGCACGCGAATGTGGCTCATGTGTCACCTTCCTTGATCTTCAAGACTTCCTCGACCATGCGTGAATGGTTTTCCAACATTCGCCACACTCGCGAATCGGAAGCAGAACCATTTTCGACGCTGGTGATTAAATAAACGAACCAGGGCACCGCCCATTCCAGGTCGTACTGGGATGGAGCAGGTGGATGATCCGGATGCGAATGAAATACTCCAATGACCTCCAGACCAAGCTGTTCTGCAAGCTGCTCGGCCTGAAGAGTCTCCTGAGGGTCAAGCCTGTAGCGATGGCCGCGTTCATTAGGCTCGAAGTGATTGGGCATCGGGAGCACTCGGCGGGCTTCTCGGTGATCGCCTTCTATCAAACCTAAGAGTAGGCCAGCGCCCTCCTCCGGGTAAAGCGCTTCTCCGTGCGCATGGATTTCTCCCATGACCTGCACCGGAATCGTCAGTCTCATCTTTCGTTCCAAAATGGCATGTCCAGATACTTGAGCCCCGAGTCCGCAAACAGAGTCACGATGACGCCTGATTCGATTTGTTCAGCAAGTGCCATAGCGGCGACCGCTGCGGCCGCGCTGGACGGGCCAACCAGCAGACCTTCCTCGCGTGCCAGACGACGCGCCATGCCGTACGCGTCCTCGGTCTTGATCTCGAGAATATTGTCAGGGAGGAGCGGATCGTAAATCTCAGGCACCTCGCTGGAAGGAAGATTCTTCAAGCCCTCCAATCCATGCAACGGGCTTTGGGGCTGGAAGGCAACGATCCGGACCTCTGGAGCAGCTTCCTTCAGGAATCGGCCGGTTCCGACCACCGTTCCTGTTGTACCCAGGCCCGCAACGAAGTGTGTTACGCGGCCAGCGGTAGCGCTGAGGATTTCGGGTCCGGTTGATTCGAAATGCGCGCGCCAGTTGGCCGGGTTGGCATATTGATCCGCATAGTAGTAACGATCTGGATTCTCAGCGGCTAAGGAAGCCGCAATATGTCGAGCGCCGTCCGATCCTTCAAGCGGATCCGTGAGCGTGAGCTGTGCTCCCAGGGCATTCAGAATGCCCTTTCTGGCATTGTTGGCGTTTGCCGGCAGGGTCAGGTGCACGGATACGCCAATGGAAGCCGCCAGCGTTGCATACGCGATCCCCATGTTTCCGGACGTCGAATCGAGAAGGCTCCGTCCATTGCCAAGTTCGCCAGAGCTAAGAGCCTGTCGCAAGATGCTCGCTGCCGGACGGTCTTTAACCGAGCCGCTGGGGTTGTGCCACTCGGCCTTGGCGTAGATCTCGACCGGCGTGGAACTCAGGCGTCGCAAACGAATCAGGGGAGTATTTCCAACGGCCCCTAGCAGGCCTTCGTGCTCGATTGTCTGTTGTGTTGTACCGTTCATCAATTCCCTCTTAAGCAAAAAAACTCGCTCCCTGTTTGGGCGATGGTTTTTTATTCCATCGCGGGGGCGAGCCTGCAAATCTCCGCTGAGTCAGCTCTTAGCTTAGCTGGCTCCTTTTCGACGGGACGCATGCTGCCCCCGCCTCATACAAGTGCATTCGATCATGAAGTAATTATTCATAAGAATATGACAAATATTATATCGCTTCGATTGAGGTTGTCAACGCTTTCATTAAGAATCCTCAAACCTGACGGCGCAGCACGGTGCAAGTTTGTGACCATCTACCGTTTGGCTGCATGGGACTCTGATCCTACCCGACTGCCCCTTACCCCTTGCTATAATGCCTTCGTCGGGATAGCATCCTGCCTGCCATGTCGAAGCGCACGGCCGGCGAACCCAAGCATTCCGCAGCAAAATCCTCGAGTCAATTTACCCGGCATGTTGCCGTGACTTTCGGGATCGCTGCGTTGATCGCCACCGTGCTTACGGCGTGGAAGCCTGCCAGTCTCGATCCAGGTGAGCTGGTGGGTGAATTGATGGCCGCTCTCGAAGGTTCTTCCGAAGAGCCGGCTGCTCAAGCAGAGCTTCCCGAATTGACCGAGGCATTGCCCGTCGGGGTGGTGTCCGGACATGCGGGACCCCATCCGGATAGTGGTCTGGATGATCCAGGCGCCACCTGTCCCGACGGTCTCACCGAGGCGGAGATCAACGCAGAGATTGCCCGCCGGGTTGTGACGGGACTGGAAGGCTCAGGGTTCAAGACCGTCCTTCTGGATGAGTTCGATACCCGCTTAGACGGGTTCCGGGGTTCTGCATTGGTCTCAATACATGCCGACTCGTGCGCTGCGATCAACGACGAGGCCACAGGATTTAAGGTCTCGGCAGCCATTGATACGGCTGTGCCCGACCGATCACAACGCCTGGTGGCATGTATGGCAGATCGATACGGTAGGGCGACGGATCTGCGCTATCATCCGAGCAGCGTCACGCTGGATATGACCGAATATCACACTTTCTTCGAGATCGACAGCCTGACCCCAGCGGCCATCGTTGAAGTTGGCTTTCTCTTTCTGGACAGAGATTTCCTGACAGAGGAGCCAGACAAGGCGGCCCGGGGAATCGTAGATGGGTTGTTGTGTTTCGTGAATAACGAACCCGCTACGTTACCGCTCAGCGACCTGCCCTGAGCAATTGCAGGCGCCCCCCTTGCGGGGCGAGCGGACCCTGAGAGCATGCCTTGACTTCCTTTCCCCCACGCACCCCTTCTAATCAAGCCACTGAAGCACTGCGCGCAGCACATGCGGCGCTGGGTCGCGGCGACAAAGTGGAGGCCCGCCGCCAGGCGCGTCTCGCCGCAAAGCTGCTCCCTACTATGGAAGAGCCCTGGCTTTATTTGGCAGCCACAGCCGACACCAAGGCTGGATTAGCCTATCTGGCACGAGCCCTGGAAATCAATCCGCGCAGCAGGCCGGCGAAGAAGGCCATTCGGTGGATGATTCGGCGCTTACCGGCGGGCGAGCGCAAACAAGCACTTCGGGCAGCTAATCTCCCGAGCGTTCAACTGCTGTCACTCGAAGCCCTGAGCCCTCGAAGATTGTTTTCCCTGCGCATTGCAGTTCCGGCAGTGGTCCTGGCGGCCGTTATTGGGGCATGGATAGGCGGGCAACCGGCGGATGCGTTCGAGCCACAAACCGCTTCGGGACCGGTTGCAAAAGCCACTCTCACCAATACCCCGACTCCGACAGCGACGGCTACTAGCACCCCGACTCCGACGCCGACACCGACGCAGACCTATACGCCATCCCCAACTCCGTCGCCCACTAAGAGGCCCAGCGTATCGTGGGAATTCTCTGTCGATCCTCAGGAACTAGCGGATGAGGGAAGGTGGATCGATGTTGACCTCAGCGAGCAGATAGTCACCGCTTACGATGGCGTTACGCCGGTGCGGCACTTTATCGTGTCCACCGGGACCTGGCAGCATCCGACGCTCACGGGCCAGTTTCGGGTATGGGTAAAACTGGCTTCCACCCCAATGGCCGGCCCTGGCTATTATCTTCCCGGTGTTCCGTGGACCATGTACTATTACCGCGGCTACGCACTGCACGGAACCTACTGGCACAGCAATTTTGGGACCCCGATGAGCCATGGCTGTGTGAACCTCACTATCGTAGAAGCCGAATGGCTATATAATTTCGCCTCTGTCGGGACCCTGGTAAACGTTCACCCTTAAGGGAAAGCGGCCCGAAACTTGCAAATTTACTTAGGTGCGGGCCGTTTTTGGTCTCTGAAACAGGTTCAAAGAAGAGAGCATGCCAAAAGGTATAGAACTTAACGACGCGCTTTCCAGGCGCAATTTTCTCAGCCTCACCGGCTCCGGCCTTATGGCGTTGGGGATTCCACTCCAGTGGACGAGCAAAGCCGTAGAGACAGACCGCGGCTTGCTGGGCCGAGTCGTAGATCCGACGCTGGACATCTACACGCGGCCTTCATGGGCAAGCGAGAAAGTAAAAACGCTATGGCGAGATGACACCTTCGAGATTGCAGCAGCATGGGTGGGCGATCCTATTCCGGAGCACAATCGAATCTGGTATGAGCTCCCAGGCTTGGGATATGCCCATTCGTCCACCATCCAGCCGGTGCGGGAGGATCTGAACGAGCCGCTTCTTGACGTCCCGAAAGCAGGCGTGCTGACCGAAGTCACGGTGCCCTTCGTAGACGTTCACTGGCGCCCTCGAGAAGACAGCGAGTTTGCCTACCGCTTCTATTACGGTTCAACTTTCTGGATTACTGGCGTCTACCAGGATGTCAAACTGCAGAAGTGGTATCGGGTCTTTGATGACAAATACACCTACGTTTATTACGCGCCGGCGACCGCGTTCAGGCCCATTCCAATCTCAGAACTTATTCCCATTTCGCCCGACGTGCCGCCGGAAGAAAAGCGAATCAAAGTCGATCTTGCTAATCAATGGGTGAGCCTGTATGAAGGCGACACCATGGCCTTCTCCACCAAGGTTTCAACCGGCCGCAAGTTTGGTCAGGATTACTACTGGACCCCAGAAGGGAACTTTGAGACCTTTCGCAAACGGCCATCGCGGCATATGGCGCGTGGCAATCGGGCGACCGGTTATGATGTACCGGGAGTGCCTTGGGTGTCTTATATTGACGAAGAAGGTGTTTCATTCCACGGGACGTACTGGCACAATGATTATGGGATGCCGCGCAGCCACGGTTGCATTAACATGACACCGGCCGCCGCAAAGTGGCTGTACCGCTGGACGCACCCGGTTGTACCGAAGAACGAGCTGGAAGTATGGAAGGCTCACGGCACGGCCGTTAACGTCGCTTTTTAGTCTCTCACTCCTAATCTATGGCGAAACAAGCACTATTTTCTGGGTTGGTTGCCGACGAGTCTGGCAACCCGGTCGAGGTCGCATACGTTGGCGGAGAAGCGTTCTACGTCATCGATGATGATGGATTCAAGCGGCATATCGAAAGTGAACCGGTGGATCGTCAGGTCTTGGAGCAATTCGGCGAACACATTCGCGGCAACGAAGATGTGGTCAGCGAAGGGACCATGAAAGCCATCGGCCAGGACGACATTTTCACCAAGGCCATTATCGACAATTCGCTCAAAGACCTGGACAAACAGTTCGACCAGCTCCTGAAGAACGGCATCCCAGACGATCTCAGAGCCTGGATGGGCATGCTGGGATTTAGGGTTCAGATCGATATGCAAGGAAACGTGGTTAAAATCGAACAGCCCGGCATTCCAGACGAGGGTTTGAACTAGGCACGCCTCAGATTTCGCTCCAGAAACCGCAGTCCTCTCAAATTTCATCCTATCAGCAAACACGCTCATTCGCAGCGATTTCCTGTCGAACCCCCGTGTAGTAGAATCCTTGCCTATCATGACTTTATCTGAGTACATTCTCGATGTAGATGAAACGACCTTCGAGAGCGAGGTCGTCCTCAGGTCGCACGAGGTACCGGTGGTTGTTGACTTCTGGGCTCCATGGTGCGGACCGTGCAGGACACTGAGCCCCATATTGGAGCGCCAGGCTATCGAAGCCGGAGGGGCGTTCCTGCTGGCAAAGATCAACGTCGATGACAACCCGGCGCTTTCCATCCGCTTTGGTGTCCAGGGGATTCCGGCGGTCAAAGCCTTTCGCCATGGGGAAGTTGCAGCCGAATTTGTGGGTGCCCAGCCAGAAACTGTGGTGAAGCGCTTCATCGAACAGCTGGCTCCCAGCGAAGCACAACAGGCGATCGATGAGGCCCTGAGCTTGCTTGGCACTCGACATTATCAACAGGCCGAATCTTCGTTTCGAGAGGTTCTTAATGGAGACGAGGGCAATGCCGATGCTGCACTTGGTCTGGTGGAGAGTCTGTTGATGAGGGGCCAGGGAGGCGAAGCGCTTGAAATCCTGGAACATTTTCCAGCCGGCACGGCCTGGGCAAAGGCCGAAACCTATAAGCCGCTCGCTGAATTGCTCGTTGAGACGGATAAACAGGAGGCCAGTGTCGAGGATGACCCGATAGAAGCCAGCCTGCACCAATCGGCGAGACTGATCGAACGAGGCAACATCGAGGCCGCCATGGATGGTTTCCTGAGTGTCCTGCGGGAGGACAAGAACTACCGGAGCGGAATGGTCAGGCAGGTCATGCTTGCGCTGTTTGAACTGCTCGGAGACCAGGATCCCACCACCCGGAAATATCGTGAGGAATTGGCCTCGGTATTGTTCTGATCGTAGTGTGAAGAGTCATTGGGGCCGGGCGCACTGCTTGGCCCTTCTTGCTGTCTGCAAATGAGTACCCAAGCAACCACAAATTCTGGCGAAGTAACTCTCAGCCGAGAGATGAACCTTTTCACCGTCACCATGATTGGTGTTGGTGGAATGATCGGCGCCGGCATATTCGTGCTCACGGGCATCGCCGCAGGTGAGGCGGGGGCGGCCGTCATCCTGGTGTTTCTCCTCAACGGTCTGGTCACATCCCTCACCGCTATGTCCTACGCTGAACTGGGTTCGGTTCTTCCTGGCGCAGGCGGGGGATACATCTTCATTAAGGAAGCGCTGGGGGGAACCTTCGGATTCCTTGCAGGTTGGATGAGCTGGTTCGCGCAGACGGTGGCAGGTAGCCTTTACGGACTGGCTTTCGGCAGGTTTGCTGCTGAGCTGATCGCACTGACGGACTTCCCGAATTTTGGACTGACGGTCGACCAGCTATCTCTGCTCTTCATGACCATCATTATCATCACCTTCATCTTAATTAACTCCTGGGGAGCATCGGAGACCGCCGCAGCTGGAAACATCCTGACCCTCACAAAGATCGCAATCCTTGGTGTGTTGGTCGCCTTTGGATTGGCCGCGATCTCGGGTACGGATCTTAGCCAGGCCGAGATAAGCACTGATTTCTTTTCGCATGGAGTGATCGGAGTGTTGTCGGCGATGGGGCTCACCTTCATTGCCTTTGAGGGGTACGAAATCATTGCCCAGTCCGGCGAAGAGGTAATCAACCCCAAGCGAAATATCCCCATCGCAATCTTCGTCTCGATCGCAATCGCGGTCGTGATCTACATTTTGGTGGCGTTCGTAGCCATCGGCGCTACAACGGCTCCTGAGGGCATCACGGTCTCGGCCTACCTCGGACAGCAGGGTGAAGTAGCCATTATTGAAGTGGCAAGCCAGGTCTTTCCATTTGGAATCGGCGCTTTAGTGCTGCTGATCAGCGGCCTGGCTTCAACCACTTCTGCATTGAATGCGACCACCTACGCCTCCTCGCGGGTCTCTTTCGCCATGGGGCGTGAAAATAACCTTCCCAGTTTGTTCGCCAAGGTGCACCCGAAGCGGCACACGCCGTACTGGGCGGTGGTGTTCACTGGAATCCTGATGATCGTGATGGCCTGGACCCTGCCGATCGCGGACATTGCGGCCGCTGCCAGCATTATGTTTCTGCTGCTCTTCATGCAAGTCAATTTAGCCGTGCTGTTCCTCAGGCGCAGCCGCCCGGAATTGGATCGCGGGTTCAAGGTCCCACTATTCCCGTTTCTCCCGCTCGTTGCAATCGTGACCAACGCGCTGTTAGCGCTCAGTTTGTTCGGATTCAGCGCGGTGGCGTGGTATTTCGTGATCGGCTGGACCGTCATCGGAGCCCTGGCATATTTTGCGTATTTCTCACGCATTGAAGCCATGGAAAAACCCAAGGAGATCCTGCACGAGGAAGTTTTAGTCAGTAACGACTACTCAGTGCTGGTTCCGATTGGCTCGTCAATGCAGGCCGAGATCCTGGGGCGAATCGGGGCGATTATTGCCTCCGATCAGGGAGGAGAAGTGCTCGCCCTGCACGTGGTGCAGGTGCCGCAACAGCTCTCGTTGGGGGATGGCCGTTTGTTTCTTAAGGAGTCCCGTCCCATGTTGGATGAAACGATTGTATGGGCGAAGGAGCGGGATGTCCCTGTTCACACGATCATCCGACTTGGGCGAAAGGTGGCGGAGGCAGTAAGGCTTACGGCAACTGAGAATGCCTCCGACCTGATGGTGCTTGGCTGGCCGGGATATACGAATTCCTCCGGGAGCTTGTTCGGCTCCGTAATCGATCCCATCGTCGACAATCCCCCCACAGATGTGATTGTCGTTCGCTATCGGCCGTGGAAACCACTGAAGAAGATATTGGTACCGGTAACCGGAGGACTGAACAGCAGATTGGCCGTGAAGCTGGCAGCCAGCATGGCCAAGGCAGAGAGTCCGGAGGAAGTCGCCCTGACGATCCTGCATGTGCTGCCGCCAGAATCCAATCACCGGGCGGAAATCCTGGGTCAGCGTGCAATGGATGCCAGCCAGGAGGGCGTAGAGTACGATCACATCGAGACCAGAATGGTGACGAGCGATGATCGGGCGGTTGCCATCTTGAGGGAGGCCGAAGGTTGCGAATTGATCGTGATCGGAGCCTCAGAAGAGCCGATATTCCGGAACTTCATGGTTGGCACGCTTGCCGAACGCGTTGCGCGTGACGCGAAGGTTACGGTGATGATGGTGAAGCGAAGAAGCAGCCCCTTGCACTCATTTGTTCGCCAGACGATCCTCGAGCCCACCGTCCCCAAACCGATCGACTGAGGCACAATCAACCTTATGAAAAAAGGCGTTCCTCAAGAACGCCTCTTTTGGTTTTATGAGCTACAAATGCGATGTGCGGGCTACTGCCCGAGGATCAACGTGCCCCAGGTAGTTGGATTTGAAAGCGTCCGAGAGCTGACGCTGGAAACCATCGATTGCTGAACCGGCGCTCCCTTTAAATCGTTATCGGACACCGAGAGCGTAAAACCGTATCGCGCGCCATCCACCGGACTCACTCCAAATATGGACCACGGGATTTTGGCCTCCAGATCATAGCCGTCTGTTCTGGCTATGGCGTGGATGGTGATCACCGATAGTGGTCCGCGGGTCGATCGCGGATACCAGCGCCAGGATTCCTGGCCCAGATTGCTGAAATTGCCGGGCGACAAACCGATTTGATAGTCATCGCTGGAGAGGACATTAGAGAAGAAGTCGCTCTCCAGGTTGGTATCCAACTGCAGCTCTACCTCATCACCCTTGTATACAAAGCTTCCGCTCGAAACCTGTACATGAGTATCGTCAGTGACCTTGATCGCTACGTACAGAGCTTCGTTGGTCCATCCAATGTAGTAAACGCCAGACGCATCGCTAGCCCCAGTCCAATTGCTGGCGCCAAAAACGATCTGGTTCGCATTGAATGTGGTTGAATTCCAGTCCCCCAAATCGCCATCCAGAGTAGGCGGCGAATCGATGAAGGCTGCCTCGACCGGACTGCCATTTGGGCGCATGTCTTTGGCAATCGGTGTGGTCGTTCCTGCTGGCCCGGGCGTGCTGGTAGGGCCGCCAAGAATAACCGTTGGGGAAGGCGTTGGGCTCGAGCCAGGACCGAGCGTGATAGGTGGCGGCTCCGTCGGTACCCGTTCCTCCGTTTCTGAAAACATCGCCGTTAGTGTGACGTCGGCGGTAGGGATCACAAACGGAGTTGGCGAAGTTGTGCCCGGTAGCGTGCAGGCAAAGATCGCACCGACTAGCGCCAGAATCGCTAATCGCTTGCGCGGCTTATTGTCCATTTGAACTTTCATGTTTGGTGAAATAGGAACCCTCTCTAGCGTCGTTCCCGTAGTAGTTGCAATGATTGCGCCAGCGTGACTGCTGATCGTATTCTTTGCGCATAGCCATATCGAGATTTTGAGCTTTGATGATGCCAGCGGCCGATTTTACACTTAACGAGGTTTCGGGGAAATCACATGATGGGCGTAACGTGAGTGCCGCGATCAAAACCCCAGGTGGGGCGGGTGGGAGTTGAACCCACACGTCCTTTCGGACAGGGGATTTTAAGAAAATT
>Ga0255053_10000479_pt1 | contig 22080 bp, 22 predicted proteins | sample JV7_2_22_MG_FD_188635 | JGI IMG/M metagenome (GOLD analysis project Ga0255053, IMG submission 188635) | Seawater microbial communities from Jervis Inlet, British Columbia, Canada - JV7_2_22 | ecosystem: Environmental > Aquatic > Marine > Inlet | place: Canada: British Columbia | collected... | reverse complement strand
GAGTACCGTCAGGCCGATCGCCATGGGTATGAGGATTCGACGCTTATCCATGCGCCAGCTCACATCATCCCTTTGTGCGGCGCGACGCTTATAAACGGCACGCCGAAAAAAGTCAGCACGGCAACGGCAAAGATCACGACGACGGCGGACCAACCCAGTGCAGCAGGCATGCGCGTGAATGTCACGCGCGCATGTAGAAGCAATGCAATGGCCAGCCAGGTGATGAAGGCCCAGGTCTCGAGCGAATCCCAGGCCCAGTACCTTCCCCACGCGCTATGCGCCCAGATCGCTCCGGCGATCAACATGAAGCTGTGACAGACGAATGCGAGTGACATCGTCAACCATACGGCTTCATCGAGCCCCTGCTCTGACAGCACAACGCCTGCCCCGGTACGGGACGACCGGCTCCTCGATAGCATCAGCGATGCCGTCGCTGCCGCCAGCATGCACAAGCCCAGAAAAAGCTTGCCACTCACGACATGTAACCACAGCCAGGGATTGTCGAACGTTGCCGGCAAAGGCACTGCATCTGCGGCAACAATCAGGGACCAGGCTCCGAGCGAAGCAAGGAAGACAAGTACGATCATCGTCGACGCGCGCAACGCCGGTACCAGGCTGGCTGCAACAAGAAAAACCAGCGACAGGCTGAAAAGGTTGCTGAGTAGAACCTCGTAAAGCGTCAGGAACGGCCCCTGGGATTCGCGCAACCATCGCGTCGTCAATGCAGCAAACAGAAACAGCAGCGTGACAATGAGTCCCGTCGCCATCGGCCACCAGGGTTCCTTGCCTCGGGCCAGCATGGCGAATCGCAGCAACGCCGTCACGACAATCGTGGTGAGACCGGCGATGAGCAAGTACTTTTCTGCCATTGCGCTCATGCCGGCAGTCGCCTCCCGGCCGGACTCTTGCGGACGGCAACGCCCGCCGACGCGTATTTCTGCTGAACATGAACTGCAAGCGCACTCAGGGTCAGAAACGCGGCAGCCAGCAACCACGACAGGAACGGGCTGAAATCGAGACGATAGCCCATCCACAATCGCAGGTCGGCAACAGTGATCTTCCCGCCGTGGACATCGAGTGAGTCACCGGCGGCTAACGCGATCGTCTCGCCTCCTGCTCCCTTGACCAGGATTTCGTAGTCGTGATTGCGGCTGACAAGTGTCCACGGACCGCTTTCGGGTACGCGTTCACCAAGCTTCAGCTCCAGCATCAGTTGCTCACCCGTGGGCGTCTCCCAACTGTTGCGTTGCTGCCATTCGAATTCCGGGTAGGACGGAAAGTTGATCGCGCCAAGACTCTCCTCGCCATTTGCGTCCTGCCACAGCAAAAGCACGGCGAATCCCTTGTTAAAGGTGGTCATGAGGCGATAGCCGTGCGACGAGAAACCCTGCCGGTCACCGATGTTGACGACCGCATCCACGCCGTTCGAGTGCATAACCGTGACACTGCTGTGCGTCGTATCGCGCCGCAATCCCGACAGATAACGAACTTCGACCGGACCTTGCGTGAAATTCAGGTGCGGCAAGCGATCAGGATGTAGCCAGCCCTGCCCCTTTATTGTGACGGCGCTCGCATCGAATCGCTCACCCTCGACGAGTTCGAGCTGCGCGTCGAGGCGTACAAGAACGCCCGCGGCAACCAGTGCAAGCACACCAAGAAGGCCAACGTGAAATACCAGAAGCGCCGATTGCAAGCGAAACGCCCGATTCGTGATGATTGCCGCGAGCAAATTCAACGCAAGCAGTGACAACGGCAGTACAACCCACGGTATGGCGTATTCAGGCCGCTGGCTGATTGCAATCGCGTTGGCAATCAGCCAAACAATTCCGGCGCAGGTCAGCTTGAGTGACGCCATTGTCTTCAACACGGATCTCATGGCGGAGTCTCGCAGACGTTTCGCATCCAGTCGCGCCCCGTTCCCTGCTGACCGCTGGCCGACCCGCAATCCTGTTCGCGCCACGTGCCGCTGCTGCGAAAATTGATGATTTTGAGCTTGGCATTCATGTAATACGGGCCCTGCGTGTAGGTCTGCGCATTGCTCGTAATCGGGATCTCTGTACCGGGCGCAAGCCCGGCTTCAGGGCCGACATCGTTGAGATTCGCGAGCAGTGCCTTGTTCTTCCAGCCGTGCGGCACCGCGATGTGACACCAGCTGCACTGCAGATTCTGATTCAGTTGCTTCGCATGAAACGCATGCAAATTCGTGTCATCCGGCCCACCGAAACCGCTTTCGAAGCCATCGCGATCGCCTTCATTCGCTTCCGTCGCGTAATTCGTGTGGCTGTGGCAACGGAAACAAATACCGGAATTATTCAGCCCCGTGTTCAGGTCCCAGGTGGCTTTCAACAGGAAGTCGCTGTTTGACCCATGCGGCCCCCACGGCCCGTTACCCGGCGGTTCGACGGTACCGGTCGCTGTCGTTTGCCCATGACAATCGGAGCAATACATCGCCTGCGAACCGATGTCAGCGCCGTTCCAGGGCGTTAGAAACATATTGGTCGACGCACTCATGTTGCGTATCCCGGCGCTACGGCCCGTGCTGTCCGTCACCGGATGCCACGATCGATGATTGCCACCGGGCTCACCGCGGTCGCCAAGCGGCGCCTGAAACTCCATTGCCTGATTCGTGAACTGATCAAGGCCATTGGTGCCTGGAAACGTGCCGCCGTTGGAGGTGCCGAGATTCGGACGGTTGCCGACCGGGTAGACGTTATTGTCGTTGTAGCCGTAATCGGAATGGCACTTGAGGCAAACCTGGTACTCGCGCGTTACATGGGGCGCCGTTACGGCTTCGCTACCCCCAGTGCCACTGTCGCCCCGTTTGACTTCGTAGGATGTCGGCAAGGACAGGAAGGTCGCACCACCATAGATGGGCTCGACGCCCCAAGATCCGCGTAATGCACCAGAGGCGATGTTGGTATGTCCGGCCGAATGGTCGTGCGCGCTCAAGGCCGGGCTGCCCGTGCCGTTGAACTGCGAATTCTTCATTACCCGGTGCGGGTTGTGACAGTCGGTACATTCGGCATGGCGGTTCGTCAGATTACCGCGGCCGAGGAGCGCTCGCGGCTCGGTGAGATCGCCGTTCCGTACGTCGTGCACTTCAATGGCCGACTGCTGATCTGTTGCGTCGATCGGCATGCGAACCGCGAGATTGAACTCGTCCTCGATATTTTTGACGTCCCCTCCGGCATTGTTGACGATTGGCGCACCGGTATGGCACTGGTAGCAAGTCTCCTCGATGGCGGAATCGCCCCCCGACTTGGGCGTCCCGACGGCGTCTGTCCCCTCGCGCAAAAGCCGCCGCGAGCCATGCACGCTGTGCGTGTCATGACAGTTCAGGCAAGCCGCCTGCCAGACCGGTAACCCGGGTGGAAACTCGCGCAGCTGAGCCGGTACCGCCAGGTAGGTTTCGGTCGCGACGCTCGAACTGGCATGGGCAGACGTCGACCAGCCATCCTTCTCGTGGCAGGCAAGACAATTGATGTCGACGGTCTGGTCGAAACCACCGCCGGCTGGCTGTGCCTGCTGGAAGCGTTTGAGGCGAAGAAATTTGTTGCTCGGTGTGATGCTCGTGTCGATCACATGCGGGTCGTGGCAGCTTGCACACTGCACCTGGCCGTCGCCCCCCGGCCCGGTAGCCTCGAGCGGCACGAGCGGCCGGACGCCGGGACCGCGAATCGCGATGTGCGCCTCGACGGCTGGATCGAGCAATTCACCGTCTGCATTGGCAAGCGTCGTGTCGTAGGTCAGCGAGATGGGATGGTCGTTCGACAGGTCTGTACCAAGATCGCGCGTGAAACCGGTTTGCGTACCCTGCCCGGGCGGCATCGTATCGCCGGGTCCCGCGCCTGTGATTGCGATTGTCGCATTCGTCTGCCCGGCGAGCACGTTAACCGAGCTGATCGCGAGCGTGCCGTCATGACAGGACAAGCAAAGTTTGGAGCTGCCGGCCGGCTGCGCCAGTTGGCCCGCGATCGTTTCTGCATCGAGCGAGGACGAACTGTAAGCCGTATAGGTTTGCCCGGACAGAGCACGGTTCCAGAGTGGCGCACCGGGTGAATTTGTCGCGCCGTGCGGCGTGTGACAAAAGACGCAAACCTGCGTTTCGCTGACCGCAGTAACTGTGCCGGGTCCGCCCACGGACAAGTTGTGCGGCGTGTTGGCAACATCGTTGGTTGATTGCGCGCGGGCGACGAGATAAATACTCAGGCTCGAGGAAACCAATACCAGCGACAGCGCACGAACGATCTGTCTCATGGCGCTTCCCCGAGGTAGTCGAGGACGACGACACGTCCATTGAACATGTCGGCGACAAAGAGTCGATTTTCACCGTCCGTCCACGCCCCGGCAGGAAGAAAGAACTGACCGGCACCATTACCGGTGCCGCCTATCGGCAATAACAGCTCTCCGGACTCGCTGAAGACCAGGATGTGATCGAAATAGGACTCGATGACGTAGACGTGCCCGTCACGATCCGTAGCTACGCCCTTGGGCCGGACCAGGTTGCCTACGAAAAGGCCGCGCTGACCGATCGTACTCAGTGACTCGCCCTCGGGTGACAGAATCTGTATGCGCGAATTCAGCGTATCCGTTACGTACAGCCGGCCGTGCGCAAAACTCAGGTGCGTCGGGCCGTTGAACTGACCTGCTTCGGTGCCGCGCTGTCCGAGCGTGCGTAACAGCGAACCTTGTTCACTGAATACCTTGATGTCGTGCGCCGCGGAATCCGCGACGAAGACTTCGCCGGTTTCCGGGTCCCGGGTGAGTCCCGTCGGTCGCTGCAGAGTTCCCTGACCGACCTGGCCGGTCGGCGCACCGCTTGCATCGAGTCGAACCAGGTGTCCGATGTCGGCATCCGCCACCAGGTAGCCACCGGATCCGTCTCCGACGATGCCGACCGGCGACAGGAATGATTCGCCTGGTCTCGCTTCGTCCCAGATATCGAGACTCGCCTGCACCTCGTCGAAAACGACGACGGCCTGACGTCCGGCATCGGTTATCAGGATTCGACCAACATCGTCGACCATACCAGACTGCGGCCGGATCAGTTCGCGTGCCTGCCCCTTCGAGCCGGCAATGCCCGCAATCCATCGCAGGACCTTGATGGCTGCGCCGTCCTCACCACCTTCAACATTTCGGAAGTTCACTTCGCCGATCAGTTCGCCGGCATACGACAATCTCGCCGCTTCGGGCGGGCCGGGCCAGGCCAATCCGTTTTCCGGCGCGCTCCCGTCAGGAAAATAGTGCATTTCGACGGGCGCGGTGGCACAGCCCGCCAGCAGGACGACAAGAAAAATTCCGGCAATCGGTTTCATGGTGCGAAACACGCTGGGTCGATCGAGAGGACCTGCACACCGAAAGTGCCAGCGGCGACGAACAATTCATTACTGTCGATCCACAAGTCGGTAACGGCCATTGCAATCTCTTGCGGGAGCGCGGCGCGCGAGCTCGCACCGTAGGATTCCGGCGATGATACGAAGAGCCCGTCCGAGTGACCGTCAGCGACGAACACCCGTTGACACTCGTCGACGGCCATCGCGACGGGCACCAACAACGCGTCCTCCCCATACGTAGCGACCAGCCGGCCGTACAGGTCGAGCTGCGTCACTTCCCTGGACGCCGCGTCGAGCACGAACACGGCGCTATCTGTGGCTGCAATCGCGACTATCGACGCGGCTACGGTCACCGGGGACAATGTTGACGCCAGCATGCCTGTCGGATTGGACATGCTATCGAACGTCACCAGCCGCTGAGTGAGTTCATCTGCGATCAACACTGTCGAGCCCCAGTTCGTCTCGGTCACATCGACTGGTGCCGGGATCAGGCGGGTGTCCGAAAAAACGCGCCTTTGCCAGCCAGATTCGCTGAGTTCCAAGACAGAGCGATTGGTACGGTCGACGACGTAGACGATGAGATCCGTCGTCACGTACATGCCAGCCGTAGTCGCATCTTCGAGGTACTTCAATGGCTGACTTTGTCCGCGCGCAAAATCGAGCCGCACGAGCGACGAAGAAGCACTATCAACGACGAACACGAATCCGCTGCTTGCCGCAACGGCCGCGGCATATCCCAGTTGCTGTCGCTCGCCGTCCGGCGTCATGAGTGCCCCGGCCCCGCCTCCGAACTCGCGAACCGGCGTCAGTGTTACGTCGATGTCGGCGCTTGGTGGAGGTTCGCCGATGCCGGCGTCGAGAGCGCAAGCACTGAGGAAGCAGCTGGCAAACGACCCTACGAGGATTGCCAAATACGGCACCCCGGGGGAGTCGAGATGTCTCGTGTCGTGACTACAATGCATCGACAGAGTCCTTATCAGTAAAGTCCGGGACCCATGGTCTGGTGACCACCTTTGACGCCGGTCTCCAGCCCCGCGCGGCCCGAATGACACAGATCGCAATTGTCCATTGACCATGCGGTGTCACCGTCATGGCAAGCTCCGCAATACTGGCCGTCGATGAGTTTATCCATGGTAATTCCGGTGGTGCCTGCGCCCATTTTTATCCCCAGATCCACGTGGCAAACCGAACACTGAAAACGTATGCGATGAAACCAGTGCGGAAAAATTACCGGCGCCACACCCTCCGTTTCTGCGCGCGTATTTATTGTAACGTCCGCGTACTCTGCCCCGGCGAAAACGAACGGTATCAGGCAGGCGACAATTGCCAGCGACAACACTCGGGCTGCCTGTTTTCTCATTGCGTCTTCTCTGCGTCTGCGGCGCTCCCAGCGCCGCCGCCGACGGATGACGCATTCGTATTGTGGCAGCGATGGCACTCGGTCAAGGGAAACGAGACCGCACCATGACAAAGCCCGCAGTACTCGCCGTCCAGAATCTTGCCCATGTTGATGGGATTGGCACCGATTTCGGCAATGAATATCGATTCGTGACAGCCGTCGCAGGACATCCACTGCGTATGCGGCTTGTGCGGGAACAGCACATAAGGCAGCTCATTCGTGTTTTTCATCAGTACGGTCGTATCGAGAATTTCCGGCTCACGATCATCCCGCAGGCTCGGTCTGGGCTCGATAACGCCGGACTCGAGAGAACGCACCCAGTCGACCTTGTTGCCGGCAGGATCTGGCTGCAGGACGCCGAGCGCTTCCGACGGCTCCTGCAGTACCTCGATCGCAGGGTTACCCGGATCGTGCAATCCGTCGTCCTTCAACGACTGCCACTTGCCGGCGCCCAGCCCCGCTGATGCAAGCGCCAAAAGCGCCAAAAGCGCCAGTAGAACAAGAATTGCCTGCAGTCGTTTCACAATACGATCAACCTGGAATGTAGACGCCAGCGCTTCTTATCGCGCGGATGAGTTCCTTGGTGGATTTCTCGAGCAATTCGATGGCCTGTTCAAATTGTTTTTTGCCGGCCGAGTCTTCGGCCTGCGATCGTAACTCGCCCGCATTGACGATGAACTTTTCGGCGCTCGCACGCATCGGGCTGTTTTCCATCTTCTCGGCAAGTAATACCTTAATGAGCATCTGGTGAGTATCATTGCGGTCGAGTTCGTACTCGTACTCGTCTTCTTTCGTTTCGAAATTGAGCTCACGAACCAGTGTGTCACCACCGCGCAGTCCTTCGAGCGAAACTTTGACGGCTTCATACGTCGCATCGAGCGCCGTGCGCGCATCGTCGGGCTTGCCCTCCTCCAACAGCGCATCAGCAACTGCCAGGTCGGCCGTTACTTTGTCCTGCAAGGCTCCATTCATCTGCTTTTCGCCCTTTTCAGTCGCAATGCGGTCGTGAGCGGACGCGAGCGCCTGCACGCTCTCCCGGCGACGCGCGAAGTCATTCGCTTCCTTGCTGGAGACGGCGATATCTCCTTTGGTGGCTAGCACTGCGGCCGTCATAAGGCGAATCGCCTCGCGCAATTCAAACTGCGCCGACTCGGATTCACCGCGTTCATTAAGTCGACGCGCATTATCGAAACGCGATGTCGCCTGGGCTTTCAGATCGAGCGCTTCCGGATCGCCGCTTTCCTCGACCTTTCGCGCAGCCGACGACTCCGTCAGCAATCGCTCTACATGCCCGAGGCGCGACGACATGCTCGTCGACGTCGTCGGATCCGCCTGCGCGGCGCTCAGGGAAATCACGATTATCGACACCGTCAAAATGGTCGTATTGACGTTGCGCTTTGCACTCATCGGATTCATTACTGGAATCATGTTGTGGATCTCACTTGTCAGCCGCCCGTTCTTTCGGACTGGAATGGCAGCGTCGACACTCGGAAACCGGAAACGCAATCTTGCCATGGCAAACGCCACACTTTTCTCCGAGCAGTATTGACGCCATGCTGATCTGGTTTGCGCCTTTCTGAGGGATGAAAATCGCCGGATGACAATTTGCGCAATCCAGCCATTGCGTATGCTGTTTGTGCGGATACACGACGTCCGGCATCGAGCCTTTGACCTCGCGCACTATGTTCAGATCCAGAACGATCGGCGGCATGCTCTGTTCCGTCAAACTATTGCGCGGCGCAATTGCATTTGCATCGATTGCCTCGTTCCAGTTCACATAGTTCCCGGACTTCGACTTTGGCATTGCCGCAAACGCCTCCAATGGAGTCTGTAACAAGTGCGTACCGCCGTTATCAGCGTCATGTATGCCGTCTGATACCGGCGGTGCATTGCGTTCGGCCGAAGGCTTCATCAATCGATTGAAGCTGTTCGGGTCCGATTGAGCTGTCGCGAGGCTCGCGAGCAATAGCATCGCTATCACGGCAAGGCCACAGGCGATCATGAGAGCGCCGAGGCTTCGCATGTTGGCCAGGTTCACTCCTCCTCCTCCGATTCACCATCTCCAGCGGAGTTTGAGTCGTCAGTGGTCGCCGGACGGAGCGGCGCGACCAGTTTTTGCACCGTACTGTGATGCACGTGTGTCTGCGTATTCGGGATGCCCGAATGACAAAGATCGCAGTTCTCGATCGACCACGCGACGTCACCGTCATGGCATGCGCCGCAGTATTCACCATCAATGATTTTCAGCATGTTGATGCCATTGCCACCAGCCTCGAACTTGAAGCCGAGGTCGCCATGACAGACCTTGCACCGGAACCGAATGCGGTGAAACCAGTGCGGAAAAACAACTGGCCGCATACCGGCATCGTCAGAAAACTCGTTCATGACGACGTCGCCATACTCCGCCTTCGCCGTCTCGTAGTATCCGAAAACGAGAAGAGCCGTCAGCAGAAGTACGGACGTCAATAACTTGATTTGAGATAGCATTGTTTTGTTTCGCCCTTATTAGTCATTATCAGGGGGCGCGCCCCCTTTGATTATCATATGCTGCCGTAGTAACGCCTTACCGAGAAGAAAACCTGGCTCGCCCACTGGTTATTGATCTCACGCACATCGGCGAGCAGTTGCAACTCGAGACGGCCAATACGGTAATCGAGCCTGTTGCGCCACGACTTATCATCGCGGTCAGGATCCATGCCTATTCCCTGGTCAAGAATATCGCTGCTGCGAAAATCGCTGCTCAACAACCGCAATTCCGACAGGAAGTTCAGGTACGGCACCTTGAACAAGTCACGCTCGATGTAACTGAGATTGACACTGTAGGTAAACGAGGATTCGTCGCGTTTTTCCTCATCCGCCATTTCGGCAGATCGATTGTTGTATTGCAGCGTCACTCCCCCATTCCAGGACCGATTGCGCGAAACCTGCATGCGCGATGATCCTTGCAAGGTGACGAGCTGGAATACGCCGTCTTTGTCGCCGAAACCGCGGCGGTCTGACGCGGACAGGCGTACATAACTCGACGCGCGCCCTTTCTGCCGATTCAGCGTCAGGAAGATGCTGTGAACCAGCGACTGTTCACGCAGGTCGTCGGTATCGCGAACTGCCGCTACCTGTTGCGAAAAACTAACCTGCAGTTGCTTTCCTCCTGACAGCATGGCGATCCGCGACAGACTGTGATTGAAGTTCCCGGCAACATCCTGAACCGAGTCCTTGCCATTCGTTCGCTGCCTTCGATTTCCAACCTCGAGTGCGCCGCCCCACGTGTATTGCATCCTGCCAACACCGAAACTGTCGGCGCGGTAGAGGCCTCGCAATCGCTGAAAAACGCTGCTCTCGTCCGGTAAATTATCGGGATCCAGCGTGGTTACGCCGACATTGCCGGCGATCGTGAACTGCCGCGTGAACTGGTAGTTTGCCGAGCCGGTCAGAATGATATTCGTCGACCCGCTCTCGAATCCGCTCGGGCCCGCGTCGATGCCTTGCGCAAGCGCCCGGCCTATCACCAGCAGAGGCCTTTCCGTCTGCGGGCGCCAGGTCGACATACCGTTAAATTGCAGGAAGCGCCGATGCGTGTCGTTGCTGTCCAAAGCAATGCGCTCGTCGCTGAAGAACGTGGTGTCCTCGACAAAAAATCGCGGACTCGTCCGGAACCGGTGACGCAGGTTGATTGTGTTTCTCTTTTCCGACTGCATCAGCTCGGTTCGCGAGATATCACGAAAGGTACTTAGCAGCCGGAACTCATTTCGGCCCAGAGACTTCGATCCGTGAACCTGCCAGATATTGGAGACGAATTCCCGCGGTGCACGAAGGCCATCTTCAAACAATTCGTCGGTGTCGACCTGCCGAAAGTCAACGGACAGCCGTCCGCCACGAATCGGTGAGTATTGCTGCAAGAAACCCCAGGTCCGCGTGACCCTGTTCCTGTCGAAAATCCCACCATCAACCCGGCTGTCCCTGGCCTCGAAAAAAGTGCGGAACGGGAAGTGGCTGCGCGGAAACAGATTCGCGAACAAACTGCCGGTAACGAAGCTGGTCTTCTGACTGTTCTCGGAGTTCGAATCCCGGCCACGCGTCAAGCCAAGCGATCCGTCCAGCTGCAAGATGTATGGCTGCCAGACAAACGTCGACGCGTGTGTCCGCCATGTTGCGAGATTGGTATTGTATCCGGGCCCGTCCTCGCTGCGGTTCAGCCGATACTGGTACTCCAGGAAGCCGTCGTGCTGAATTGGTCCAAGTTGTGCTGTGGCAGCCCCGGGTAGCAACTGCGTGACAAGGACCAGTCCGGCAAGCGCAATGGTGCGCCTGAGTTGCCTGACTGGACCCTGCGCACCGATGTTCATGGCGCGATTACTGTGCGTATTCCGGCAGCGCAAGCAAATAATTGGTGTCGACGTTTATATCGCTCAGCGATCGGAGTTCCGCGACAAGTGCCTGCCAGTCTTGCTCACCCCTGTCACGCAGCCACAACTCCTCGGCGCGCTGCCGCACGTCCTCGAACACACGCAGCGCTTCGGGCTTCTGTGCCGTCAGCCTGAAAATTGCGATTCCCTCGAGCACCTGTACTGGCTCGGACAGCTCACCGATTTTCAGCGCGGCGATCGCCTCCTCGGCGTTCGCGCTCAGCATGCCAATATGCAAATAGCCCATATCGCCATCGTCAGCGGCCGATGCGTCCGACGAGTGCAGTTTGGCAAGCTCTTCAAAAGAGGCGCCCTCCTGCAATCGCTCCAGTATTCGCTGCGCCTCGCCGCGCGCCGCCTGCCACACTTCCGGGGTCGCGGAAGCCGGGACGCCAAGCAGGATGACAGATACGCGATTCTGTCCGGGCTCGGTAAAGAGCTCGGGATTGTCCTCGTAGAATGCCCGCACGGTCGCCTCGTCCGCGGCCTCTACGGAGCGCACACTCGACTCGAGTGTCTCGAGGATGCTCTCCTCCTCGAATCTGCCGCGGAGCGCCGTCACCATCTGCGGCCCCTCCGTTTGCCAACGCTCGGTGTCACCATAGCGATCTTCGTAGACGGCGATCTGAGCATCGACGCGCTCACGATCGGGCCTGAGATCCCGGCGCCTTGCTTCTTTCAGCAGTAGCGCACGATCGATCATTTTGTCGGCGACACTCTTGCGAAACTCGACGAATTCGTCTCCGGCAGGCGGGCGTCCGTGGTAGAAGGTCTGGCGCGCCGCCGAATACACCTCCAGCTCGAACTCGTCTCGGGTGATCTCGACCCCGTCAACCGTAGCAAACACATCGGTGCCATCCGCTGCCTGTGCCGGCTGCCCGTACGCGCCCAGAGCGACAAGAACTATCGACGCCAGCAGTTTCCCAAACGCAAATGACTCTCTTTTCATGTTATCCCCGTAACGCAAATCGGCCCGGACAACCGTCTGTTGCCCGGGCCGATAGATACTTCGGCTTACAGAACGGTGGAGTGTCTGTCTTACCGCCTACTCAACTACTTGATGTGACAGGACGTGCAAACCTGACTCGCGGTGTTCGATACACGCAGGAATGCGACCATTGTCGGTGTCTGAGTCGAGCTGTTGTGCGGATCATGGCAGCTGCCGCATTCAACGAATGGCTGCTGTGTGCCGAGGTCGACCCGTGTGTAAAGCAGCATATCGGTCTTTTCTCTCGTTCCCGCGGTTCCCACCGGGCTGTCAACCCACCAGATCGGCTGGCTATTGATCGTCGCTTTCTCAGGAGCGATAAAGTCCGGATCACCGAGCGTTCCAGCAAATGTGCCGTCACCATCGGCTGCTACCGGGCCGCCGCCGCCGTACTGCATCGAGATCGGGTGATCATTAGACAGGTCCGTCCCGAGATTCGGCACGGGCGTACCGCTCATAATCCCGATCGCAACAGGATCGATCTCGGCCCCAGCAGGGTTGTACCCACCCGAACCCGGGCTATTGAGAACGACGTCCATCGCCTGCGTGCCGTCATGGCAGCTCAGACAGGCCAGCGACACTGAACCTACAGGCGCTTCGGCCCCGTCGAAGGTGGGCGTCGCGAGCGTCGAGTAACGCGTGTACGAACCCGGCGCACCGAGTACTTTATTCCACAACGGCACAGGCGCATTGACGTCGCCACCGTGTGGTGTATGGCAGAACACGCAAACCTCGTCCGTATTGGCCGTACTGCCCTGCGCATTGCCACCGGTTGTCAGATCATGCTGACTACCGACGACCTGTGCCTGTACTGAAAATCCAGCAAGCAACAGGCTCGCCGCCACAAAAACTGATCCCCACCTGACCCTGCTAGCCACTTTGATGCACCTCTCCCGAAGAATGTAAGAAACTCCCTGAGCCCATGGTATTGGCCTTATTTTGTAGAACCGAGTGACATAGTCACATTGGGTGGAAAATACGTACTTGACCCGGCAGACAGTACGTACGCCCCTACGCCGTAAAGGTTCAATGCCCACACGCACATCATCCAATCACCCGATGCAGTGCCAGCCTGTCGCGCAGCACGATCTTGCCGCGGCGCAGTTCCACGGCGCCAACGCTGTCCAGCTCCTGCAAACGCCGGCTAACAACTTCGCGAGCCGTAGCCAGTTCAAGCGCAATATTTTGCTGCGTCACATCGGCAGCTGGCGGCTTCTCCTGCGACTCGTCGAATTTTCTAAGCAGATACTCGGCCAGGCGATGATCGACTCGTTTGGTCGTTATTTCGCGAATCAGGGCGATGATCTCGCCAAAACGCATGACCGTCGCCGAGAAGACATAGTCCTGTACTACCGAATTACGTTTGCTGATGCTGCGAAAGTCGCCCGCCGAGATAGTCAATGCTGCCACATCGTCGTTTGCCTCCGCATTGGCGAACGCGCCGATACCCATCATTGCCGCGCTCAGGTTGACAGGACAACTCTCTCCGCAATGCACGTAATACAACGTGACCTCCCGACCTGTTTCGCCGGAGATGTAGACGCGCACGCGGCCGCGCCCGACGAGTACGACGTCGCGGCATGTGTGCCCCGCCTCGAGCAGGGGCTGGCCATCCTTCGCTTCAACAGGATTGCCCGCCTCGAGCAACTCGAGCCGCTGCTCAGGCTTGCTGTTGGCGTAAAATCCATAGTTCTTGAGCACGTTATGGGCGAACTGGTGTCCCTCCGCCAATGTCTCGCCAAAACGATCGTCAACGACTACGTCCATCTCGCTACTCCTCTCTGGGCTTCCGTGCACGCGCCCCGAGGAACCCTTCCCCCGAGCCAATGGCCGCAGGTCGAAATACATCCACCTTGCGGAAAAACTGATCGACCATGTAGACCCGGCCGTCCTCGTCTATCGCGATGCCCGCCGGCAACATGTACCGCGCCGGTGCGGGAGTGTCGGAGCGCGAGCCGACGAACAGCAGCAGTTGCCCGGTCTGGCTAAATATCTGGAAGTTGCCGAATGCGGAATCCGTCACGTAAACGTTGCCGTCGGCGTCGGTGTCCACGCCCTTGGGCCGCGAAAACTGGCCCGGATAGACGCCGATCGAGACGAATGTGTCCACAAATTTGCCGTCCGCCTCGAACACCTGGACTCTGAAGTTGGCTCCGTCAACGACATAGACACGGCCGTCCGGCCCTACCGCGATATCACGCGGCAGATTGAACTGGCCCGGGCCCTCTCCTCGCTCGCCGATGTCGAATACGTGTTGACCGGACGCAATGTCGAATACGCGAACTCTGTGCAATTCGTTGCTGACACCACCCGTATCCACGACATACGCGTAGCGTGAGTCCGCGTCGACATCGACGTGCGATGGCCGCTCGAACATCTCCAACCCCCCGAATGCCGACAGGAAATTACCATCCTGATCGTAAACAACGACCCGCTTCAGCGTGCCATCCACGACGTAGAGATTGCAGTCGCTATCGACGGCCATCCCGAGCGGCTTTCGCAGCGCTCCTGGCTCTTCAAGCCCGATCTCGCTGAATTTCGCATTCGGTACATCGAATAACATCACCGAGCGCCGCACCGTGTCGCTCACGTAGATCCGGCCCTGGCACGCCTCAACGTCGAAAGGCTTCGAAAAGGCGGTCGAGTCGTCGACCTCACCCGTCAGAATCCTGCGCCACTTACTTTCCTGATCCTCTATCAGGATATCCGCGCTGCTCAAAATCGTGCGCTCGAAGACGAAACGTGCCGTTTCCGGCGGCGGCGGAAAAATCAGGTCCGCCTGCGACTTCGCTTCTGCCTCCAGCGAAACCGTGCCGGGGGTGGCACAGGAAGCGGCAGTGAGAGCACAGCTGATCATCGTTGCAAAATATCCGGCCCTTTGGCCCATGAGTGTGTTGACTCGTGTCGTGTTTCGAAGCATGGCAATAGACTGGTTACGTGATTTTATGTGGCATCTGTCCGTATCGCCCTGTCCGAAGGTATGACAGCGGCCAGATCGTTCCGGTGGATTTTGGCCGCGGAGTATATTGGCCGGCGTCGAAATTCACCCTGTCGGCAACTACCTAGTTGCAGCAGAAACTTCGATACAGTAAAAGCTGTCTCCATGCTGAATCCCGTATTATTGGTGAGTACCCTGCTGCTGACGATTTCGTTCAATGTAATTGCAAATGCAGACGAAAAAATCGACGCAGCCCGAATCTATGCGGAATCCTGTTCCGTCTGCCACGGCGACGACGGCCGCGGCGCCGTCTGGGGCCAGGCGTCGCTGGCGACGCCACCGCGCGACTTTCGCACCGCAGAATCGCGGCGCGAACTCACGCGTGAGCGCATGATCGCCTCGGCCACCTATGGCCGGCCAAATACACCAATGCCGGGATTCGGCACACAGTTGAGCACCGTGGAAATTGCCGGTGTGGTTGATTTCATCCGCAACGAGTTCATGATTCCGGCGAATGCCGCACAGCCGGACCCGCACGGCGCAGGCGCACGCGGAAATCCGGGATACGGGCCGGTTGGAAATGTTGTCCCGAATCCTGAGGCCCCGGACAACTTTACCGGCGACGCTTTGCGTGGCGCCGAGTTGTATACAGCGAACTGTGCTGCCTGTCATGGGCTCGGCGGCGCTGGAGATGGCCCGCGCGCCTACTTCATATTCCCGAAGCCCCGCAACTTCCACGATCCGGCGACTCGCCAGTACCTGAGCCGTGGCAATCTCTACAACGGCATCAAATTCGGTGTCGTCGGCAAGGAAATGCCGGCCTGGGGCAAGGTCTGGTCAGACCAGGAAATTGCGGACGTTGCAGAGTACGTCTACGGGCAGTTCATAGACGCCGGGCCTGATACCGATCACTGAAGCCGCACGATCCGCGCAACACCGCCGAATCCGCCGATCCACTTGCTGCCGTCGTCGGCCGTGGCCATCGAAAAAATCTGGTTGGCGAACAGGCCATCTTCGGTCGTGAAGCGCGTGAATTCGCCGTCCTCGAGCAACGCGAGGCCGTTTCCGGTTCCGACCCACAGCTTGCCGTCCGGATCGACGTGTAACGCAAACACGTGATTGCCAGGCAAGCCATCGGCCACCGTGTAGGTGCGCCAGTTTTGTCCGTCGAAGCTCGACAGACCGCCACCCCAGGTGCCGCACCAGACGACGCCGTCGTCGTCGACTTCGAGAGCCACGATGTAGTTAGGGTTGTATGCAATATCGACGGCTTCGAGGCCCATCTCGACCTTTTGCCGCGCGTGGTGTTTCGAGTACTCACTCGGGTCCATGTCGAACTCGATTTGCTCGCGCACCATTTCGTAAGGGGCACCGAGACCGTCTGCGTGCATCCAGTTTTGCCACTTCTCATCCTTGAAGCGCGCCAGCCCACCTTCGGTAGCAAACCAGACCTCACCGTTCTTGCCCGCCCGCAATGCATACACCCAGTCGTTCGGTAGCGCGCCGTCTGTGTTCGCAACGGTATACAGGTCCCAGTTGTCGCGCGTGTCGAGTTCTCCGCCACGCACACGATTCGCGCCCGACCATGTTGCTATCCAGATATCGCCGTTTTCGAGTTCCAGCGCGTCGTAAATGAAACCGTCGCCGAGACCCTCAGGGATGTTGTAAGTCTTCCACCCGTCTTCTGTCTCGTTCAGGATTGAGAGCCCGCCGCCGTAGGTGCCGACGGCCAGACGACCCTGCATCTTGCTCAGGTGGAACACGCCATTTGCCAGCAGACCGGTACGTGTATCCAGCAAACGATAGTCGTCACTGGTCGTGTCGTAGCGAATCACACCTGCCGATGTGCCGACCCAGACGATATCGCCATCCGGCAGAATCGTCTTGACGTTGCGCTGCCCGACACGAAAGTGTGTGAAGTGTGCGTCAGGATCGACAGCAGCAACGTCACCAGTCGCCACCGGCATACTTGCATTGTCGCCAACGCCGACCGGTGGGTGGCCGTCGGGCATGCCACCAGGTGCACCATCTCCGGATTGAACCGCTGGTTGTTCGATACGCTCGGTTGTCGGCTGCAGGTAGAGCATCGCAGCGATGACGGCAACCAGTGCGATCGCGGCGGCGACCAATACGTTCCTGTTCGATGGACTCATGCGACCTTACTCGCTTGTAGCGGCCGGCGTCAGGCGCGCGACGCCATCTCTTGTTCCAACCCAGATGTCTTCGCCGTCCGTCACGGCAATCGCGTAGACGTCATTTCCGGGCAATCCCGATTGCATATCGTAGTTACTGAAGCGCTGGCCATCGTAGCGACTGAGGCCGCGATTGGTACCGAACCAGTACACGCCTGTTTTATCCTGCGCAATGCTGTACACGATATTGCCGGCAAGACCGTCTTTTGCCGACAGGTTGTGCCAAACACCGTCGACATAGCGAGATACGCCCCCGCCCCAGGTGCCTACCCAGATCACGTCATCGGAATCGGCAAGCGTCGAGAACACATAGTTCGGATTGTATGACTCCTGGCCGCCGACAAGTACGCTCAGGTCGTGCCGCGTCCTCGTACCGAGCCCCGTATTCTGGCTGACGGGCAGCGCAGCCTCGTTTGGCGCTCCGACGCCGTCGTCGTGGTTCCACTCAGACCAGGTATTGCCGTCGAGCATCGACACACCACCTTCGGTGCCGAACCACACCCGGTTCCTTGAGTCGACGTCGAGACCGTACACCCACTCGTTGATCAGTTCGTCCTTGTACCTGGAGAACTCCATCGTCTTCAGGTCGACTCGGTTCGCACCGTCCCAGGTACCGATCCAGTAAATGCCATCCGCCTGCTCGGCAAATGCATATATCCAGTAATCGGCGAGACCATGCATGGGGAAAAACACGTCCCACTCGCCGTCCTTGTATCGCGACGCGCCACCCGCGTTCGTACCGAACCATTTATAACCCTGGCTGTCGATGCCGATGGCAAATACGTATTCGTTCGCAAGCCCATCCTGGCGCGTGAATGTATTGCGGAGCTCTTGTGCGTCGAGGTCAATCTCCATGACACCCAGCGACGTGCCAACCCACAGCGTGTTCGATGCATGTTCGATCGCGAGCGCCCGCACATAGATGCCTGCGCCGACCTCGAATCGATCAGCGACTTCGTAAGTGATTTCAGGTCCTGGGGCAGCAGGCTCGCCGCACGCTCCGAGTAGCCCGGCACAGATCAGCCAGGAAGCCGGCTGAAACAGTCTGCTCACTTCTGCAAGGTCCGCACGTAGGCGATCACGTCACGCATTTCATCGTCGCTGAGCATGCCGCGAAACGCCGGCTTGAAATTGCCGCCATCGCGCAGGCTGCGCACGAGTTCACTGTCCGGTACGAACAGAGACTCGCCACGGCTGAAATCGGGTGTGCCGGGCTCCATACTCCTGCCGTCGATGCCATGACAAGTCTGGCAGTGCAGTTCATACACCTCTTTGCCCTTGTATATGTCCGCCGCCTGAGCAGATCCACTGACAGTCGACACCAGTACTGCCACCAACATCAAAAAAAATCCATGAGTTCGCATTTTCAATCCCGTCAATTGTCACTGCTTGTGAGTGCGGCCTCCCTGGATTTCCAGTAGGCCATTTGCGTTGCGTCTGCCTCGATACCAAGACCGCCCTTTTCGTAGGCGGCCACCAACACCCGGATCGAGCCGGCATGGCCAGCTTCGGCAGCCTTTTCGAACAGAGCTCGTGCCTGGTCCAGATCCTTATCGACCCCTTCGCCCTTTGCATACATTTCGGCAAGGCCCGCTATGCCATCGATATTGCCTTGGTCCGCGGCAGCACGATACCAGCGGACGGACTCTTCGTTTTCCTCAGACTGATCGAGAATGTACCCGAGCCATACCTGGGCTTCGTCGGAACCGGCTTCGGCGGCCACTCTGAATGACGTCATGGCACCAGGTAAATCGCCGCGATTAAAGGCATCGAGCCCGGTCTGGAAGTCGTCAACCTCCTCCTGCTGTTCCTCTGCGACCTGGTCTCCTTGCGCCAGTACCGGCGGTACCAGGCTTATTGTCATCAGCAGTGACGCCAGACACGCAAATCTTCGAATTGATGTCATCTTCATATCAGTGTTTCCGTCGCAGCTCTTCGATCAGCGGCAGTATTATCGTATCAATGGTTACAGAATCCAACGTACCCAGGTGCCAGTAGTGAATTCGTCCGCTGGCGTCGATTACCAGGCTCACTGGTAGTGCTCCGATACCCAGCAGACCACCGAGCCTGCCGTCCGAGTCTCGCAAACTCATTTCGTAGGGATCACCATAATAGTCAAGCCATCGCAGTGCATCTTCACGATCATCGCGAAAATTCACGCCGTACACCGGTACGCGACCCTTTTTGGTGACGTCGATCAGTAGCGGATGTTCGATTCGGCAGGCCACGCACCAGGACGCCCAAAAATTGATGATAGCTGGTTCGCCCGTGAAACTGCCGGTGCTATCCATCGCCTCACCATCGGTAAATCCCGGCAACGGGATATCGGGCCAGCGATCATCGTCACTTTGCAACCACAACGAGGCCGTACCCACACCGAGAACCGCGACAATTACCGCAACTCTTGTCAGCCGCCTGTCGATTTTGCCAAGCAAGTTCAATGATTGCCCTCTACGCACGAGATCGCGCCACAGTTTCGCGGGATACTCTTCGCCTGCCTGCAGTTTCGCATTAGAATCCGTCGTTACCGTATTATGGGCAACACCGCGCACAGTTTCAGTTCACTTTACCGTCGTTGGCAGCGTCAATGTACGATCGATACTGTGCTCGCATTGCTGACGTTCGCGCCATGTTTTCTCGCTGCCGAGGCCGCTAGTGCGGAAAGCGTCAGCGACGACGGCGAAGCCAGTTACCGCTATTACTGCTACCAGTGCCATGGTTACGCGGGCGACGCACGCACACTCGCGAGTAATTACCTGTCGCCACCGCCTCGTGATTTTACCAGCACGACGGCGCAACAATTACCCATCGAAAGGATCGTAGCAACCATACTCATGGGCAGTGAGGGAACGGCAATGGTCAGCTTCGCATCGGTGCTCGATGAGGAACAGGCACTCGGGGTCGCACAATACATTCACCGCGCATTCATAACCGAGGACAAAATTCGTGCTCGCTATCATTCACCTGAAAACGGCTGGCCGAACCACGAACGCTACGTGAATGCGTATCCCTTCATCGAGGGGAGCGTGTCCCTGAACTTGCCCTGGGAAACCCTCACGCCCGAGCAACGGCGCGGGCGTCGACTTTATGAATCAGCCTGCGTGAGTTGTCACGACCAACCTGCCAGTACGGCCACGATCGATGCAGATTTCGAATTACGCGCTGTATCGTATCCGCGGCGACATTTTAGCCACCGCTCAGACAACGCGGACCTGATTAGCAGTGCTTCCCCTTATGCGATGCACGATATCGCACCGAAGGCGGTCGACATGTCGGAACTGGCCAAAACCGGTCAGGTGCTATACGAGGAGAATTGCGCGTTCTGCCACGCGTCTGACGGCACGGGCCGCAACTGGATCGGCAGCTTCCTCGAACCGCGTCCGCGCGACTTCACCGACCCGGATTTTCGGCTGATCCACGACAACCTGGCGCTCGAACAACGCATCATCATGGGAATACCGGGCACTTCCATGCCCGCCTGGCACCAGGTGCTGTCCGGCGATGAGATAGAGGCAATTATTGCCTATATACAGGCCGCATTTACCACCAAATAGTGGCACATCGTAACTTCGATAACTCCCTTGATATCAACGTACTAAGGAGGTTTCCTGATCCATCGCGATTTTGTGGATTATGTCGAATTGCCGCAACCCGGCTGCGAAAATGCGCGTTTAAGATGATGTGTAGTTTAGGTATGCCGGCGGCAGATTGTGCCATGAAGTCTGTGGAACTGCGGAGGACCAGAGTGGCGTTGCCGCCGGCTCCTATCATTCCGAACCTGGGGTGTGGGCTTTGGACGCCTAATCGCTCAGATGGCGATCGTCCAACTCCCTATGGGCCGCCTCGAACTCTTGCTGCAGTCTTGCGACTTCGGCGAGTAACAAATCCTCCGCGGCCGCATCGTCGACGTGCTCCAGCCTGACGCAAAGTGCGGCCATGCGTTCCGCACCGATCTGCCGGCACAACCCGAGCAAGCGATGCGCCTGGCGGCGCACCTGGTAGTTATCGTTATCGCGCGCCGCCGCCTCGAGATCGCGAATCCATGCCGGCATCTGGTGCAGGAACTGATCCGCCAGCTCACTGAACAAATCGTTACCGCCTGAACCACGAATTTTCCGAAGCTCATCAATAATCGATGCGTCGAACACCTTGTCGGACATCGTCTGCAACTCGACAGCCGACCCGGAGTCGGGTCCCATTTGACCGAGCGCACGCGCTGCGCCGAGAACCCTTTGCAGCGCTGCCTGCAGATCCTCGACGAACACCGGCTTACTCAAATAGTCATCGACGCCGGCGTCAAAAGCCTTCTGCCGGTCATGACGCATCGCGTTTGCGGTCAACGCAATTATCGGCGTGTGGTCGAGCTCCCCTTCACGCGAGCGAATAATGCGGGTGGCCTCATTGCCATCCATACCCGGCATCTGCGAATCGATCAGTATTGCGGCATAATCGACAGTGGCGCTCGCCGCGATAGCCTGCTCGCCGTTGCTGGCAAGATCGACGACGTAGCCGAGTTGCTCCAGCATGCGCTGCGCGACGAGCAGATTCACCTCGTTGTCGTCCACCACCAGAACCTTCTGCCCGGAGTCCGTTACCTGCAGTTGTTCTGCTCCGCCCGGGGCACGGCGCTGGCCACGACCTATGACGGAGGTTGCTACTGGTGCCGCGCCGTCGCCGGGCATGACTAGCATCGTGAACGAGAAGCAACTACCCATACCGGGCTCACTCTCGACACTTATGTCGCCTCCCATCAGCGTGGCAAGCTCTCTCGAAATTGCAAGTCCAAGGCCGGTACCACTGTAGTTGCGGGCATCCGAGTCATCGACC
>Ga0255053_10000477_pt1 | contig 22135 bp, 13 predicted proteins | sample JV7_2_22_MG_FD_188635 | JGI IMG/M metagenome (GOLD analysis project Ga0255053, IMG submission 188635) | Seawater microbial communities from Jervis Inlet, British Columbia, Canada - JV7_2_22 | ecosystem: Environmental > Aquatic > Marine > Inlet | place: Canada: British Columbia | collected... | reverse complement strand
AACCCTGATCGGGCATCACCTGCTCACCATGCTCCTCCTGGAGAATGGTGGGCTCAGTAACAATGCCCGCATAGTCATGGCCGGATCCGAAGCCGCCCGCGGAGACGTGCCGACCTTCCACCCGCTCGACGTGAACGCCTTCGCCGATGAGCACTACGCCGGCGACCTCGAGGCCGCAATCGAGGCACAGATTCGGATGCAGCCACCCGCCAAGTACGTCCCGTCCAACACATATGCCACTACGAAGATGTTCGCGGCGTGGTGGGCAGCCGAGCTCGCGACCTTCTTGCCCGAAGGTATGACGGTCAACACTGTTTCCCCCGGAAGCACACCGGGCACGAACGCAGCACGGAACGCACCGTTCTTCATGCGAGCCTTCATGATCCCCATGTTCAAGTTGATGCCGGGCATGTCTCACAGTGTCGCCGAAGGAGCACATCGATATCTCGAAGTGGCCGAGTACGGAGACGACGTAACCGGCAAGTTCTTCGCTTCCCCGCCGAAGAAGATGATCGGCCCCCTCGAAGAGATGCGCATGGACCACCTCACCAATCCCGAAGGGCAGCGGGCGCTTTGGAACGTCACCACGAAGGTTGCGGGCGGAGTGGGCTACCCGGCCAAGAAGTAGACCAAGAGCAGAGCGTATCGCCGGTCAGGTTTGGTCGGCGAGACGAGACGCCAGGGTGCCGAGCATTCCGAGGGCGACCGACGGACGCTGTTCGAGAATCGATCGAAAGTCCACGTTGTCGATGACGATGCCGTGGAGGCCGTCGCCTCCGGACCTGACGTCTGCTGCACGCTGACCCCCGCGGAGCAGAGCGAGCTCCCCCACACTGTCCCCAGACTCATAACTGGTGATCTCTTCGCGGGTTCCGTTGCGGTCCTTGCTGACCAGGGCAATGCCTTCGATGATCACCATCATCTCGGACCCCTCGTCGCCGTCGACATAGATCGACTCGCCTGGGGCATAGCGAATCTCCGTTGACGCGGCAGCGACCAAGTCGAGATCTTCAGGATCCAACTCGGAGAACATGGGAACGCCCTGCAAGGCAAGGACCCGGTCCATCAGGCTCAGAGTGTCCAGCCGTTCGTCAGCCATGGGGGTCAAGCTTGCCATGGCGTGACGAACGAGGTCGGACTCATCCGCTGAAGCGATAGCCGCCAGGTGGTGCAGATCCGACTCGACTTGCTCGGAGAGGCACCGGATGGCGAGGGCACGCAGCCAGGGATCGAAGTCCCCGGACAGCACACGGAGTGCCTCCCGCTGACCCATCTGCACTGCATCGGAATCGTGTTCGAGCAGGGGAAGCAGGACAGCCAGAACAGAACGGTCACCAATCGTCTCGAGAGCCTCGATGGCCTGCGCACGGACCTCGGTGTCTGAGGAGTCGACACCCGTCTCAACCACGGGCATCACATCGAGTGTCGCATCGGTGGTCATCGCAAGCATGACCCAGTCGGAAAGCTCGGTTGCGCGCCCCCGAAGCACCCGGACCAGAAAGCTCCCGGTGGGAGACTCGGGTCCACTGGCAAGAGCACGCCCCAACGAAGCAAGTTGAGATGCCCTCACGGCTTCCCCCTCCGCCCATGTCAGAAAGTCGGGAACGAAACGCTCCATGGGAGTGAGGGCCCGCAAAGCGGCATCTGTTGCCGAGACCGATCCGGTCCTGAGCACCTCAAGTAGAAACCCTCTTCCCGTCTCGTCCATCGCCAGAGTCTCTGCCGTCGCCCGCCTCACTCTGAGAGACGCATCCTCCAGTCCGGGGCCCAGCACGGCAGGATCGGCAGTAGCGGCGGCCGACGCCCCAACCGCAGCGAGTCGCACACCCGAATCGGGACTGCGGAGGAACGGTGTCGGATCAAGGCCCGCCACATCATGGAAGACCGTCATCTCGACAAGCGCGGCTGCGATCTGATCCGGATCCCCACTCTCGAACAGCGCCGCGACCACCTCACTCCCCTCGCTCTGGCCTACCAACAGCCCGGCCGCTGCCCTCACCCTCGGGTCGGGATCCGCCAGCAATGAGGCGACGACGGGTGACGTGGATTCGGTCGGCTGGGATGCGAGGAAGTGGAGAGCCTGAAGGCGGACCTCCGGAACATCGTCGGCCAGAGCCGTGGAAACGTGCTCGGGAATCCGACCTGGATCGACGACACAGATCGAATCGAATGCGGCAGACCGAACCAGCGGACTGTCATCTTCGAGAAGCGATGCGATGGAATGTCCAACGGATTCATCCTGAAATCGAGCGAGTCCGGACACCGCGATCGCCCGTTCCTCGGGTCTGGTGCTCTCGAGATTGGATTCGAGCACCTTCCTCACCTCAGCGTCCTCGGGTGTCAGGAGACCGGGCTGGGTAGCGTCGAATACACCAACCAGGCCCTGGCGCACCGACAACACGATCGCATCGACATAGGCCGGTCTCATCGCTACGACCAAGCCAAGGGCGCCAAGCGCGACGACGAGGCCGATGCCAAATCGGACTGAATCCGAAAGACTCGCCCCGGCGATGAGGATCAGGCCTGCGGCCATGGTCCCGAGTTGCGCCGGCACCGCGGTCATGAATGCCATTACCTGGCCCCGGCGTCGACCGGTGAGGACGTTGAATAGGGCATTGAACGCAGTGCCGCCGATCGCGTTCACCGCCACCCATTGCACTCCCCGGACCAGCGCTGCAGTCGCGAGGCTGAAGGCCCCCAACCACAGGGCAAAGCCCGAGGCGTAGACGATCGGAACGATCAGAAGCGAGATGACGATGCCGAATCTGGAGAAGAGTCGCTTGGTGACCAGCAAAGAGACCAGGAACGTCACCGCCGTGGCAATCGAGGAGAAGAGGCCGAGAAAGCCGGCCACTCGTGCTTCGGAGTCGAACGAGGACGCCACCGCCTCGCTGAAAGGGAACACAACCAGGAAGAAGAGAACTGAGAGGGCCAGGCCGGTTGCAGCAGCCAGTTTGAGCAGACGGCTGGATCGGACCGCGCCGGCGGCAGCAGCCATCTCCGACCGGATAGTGGTCGGATTCTCCAGAGAGTCGTCAGCGAAGAATCGCGACGCCTTGAAAAGCAAGCCGGCGCTCCCCAAGAGCAAAGCCCCCTGGACGAGAAGCAGGCTCTCAGTGCCGATCAGTGCGGCCAGGGGCCCGGTTAGGAGATTCCCGATGACCCCGCCGGCAACCCCGGCACTGGCGAATACAGGGAAGAGACGTTTCGCCTGTCGTGTGGTGCAAGCGGCGCCGGCGGCATTCCACATGACAGTGAAGGTCACCATGATCAGAACCTGTGTCGAGACCCAAATGACCGGGTAGACGAACTGTGCTCCTGAGAAGATGCTGGCCCATTCCATCAGCGCCCAGATCGCGCACACCAGCGTGATCAGCGGGAGCCACCGGCGAGCGCCTCGATAACCGAGCCCGGCGGCGTGAATCAGGATGGCGACCATGACTGCCCCGCCCGATATCAGGATCATCAGCGGCAGTTCCTCGACGCCGAACCTGAGGAAGAAGAGCGCATCGGCAGCGTTGGCGCCAAAGGCGTGAGACATTTGAGTCACGGCGAAAACGCCGATCATCCAGACGGCAAGGCTGGTCTCGTCGTCGCGGATGCCCAAAGCCGATGACCAGCGTCGCTTCTTCTTACTCCGGGCCGGCGCTGACGTCATGGGCGCCAATGTCTACCAGGGCAGACCGGGCATGGCGCAGCAAAGTGTGCGAGGATCGCCGAATGGCGGACGAGCTCAACGGATTCCTGCTGATCGCCGACATCAGCGGGTACACGAACTATCTGAACGAGTCTGAACTGGAGCACGCCCAGGGAACCCTGACCGACCTGCTTGAACTTCTGATCGCCCAGACCCGGCCCCCACTTGTCATCTCCCGGCTGGAGGGTGATGCGGTGGTCAGCTACGGGCTAGAAGGTGACTTTCTCAGCGGTCAGAGCTTTGTCGAATCGATCGAGAACACGTACGTGGCCTTTCGCAAGGCGATCGAGTTGATGGTGCTGAACAACGCCTGCCAATGCAACGCCTGTGCCAACGTCTCCTCACTCGACCTGAAGTTCGTAGTTCATTACGGGACTTTCTTGATTCAGCGTCTTGGTGAGTACGACGAGTTGATGGGGAGTGATGTCAACCTCATCCATCGGTTGTTGAAGAACACTGTTGACACTCAGACCGGCATCAGCGCCTATTGCCTGTACACAGCCCCAGCGGTGACCCAACTTGGCATCGAAGACTTTGGTGGCATGGTCCGGTACAGCGAAAGCGTGTCTGACTTCGGCGAAGTAGAGGTCTGGGCCCAGGACATGCACCCCATCTATGAGGCCCGTCGCGGCGAGAGCCAGGTCGTGGTGAGCGATGATGACGTCGGCTTCGAGAGCTCTATCGAGGTCTCGATGGGACCCGAAGCGGTTTAGGGCTATCTGACAGATCCCGTGTTCCGAAGCGTCCTCATCGGATCGGACCGTCAGGAGATCACCGGCGAACGACAGGAAGGGCGCGTCGGGACCGGCTCTATCTACCAGTGCTACCACGGCAATCAGGTGCTTCCCCAGGTGGTTTTGGAATGGCATCCATTCACCCGAATCGTCACTCAGGACCAGATGGGCAGACCCATGAAAGGAACGTTCCTGGCGGACTATCGCCTCGAGCCAACAGAATCTGGAACCCGTCTGCGACGACTGACTGGAGGCTTCATTGCAAAGCCGTTCACAAGGGGTCTTCTCAAGCTTTCCGGTCCCTTCATGAGCAGGGCCATGGATAGCTCGATGGAGGAGTTTCGGAGGGTGATCGAAGCGGACTGGCAACGGAAGACGGTCGCCGAACAGCCAAGTCCGATGATTACCCCCGAATCGATCGCGGCAGCCGCCGCCGCCAGTTTCGATCTGACCTAGCGCTGTCAGCGGGTACGGATCAACACCAACTTGTCGGCAGCGGACTCCGCGCCCCACACCTCTCCCGGTCGGCCCAGAATCTGCCTGACCTCCCCCGGATTGTCGGGCAACAAATATGCGTAGAACTCTTCGAGTGCAGGGTCGAACCTGAGAAGAGAATTCGAGCCAAAATCGCTGACCCACACGATGTCGGCGTCGTCAACAAAAACCGCGTACGTAGCCGGATCCTCTCCCGGCAATAGCCAGGTGCTCCACTCCCCCGTGTCGGGTCTGTAGCGACTCAGGTTGCCGCTGTTCCACTCGCTGACCCAGACCGCACCACCGGAATCCGCCCAGACCCGTCGCGATCCCTGGTTCGGCGTGGGTGGCTCGAGAACCATTGCCGAACCGTCAGCCTGGATCGCTCCCACGTAGGAGCCGGCGAGCGACGCGTAGAAGACCGAACCATCGGGTGTGGTTGCGATCCCATATGGGCCCCGTCCCCGTGGAGCGTTGTAGATCACCTTGTCGCCGGTTTCCGGGTCGAGCGAGCCGTAAATGCCGCTCTGACCGGTAAACCAGAGGATTCCATCGCCGTCGAAGGTGGCTGTGTTGAGATTGGCCCCTGCGGTGTCGTCGGGAAGGGGAAAGATCGTCACCTCCCCATCCACCGGATCGACGGTGACGATGGCGTTGAGCCCACTGTCTGTGATCCAGGGTGTTCCCTTCTCGTCGACGATCACGCCATGAGGTCGTGACCCTGAGCCAAGAGCGGTATGACGTGTCTCGCCTGTCGTCGGATCGAGCCACCCGAGTTCGCCCGATCCCTGGGCTGTGTACCAAACCCCGCCGTCTGCGGCAGGTGCGACGTCGTGGGGACGGGACCCGGCCGGGACAGCGAACGCTTCGATGACGAGTGACTCCGGCGGGACGATGTTCGACGTTGTCGTCGCTGGCGGCTTCGCGGTTGTCGATGACCCCAACCGCGACGTGGTTGTCGAGGTAGTCGTGTCTGTGGTCTGGGTGGTAGTCGACTGATCTCCACCGACGGTCGGCTGGGTGCAAGCTGCAACCACGACAGCAACAAGAACTGTCACGAGGCGCATGGCAAAAAACCTAACGAGGGTCCTGCGCTATAGGCTGGCATGGCCCGATTGGGAGACCCAATAATGTGAGGTGACCGGTGCCTTGCGGGATAGCGACCTCTAGCCGCCCACTACGGGTTGGTGACCGGCCCAACTGGTCCGACGTAGCTCAGCCCGGAGATGTTTCTGTAGTCAATCGGTTTGTCCAGCCACCAGTCTCCATCGGAGCCTACGGTCGGACCCTCCCCTCTCACCGTCAGTGCCGTAGCGACGGCCGTGGCGAAAGACGAGCCACTCCATGAGACCGGCAGTCCCGGTCCGTCGTGGTTGATCAGATCGAGTCCTGGAGCGGAATTGTCGATCCAATTCCGCTCGGCGGCGGCAATGTCGACCGGGTTCCTGCTGTCGTCCCAGACCACCACCTTGTCCGAGCCGTCTTTGCCGGCCGCCACCGCCTTCACACCGGGCAACGCCGCCGGATAAAAGCGGGCATTGGTCTCGGCATTACCACCTGCCGCGAAGATCAGGCTTTTATGTCCAAACGCGGTCCGCCACGCCTGCAACGCCTTCCGCAGAACCACGACTTCGTCGTCCGTCTCGCAGGTGTATGCGCCCAGCGACAGATTCAGCGCAGCAGGCCTGTGTCCGAGGTCGTCGGCGCGGTCGATCAACCGACAGATGGCCTGAGCCACTTCCACCTCGCTGGTTATTGCCGGAGGCCGGGCGTTGTCGTGACCGGGTTCGGAGTTCTCTTGGTTGAACTTGTGGGTGCCAACCAATCGGGCGGCAGCCAGGGAGACCCTGTGCTCCGGAGAGAGCTGGCGGATCAGGCCTGCCACAAAGGTCCCATGACTCGAACTACCGGTCTCCTCATCCTCGGGATCGAAAATGACATTGGGCTTCTTTAACCATTCAGGCAGGTTGCCGTGAGGGTTGAAACCTGAATCGACCACCGCGACGACGAGGTCTTCGTTTCCGCTATCTACATCCGGAAGATCGAACCTCGGCACTTGCTGTGGATCGGTCCCGGGGGCAAAACACCAATGTGATCCGAAACCGACCGCGTAGATTCGAGACGTCGGGACATCCCCATCATTGAGAAACACAATTAGCTCATCGAGCGAATCCGGCTCGGTCTCGATGATGCTGGTGGAGTCGTCGATTCGAGCCACAGCTCGCTCGTCGGGGTATTCGAGTAGCTCAGCGGCTGACACCTCCCTGGCCCCGGGCTCGAATTCGGTGACCAGCTCGGCAATGTCGATCCCTTCGATTCTCTCCGCAGCCGCATGCCGCGGCAGGAAGTGACACCCGCGATGGTCCATCACTCGGTTGGCCATGTCTTCTCCCCTTTGTGTCGTCGCCTAGCGTTGGTGCAGTGGGAACGGATTGCGCCCCACGGATGTCCGAACCTACACGACCGAAGACGATCGGTGCAGGGAGAATGGCAAAGACCGAGTCAACAGTGAGCCTGACGGGATTGGCCGACCTGGCCCAGGCCCATCCCGCCCGCGCCATGGAAGCCGGAAAAGCCCACCTCGATGCGCTTTCTGACAATGCACATGGCGAGCGTTCCACGGTGCTCAGGGCGATGGGCATCGGCGCTCGTTCGGTCTCGACCATGGATGAATCGATGCGCTTTGGCCACGAAGCCATGGCCGAAGCCAGGAAAGCTGGAGACGCCGAGTTGGCCGCCGAGGCAGCAATCACACTTGCGGGATCGCTGGCTATGGCCGGAGACCTCAACGAGGCGCTAGATCTGCTCGACCGAGCCGCCGACGGGGCGCCGGGCTCGGTTATGGCACGGCTGCAGTTTCAGCGGGCCTCAATCCTGAGCCTGCGCGGGGAAGTGGATGCCGCCGAGGCCGCCTTCTCGGCGGCTCTCCCCGAGTTTCGCCAACAAGGCGATGAGATCTTTGAAGCGAGCACCTTGCACAATCGAGGCCTGCTGAGGCTTCTTGCCGGGGACCTCTCGGGAGCAGACGGCGACCTGCGCCAGGCCCGGGCACTACACGTGAAGAACGGCACCGACCTGCGGTTGGCCGGCGCAGAACACAACCTCGCGCTTCTCGCCGCATATCAGGGAGACGTCCCTGAGGCTCTCAACAGACTCAACGCCAGCGAGGAGATCCACCTGGCAGAAACTCGCTCCGTGATCCCGGTTCATTCGACACGCTGCGAAATCCTCATATCGGTTGGCTTGTTTCACGAGGCGTTAAGCCTGGCAACCGAGATTGCCGACAGGAACCATGCCCTTGGCCTCGACCAGGACGAAGGCGAGGCCAGATTCCTCGCAGCCCAGGCAGCTTTATTGGCAGGAGAAACACAACTAGCCGTCGAACACGCCGACAGGGCGGCTGGACTATTCGCAAGCCAGGGCCGAAAGGATTGGCTGGTCAACGCACATCGGCTCGAGGTCCAGGCCAGATATGAAGGTGGCTCCGTCGACGGCGCCACTCTCGAAGCTGCCATCCGGGTGGCCGAGGAGCTTGCCGACGGGAGCCTGCAAGTGGCGGCACTCAATGCCCAGCTGGTTGCCGGCCTCATCGCCCTCGAACTCGGCGATTTGAATCAGGCCACCAAGCTCCTGGAACCTTTCTCCCGATTGGAGAGCGGTCCGGTCGAGTTGCGTCTCCAGAGCCGGGTGGCGTCGGCGCGGCTCCGGCTTGCGAGAGGTGACAGAAGAGGCGCCGATGCGGCAGCACGGTCTGGTTTCCGCACGCTCCATGAGTACCAGGCCCTACTCGGAGCCAGCGACATCCGGGCAGGGTTGGAGAGACATGCCGGCGAACTGGGGTCGATTGGGCTTTCCCTCGCCGTCGATTCCCGAACACCTCGAAGGATCTTTCGATGGATGGAGCGGTTGCACTCTCCGATCCTGGCGTTCCGACCGGCCCTTCCCCCCGATGATCAGGAGCAGGCAGCTGACCTCGCTCAACTCCGGAAGGTCGCCTCGGATCTTCGCACCGATGATGGCTCCTCGACCGTTGAGTTGGTGCAAAGGCAAAGGCGGATACAGGAGTCGATCAGGAGGCGCAGTCGCTCGGCAAGGGGCACTGAGTCGGCGCCCGGGTTGGGCAAGATCTCACCGGCCGACACTGCCGAGATGCTTGGCAACAGGGAACTCATTGAGTTCGCCGAGCTCGACGGGCACGTTTTGGCCGTCCATATCTCGAAAGGCCGGTTCTACATGTCGGAGATCGGCAGATCAGAAGACCTGGCACGAGAATTGGAGCACCTTCGTTTCTCGATGCGACGATTGGCAAGGGGCGGAAGCCGCGGCACCCTGAACACTGAGCTGGAGCGATTCGACCACGCTCTGTTCGGGGAGAAGTCGATCAGAGACGAGCCGATTGTGATCGTTCCGACCGGATTCCTGTTCGCGACACCTTGGTCGGCTCTGCCCAGCCTCGGAGGGCGACCGATCACGGTCGCCCCAAGCTCGGGGTTGTGGGCCGGGTCTTCAGCCGAGCGCAGGCAAAGCCGTCAGGTGGTAGTCGCAGGCGGACCCGACCTCGAGCACTCAGACGAAGAGGTCGAGGCGGTGGCGGGCATCTACCAGAACGCGACAAGGTGGACCTCGAGCGAGGCAACGGTGGAGGCAGTGCGCACCTCGCTCGACGGGAGTCGTGTCGCCCACATCGCCAGCCACGCGTTCTTTGAGATCGACAATCCCATGTTCAGCTCACTTCGCCTCGCTGACGGAGACCTCTACGTTTACGACGTGGAGAGGATGTCCTCTCCGCCTTCTTTGGTTGTTCTGTCGGCATGTGACTCGGGTTTCACCGAGACCCACCCCGGCGATGAGCTGCTCGGCATAACAGCGGCACTGTTGACCATGGGAAGCGACTCGGTGGTTGCCAGCGTTGGTCTCGTCCCGGACTCGGTCGCGACAAAGGAGTTGATGGTGGAGTTCCACCATGGTTTCGCCGACGGCCTGGCACCAGCTCACTCGCTCGCTGCCGCCCAGGCATCCGTGTCGGGAACCGATGCCGGCTTCATCGCCGCCTCCTCCTTCGTCTGCATCGGCGCTGGATGAGGAGGTCGACAGGTTGATCAGACCCGATCCGGCCCCTCACACGGAGAGACCGGTTAACCCGTCCCTACGGAAGGGCCTAACGGCTCTATGCAACTCCCGAGGCCTCCGTACGTTGGACGCGGGCTACACACAGGAGGTGATGATTTGATTACTGCAAATACCCACGGCGCACCGAACTGGGTTGACCTGGCGACGTCGGACATCGACGCCGCGACACGTTTCTACAGGGACCTGTTCGATTGGACCATTGAGAAGACGACCTCGCCGATGGGCGACTACTTCATCGGAAAGGCAGACGACCAACAGGTCGGCGGGATGATGGAAGTGGATCCCGGCCTTGCTGAGACCCCACCAATGTGGACCACCTTCTTCAACGTCGACAACGTCGATGACATGGCGGTCAAGGTCGAAGCCACAGGAGGCAGCGTTCTCCAGGATCCTTTCGACATTCCCGAGGCCCGTATTGCGATCGTGGCCGATCCGACTGGAGCCATGTTTGGACTCTTCGGAGGGCCCGAGATCGAGGGTGTCTGGATGACCCGCCAGAACGGAGGCGTCTGCTGGGTGGAGACGATGACCCGTGACCCGGCCGCGTCTGAGAGCTTTTATGCCGCGGTTTTCGACTGGAAGGCCGAAACCCAGATCAGTGAAGGAATGGCGTACACCACCTTCCTACTGGACGACGAGCCGGTCGCCGGGATGATGCTGATGCCGGACGAGGTCGGTCCCGAGGTCCCCGCTCACTGGGGGATCTACTTCACGGTCGACGACTGCGCGGAAACAGTGAAGCTGGCTCTCGAACTCGGAGGGCAAGTGCTCCGTCCGACCAAGGCAATCGAGATGGGCCTCTTCGCAGTTCTTGCCGACCCGCAAGGTGCGGTTTTTCAGGTAATGGACTTCGTGCCGACGTTGACCGAGCCACTCCTCTGATCGGAACTCGAAGACAAAACCGACAGCTCAGAGCCTGGAGGTCACCGCCAAGGAGTTGCTGGGCGGTGATTGACACGACTCCCCAACCCGAGAACGGTCGAATCGGTCGCCAACAGAAGTCACGAAACCTGGCTCCGTAGACTCCCACCGATGCCGGCCTGCCCGAACTGTGGACGTGACAACTCCGAGGAAGCTCGGTTTTGCCAGTTCTGCGGGACTGCGATCGACCCGCCCCGGGTGGCTGCTGAACAGCGCAAAGTCGTGACCGTCTTGTTCAGCGATATGACCGGTTTCACAGCCCTTGGCGAGCAACTCGATCCCGAGTCAGTCAGGGCTGTCATGTCGCGGTTCTTCGACGAGATGCGTGCCGTCGTGGAGCGTCACGGGGGAACGGTGGAGAAGTTCATCGGTGACGCGGTGATGGCGGTGTTCGGAATCCCGCAGCTACACGAGGATGATGCTCTCCGCGCGGTAAGGGCGGCGAGCGAAATGGGGCCCGCCCTCTCCTCCCTCAACCAGGATCTATTAGCTGAGCGAGGCGTCACCATCCAGATCCGCACCGGAGTCAACACCGGAGAAGTTGTTGCCTCCGGCGATCCGACCGCTTCGGAGAGGCTGGTTACCGGCGATGCCGTCAACATTGCAGCCCGACTGGAACAGGCAGCAGAACCTGGAGAGATCCTGATCGGACCGGCCACGCTCGACCTGGTCCGGGACGCCGTGGAGGTCGAAGCCATTGAGCCACTCGATCTAAAGGGAAAGGCAGATCCTTTCCCGGCCTTTCGCCTGGTCGAGGTGCGAGAGGGGGCAGCGGGGAGAGAACGTCGCCTATCAGCCCCGATGGTGGGACGGGATCGTCAACTGCGCAACCTCCTCGACGCCTTTGACAACTCGGTCACGGACCGCTCATGTCACCTTTTCACAGTGCTCGGCTCGGCCGGAGTCGGCAAGTCCCGTCTGGTTCAAGAGTTCCGTTCCGAGGTCGAAGGTCGGGCCTCGATCCATGGAGGCCGGTGTGTCTCCTACGGAGAGGGCATCACGTTCTTGCCCATCGACGAAGCTGTGCGCTCGGCCATCGGCATCGGCGAACTCGACTCCCCTGCCGATCTGACGACCGGGATACGCAACGCCCTCGAGGGATCAGCGGACCAGGACAACGTGACCTCGCGTCTGGCGGGCCTGCTCCAGGCAACCTCCGAAGCCGTCTCCCTGCAAGACGGGTTCTGGGCGGTGAGGAAGTTGTTTGAGCACATCGCCGCCGAAGAGCCACTCGTCCTGATTGTCGATGACATCCATTGGGCGGAATCGGCCATGCTCGATCTCATAGAGCACATCGCCGATTGGAGCCGGGACGCACCCATATTCCTGCTGTGTATGGCCCGCCCCGAGTTGCTCGACGATCGTCCCAATTGGGGCGGTGGGAAGCTGAACGCGACGTCAATCCTTCTCGAGCCACTGGCCGCCACAGATTCCCAAAAGCTCATGAGACATCTCCTCGGAGATGCCAATCTCCCCGATGAAGTCCAGGAGCGGATCACTTCTGCCGCCGAAGGCAATCCCCTGTTTGTCGAAGAGATGCTCGCCATGCTGGTCGACGACGGGCTGCTGCAGTGGGACGGCGGGCAATGGGTAGCCGTCGGTGACGTTTCCGAAGTGACCGTCCCTCCCACCGTCCAATCACTCATTGCCGCTCGACTCGATCGTCTCGGACCTGACGAGAGAAGTGTCATCGAACGAGGCTCAGTGGAGGGCAAGCTGTTTCATATGGGGAGCGTGACGGCCCTGGCCCCAGAGGATCAGCGTGCCACGATCCCGGATCGGCTGATGTCGTTGGTCCGCAAGGAGTTGATACGACCCGATCGCTCCGAGTTGATCGGTGACGAGGCGTTCCGCTTTCGCCACCTGCTGATCAAGGACGCCGCATACGACTCGATGTCGAAGAAGACCCGGGCCGACCTTCACCAGAGATTCGCCGAGTGGCTTGCGGATCACGTCGAGCACGCCCCAGGTGGTGTCGATGCCGTTCTCGCCTACCACTTCGACCAGGCCTACCAGTACCGGGTGGAATTGGGCAGCGAGGGAGAACCGGAACGCCAACTCGCCGGGTTGGCCGGCTCTCGCTACAGGACCGCAGGTGAGGCCGCGCTTGCCCACGGAGATTATGTGGCGGCACGAGGTCTGTTCGAGCGTGCTTCAACCCTCATCGGGCCCACCACCGACCTCGGTCTTCAGGCACAGCTCCTGCTGGGTCGCACCCTGGTCCAACTCGGTGAATACGAGCGGGCGGACGCGGTGTTCTCGGACATTGAACGGTTAGCCCAGGCCTCGGGTGATCGTCATCTCGAGCTCAAGGCCGGTATCGGGCTCCTCAGTGTCCGTGATCATGTCGAGACAGAGTGGTCCGACGAGATGTTCAGGTCTACATCAAGGAACCTCGAGCGTGAGCTCACTGAACTGGGGGACAACAGAGGCGCTCTCGAAGCACTGATGCTGCGAGTCAACTGGCTGCCACGAAGCGAAGGAAAGGTGCTGGCCACCCGGGCCGTCAAGATGGCACAAGAGCTGGGGGCTGCAGAACTCGAGTCTGACGCGAGCTGGTGGCTCTTAGCTATCTCGTTTTGGGGCACGACCCCGGCGAGCGAAGGAGTCGAGCTGGCACGCTCGATGCTCCCACAGAAGGTGACGAATCTCAAGCACCGGGGATTGCAGCTATTGATGCTCGGCGGCTTCCTCGAAATGCTAGGCCGGGTCGATGAGGCCCGGGTGGAAACCGAAAGAGGCCTGGCGATGTTCCAGGAATTAGGGCTGAACGCGGAACCCGTAACCGCCTTCACCGAGGGCTGGACATCGTTCATCACCGGCGATCTGGATCGTGCAGATGGTTTGCTGCAGGCCGCTTACTCCGACCACGCAGAAAAGGGCGAGAAGAACCGGCTGTCGTCAATCGCCGCAGGGATCGCACGGATCGCGGCCTTGCGCGACGAGACCGACGAGGCGCAGAGGTTCATCTCAATCGCCGAAGAGGCGGCGATCCCTGACGACGTCGACACCCACGGCGAGGTCGCCATAACTCGAGCTATCTTGGCTCTTCGGAGCGGGAACGGGTATGAAGCGATCGAGCGTGCAAGACAAGCGTTGGATATCACCGACCGCCGCGGATCTCCCTGGGCCCAGGCCAGTTTCTTGCTGGTTCTCGCCGATGCTCTCGATGTAGTCGGCGATCGAGAAGGAGCAGTCGAGTCTCTCGAAGAGGCTCTGTCCCGATTCGAACAAAAGGAGTTTGTCAAGGCGGCCGAGCAGACGCGGGCTCGGCTCAACGAACTCGCGGAATGACCGGTGGTGCCAACGTAGAATTGCGCTCAATGCCAGAGCTTCCAGACGGTCAGGTCACCTTCCTGTTCACAGACATCGAAGGCAGCACGCGTCTTTGGGAGGACGCTCCTGATCTGATGATGAAGGCTCTGACCCAACACGACGAGGCAATCGACCGCGCTGTCAGCTCGCACAACGGGGTTTCTGTGAAGCCAAGGGGCGAAGGTGACAGCAGATTCGTCGTTTTTGGCTCCGCCGTCGATGCCGTCTCCGCCGTGGCCGACATGCAGCGCGCTCTCGACACCCTCGAGTGGGTCACCCCTCGCCCGATCCGGGTGCGGGCTTCGCTTCACACGGGAACCGGTGAGCTACAGATGGGTGACTATTACGGGTCGGCTGTCAACCGGGCCGCAAGACTCCGCGCCATCGCCCACGGTGGCCAGACCGTGATGTCGGCCTCAACACGTGAACTGGTCCAGGATCACCTTCCGCCCGGCGTGAGCATCCGTGACATGGGTGAACACGGTCTCAAGGACCTCACCCGGCCCGAGCACGTATTTCAAGTCGACATCGACGGGCTCCACAACGACTTCCCTCCCCTGGCATCGCTAGGTGCTGTGCCCAACAACCTCCCTGTCCAGCTGACCGAATTCGTCGGACGCCACACCGAGGGCACCGAGGTACAACGGATCATCGGCGAGACACGACTACTGACAATCCTCGCCCCCGGCGGCGCCGGGAAGACCCGTCTCGCCATCCAGGTGGCCGCGGAGATTTCAGACGACTTTCCCGACGGTGTCTTCTTTGTCGATCTCGCAGCCATTGACTCGGCCGACGACATCGTCCAGACAATCGCTGAGTCCATCGGCATAGCCCTCTCGAGCGCGGACGATCTCTTGACCCAACTTCTCGGTTACCTCGCCCGAAAGACTCAGGTGCTCGTCATGGACAACTTCGAGCATGTCAGCGAAGGCGCCGGAATCGTCTCATCCATCTTGACCGGCGCCCCCAACGTCAAGGTGATCGCCACTTCGCGCTCCAAACTCAACATCGAGGGCGAGACGGTCATGCCCCTGGCGGGGCTGGACACAACCTGGGAATCTGAGGAGGAAGCCTTTCAGACAGCCGGGGTGGAACTATTCGTCGACTCGGCCAGAAGGGCCGACGCCGGTTTCAATCTTTCAGAAGACGACCTCGAGCCACTTGCCGGGATGCTGGCCATGGTTGAAGGGATGCCCCTGGCCATAAAGCTGGCTGCGGCCTGGGCGGATATGTTGTCGATCGGAGAGGTCGCCTCCGAAGTCACCACCACTCTCGACTTCTTGGAGACCGAATCCGGGGGCGTGCCCGACAGACATCGCAGCGTACGAGCGGTCTTCGAGTACTCGTGGAAAATGCTCGGCGACGAGGAGCGTCGAGTGTTTGCGGCGTTGTCGGTCTTTCGCGGCGGTTTCACCCGAGAAGCAGCCGAGACCATCGCCGGCGCATCGCTGAGGTCCCTGGCCAACCTTGCCAACAAGTCCTTTCTGACGGCCGACCGTGCCTCCAGTCGTTATGAGGTTCATGAACTCCTCCGCCAATATGCCGAGACCGAGCTACGCGAGGACGAGAAACGGTGGGAGACGATCACCGAAGCCCATATCGCCTTCTATGCCGGCCTGGCGGGTCGGGTTGAAGACCAGATCGGAGAGGTGGAGCAGACCGAGCTGTTCCGCACGGTGGAGGCAGATATCGACAACGTCAGATTGGCCTGGCGAACTGCAGTCGGCAGGCGCAACTTTGAGGCGATGCGCAGAATCATCTTTGGCCTGTTCTTTCTTCAGGAGGTTCGCGGTCAGCATCGAGCAGGACTGAGTCTCCTCGAGGAGTCGTTTGAATCACTTCCGGACGATCCAGCGGACGATGTCATCGCTGTCGCCTGCGCTGTCACGAAGGCATACCGCGGCAGAATGTTGGCCTCTCTCGGCCAACCCGATCTGGCCATAGAAGTGAGCGGTCCCGCCGTGGCGGCCCTGGCAGAGCTGCCAGATCGCTTTGCCTATCTGATGGCCATAGAGGCGCACTGCGACGGACTCGCCTTCCTCGGCCGTTGGGACGAGGTTCAGTCTTTCGCGTCGGAATCGGTCCGCGTCGCCGAAGAGTCGGACAACAAATGGTGGCACGCCGGGATGCTCACCTGGCTAGGCGCGGCCGAAACTTTTCTGGGCAACGGAGAAGCGGGGGCGGCCATGTTCGACGAGTCGAGGGAGCGCTTGTCTCAGCTGCATGACGACTTCTTCACGGCGTGGAGCCTCATCATCAGAGCTGGCATCGCGATGATGGGCGGACAGGGCGGCGAGGCCGTTGATCTGTCTCAGCAAGTCATCGACCTCTCCCGCTCGGTCGGCTTCGATCAAACGCTGCAAATCGGCCTGGGAAGTCTTGGGGAGGCCAGTCTCGCAATCGGCGAGTTCGATGCGGCGAACGACGCCTTCATGGAGGCACTGGCCATGGCCGAAGACATGGGTTTTGTGGTCCCGATGGCCTTCGTCATGATCAAACTCGCCGAGACCCGGGCTGCGATGGGAAGCCAGGAACTGGGTGTGGAAGTGCTCGCATCAGTCCTGGCAAACCCCGCATCCAGCCAGAGAATCCCAACCCAGGATGTAGTGATCGGAGAGCACGCATTGGAGGTTCTCGCCAATCTGGAAGCCGAAATGTCACCTGACTCTTACCAGGCGGCCTACAGGAGGGGCGAGGCGAAGAGCCTGGAGGTCAGCGCCAAGGAGTTGTTAGCAGGGTCGTTCTGATCGACGCCGATGGGTCTCTCACAGCGTCGGTTTGAACACCATCAGGGCGAAGATGGTGATGACGACAAAGCCGTCGACTCTGCCTGCTCGCATCAGCTTCTGGGCGGCTTGCCGAATCCGACGCTGGTGATTCCCCCTTCGTCGAGCTCGGACAACGCGGCTGCAAAGAGCTTGTCGGCCCATGGCGGGCAAACCCAGTCACGCGGACGCCCAGGCGTGCGCCATCCCTCCGGAAGGGCCAAACGGCTCTAGGCAGTTTCAGGGGTCTCCGTAAGTTGGACGCGAGGCGTACACAGGAGGTGAAAAGTTGATTACGGCAAATACCCACGGCGCACCAAATTGGGTTGATCTGACGACACCTGACATCGAAGCCGCGACAAGGTTCTACAGGGACCTGCTTGGTTGGAGCTTTGAGAAAGAGGACACCCAATATGGTGACTACCTCATCGGGAAGGTGGACGGCCAACAGGTCGGCGGAGTGGTTGAAGTCGATCCCGCCTTGGCCGAATCGCCGCCGATGTGGACCACCTTCTTCAACGTCGACGACATCGATGAGGTTGTGGCCAAGGTCGAGCCTGCCGGGGGCAGGGTGCTCCAGGATCCTTTCGATGTTCCCGACGCCCGTATTGCGATCGTGGCCGACCCGACAGGAGCGATGTTTGGGCTTTTCGCAGGACCCGAGATCGACGGCGTCTGGCTAACCCGCAAGAACGGAGGCGTCTGCTGGGTGGAAACAATGACTCGTGACCCGGGTGCCTCGGAGACCTTCTACGCCGCAGTCTTTGACTGGAAGGCCGAAACCCAGATCAGTAATGGCACCGCGTACACCACCTTTCTTCTCGACGACGAGCCGGTCGCCGGGATGATGTTGATGCCGGACGAGATCGGCCCGGAGGTCCCCGCCCACTGGGGGATCTACTTCACGGTGGCCGACTGCTCCGAGACGGTGAACCTCGCAGTCGAACTCGGCGGACAGGTGCTCCGCCCGATCATGGCGATCGACATGGGCCACTTCGCCGTTCTCGCCGACCCCCAGGGGGCCGTCTTCCAGGCGATGGATTTCGTTGTCTGACAGAACGCCCGACACGATCTCCAGAAGTAGGGTTCGACGCGAGAACTACTGAGGGAGGTCATGGACAATCGAGCAATCGCAGAGCGGTATGCCCAGTCGCTTCGAGACAGCGACGTGGACGCCACCGCCGCACTGATGCACCCCGACATCGTGGTCACATATCCCCAGTCTGGAGAAGTGATCAGAGGGAGTGAGAGTTACGAGGCAATGCTTGCCAACTACCCGCTCGGCGTGCCCGAAGGCACGGTCACTGTCCGAAGCGGAGGAGAAGAGAGTGTGCATGTCTCCACAGCGCTGCCCTTCGGACTGCCGACGATCACCTCAATCGGGAGTGGGGATACTTTCATGATCGAAGGGATGGCCAAGTACCCCGATGGGGAGGTCTTCAACGTGGTCATGATCCTTCGCACCTTCGAGGGAAAGGTCATTGAAGAGACCAGCTACTTCGCTTCGCCTTTCGACCCACCCGAATGGCGTCGGCCATACGTCGAAGGCTGAACGGCTCGCCCCGGGTCAGGCGTCCAGTAGAGATCCGGCTCTCGCGACTATACGTGAGTAGACGTCGTCGAGGCCCAATCCTGGTTCGAGAGATGACCGTCTTCCGACCTCCTCGCCCACCCACTCCCAATCCAAATCGTCGAAGACAGCCACAACGAGTCTGACCGCCTCGTCGAAGGTCACGGTCGTCCCGTCAGTCGCCTGAAGGACTCGATCAACCACGAGCGACTCGAGCCGGATGACATGCAGAGTGTCCTCTCTGCTCAGCCGAACAGATGAAACATCACCGTCAACGATCGAGGCGGGGAATTCGAGAAGCCAGACTTCGCCGTCATCAAACTCAAAGGCAAAGTGATCGCCGTATGTGTTTCGAAAACCCACCTCAACAAGGGCCTGCCGATCTGTTTCATCGAGACGAGCACACATGTCGATATCAGTCGGCCGATAAGAACCGGTATGGAGATTCACTGCTGCTCCCCCGACCAGCACCGCGCGGTCTTTGATTGAATAGTCGGCAGCCTTGGCCAGCCAAAGGCTTCGCCTGATTGAGTCCGTCTCCAGCTGTGCTCGACCGACGGCTGTCACAACCCTGTCGGCTCGTCTCATGGTCGGGTGGCCAACGCTCTCCGCTCGGACTCGACGTCAATGTCAATCGCGGCCTTCCGATCGAGCCTGGCCAATGGATCGGAGGGACCAAGTCCTACCTCGGTAAGCCTGCGGGCGCCCCGCTCGGCTCGTGCACTCACATCGTCGATGGTCATTACTTCACCTGGGTTCGGCTCGAGGTCGGCAAGTCGTGCGTCGTAGCAAGACAGGAGCTTGACCACAGTCGAGATTCTCGGATCGGCCTTGCCGTTTTCAATGAGCGAAATCTGAGCTCGACTCACGCCAGTTCGGGCGTAGACATCGGTGAGAGACATCTTCTTCTCAATTCGAAGTTGTCGCAGTCTGACGGCGTTGAAGTAACTCATACAAGTTATTGTACAAACTAACAACCGTTAGTCAATTCACTAACGACGCCCTTCACCCCGCCTTAGTTTCCTCCAGCGTCGGGCACGGGTCGATCCTGTATGTGATGCACTCGGCCGCGGAGAAGCTCCGGCTCAACCGGGAGCGGGCGAGGTCGAGTAGCTCGTCGTTATCGATGGTGAAGCCACGAAGCTCACCGGTTGCCGGAATCGTGACCAAGAGATGCTGCCCGTTGAACGCCACCCCGGCGACGGGGCCATCGCTCGACACTCGAATCTGGTGGACCAGGGATCGGGTTTCGACGTCCCACACCCTGACGAACCCATCCAGGCCCGATGTTGCGAGCAGCGTTCCGTCCTCGTTGATAGCCAGCTGAGAGATCCCGCCGGCGTGAGCCTCGGGGATCTCGTCGAGGTATTCGAGCGTCACGCCGTCCATGAACACGATGCGCCCCTCGCCAAACCCGGCGGGATCGGTCCCGATCAGCAGCTCTCCGTCCGGTGTGAACACGAGCCAGTCGCTTGGTGCCTCTGCGCTGGTCGCATTTGCCGGAGCGTTGTATACAGCGGTCGGATCCCAGGTTTCGGTGGACAGTATCCACAGTTCCTTCGGGGCCGGCTCAAAGGAGGCGGCGAGGCGATCGCCATCGGGACTGAAGGCCACGCTGAAGACACTTTTGGGATCAGGCGTCTTGTGCTCCACCATCGGCGTCGCCACGATGTTCCCCGTCTCGGTGTCCCAGACCACGACTGCGTCCTTTTCCCAATTGGCGCCGGCCATCGCCAACAATGACCCATCGGAGGAGAAGACCAGATCGTTCGCCCAATCGGGAAAGGGCGTCGACGGGAACTCGACACAGTCCGGTCCTCGTCCCCATTCCTCTGCATCGTGTTCGCATAGTCCTTCCAGTGTCACCACCACCTCTCCGGTAGAGGTGTCGTGAATCTCGATCGGGCCGGCGAAACTATCCGGCCTCCCGCTTTGGGTGGCGAGCAGCCGTCCGTCCTGAGAAAGGGCGCCCCGCTCCCCAGCAACGTTCTCTACGGATGCCTTCGGGTGGTACGAATCGGAGCCGAGCACGAAGTGGGTGCCGAGGCCCGAGGGGATGCAGTGTGCATTCACTACAGCTGCGTCACCGGCAACGTCGACGGGTGTCTCCCTCGCAAAAAAGCGGCCGGGACACAGAGTCACCGAAGCGATCTCGACCGGCGCGGCCAGGTCGAACACGACAGCGTTGTCGCCAAAGACCTCACTGACGAGTAGCAAGGACCCTTCGGCACCGTAGGACGGCAGGTATACCGAACCGAAACCGGTGAGCAGACGATCGACCTCTTCGCCCGTTGCGGCATCCCGGAGCGATATGACGGCGCCCTCTTCTGGTATGCCGACAACTCCGCCATCTGGCGACAGGAATATCCCCTCAGAGCGCGGGAATACCACCAAAGGTTCGCTGGGCTGGCCGGCGCTCAGGTCCCAGATCATGGGGCCCTCGGGGCCCTCGGTCATCAGCCGCGTGCCATCGACGCTGAGGGCCATCGGACCGCCATGAAGCCGAGCCAACTCCAGGCCGTCCCGTCGATCGATGACAACACTGGCGACACCCTCACTGTCGAAGTCCGCCATGACCAGAAAACGGGCGTCTGCTGTTAGAAGGACCGGAGCCGACACGTAGAAGTCTTCTGAGAACGCGCCGGTTTCCGAATCGATGTTCACGCTCGGCACGTTTGGGAGGCGCTCGATCTCGCCTGTGGTCAGATCGAACAAACCCAGCGGAGGCGTCCGGTATCTGCCTTCCTCTCCCCGAACGCCGCGATAATCGCAGTTGATGAAGCTCTCGTTGATCGGCGTGATGAGATACGAGACCGAAGAATCGCCGGCCACTGCTAGCGCTTCGGGCAGCGTGACCACGCCACAGGGACCCGCCTCGAAATGTTCGATCGCTTCCCCGGTCCGGGCGTCGAGCAGATGCACACCCAACGCCGAGGCGGTCGCCGCATCCGGGCTGGATTCGCCGACCCCTGAGGACCAACCGTAGGTGGCTACAACCCCAGACCCATCGTGGGTGAAGATCGCTCGCGTGATCCCCTCGCCACCGAATTCGTGACTCCACAGTTGCTCCCCGGAGTCGATGTCGACAACCTCGATGTAGGTGCCCCCGGCGCTGGCGACAAGGAGCCGACCGTCGGGGCTCAACCTCGTCGACAGATTCTGAGAGAGCTCCTCCTCTGCAGGCCAGGTGTAAGTGAAGGCCTTGCGGTAGGTGGCGAGGGAATCATGTAGGGCCGACGCGGACTCGACGGTGGGATCGGAGTCGTTGGCAGCCTCGAGAGAAAGAAGCAGGCTCAGCTCGGGATCGTGAACGGCAACATTGATCGCAGAAGCGGCCAACTCGCGTGAATGGGCCAGGCCGGCGTTGGCATTTGCAAGGAGGCCGAGCGCCGTTGCGACCACCGCAGCGGCGGCAAACCCGGCTGTCACCAGATTGCGAATCCGGCGGCGACGTGATCGGTCTTTCCCTTCGCGAGCCGAGCTGAGCTTGAGGTACTCGGCTTCCACGCCGGCCAGGGAGAGCTCGGAG
>Ga0255053_10000476_pt1 | contig 22158 bp, 25 predicted proteins | sample JV7_2_22_MG_FD_188635 | JGI IMG/M metagenome (GOLD analysis project Ga0255053, IMG submission 188635) | Seawater microbial communities from Jervis Inlet, British Columbia, Canada - JV7_2_22 | ecosystem: Environmental > Aquatic > Marine > Inlet | place: Canada: British Columbia | collected... | reverse complement strand
GACCTGTTTCAAGGATTAATCGAATCGACAAACACCAAAATCCGGTTGTTCACCAGAATCGCCTTCCGTTCTGCGGCCTTCACCCCTACTCCTAATGCCCTCACACGGTTAGCTCCCGGCAGCCGCTCAACCACGACTCCCAGGCCGAAACTGACCCACGGATACAGCAGAAGAGCGCGATATGTGCGGTTTCTTACGCAGTGATCGACCGCCCATAAGTGCGTTATGTGCGGCGACTTTGAGTCGGTCGATGTCTCGAACCTCCGGTGTCTATCGCGACTCGCTGTCGGATTCCTCCAGTCATAACGTCACGTCTGTGAGGAACCCGAATGAGCGATCACGATTTCTCAAATCGGTATATGCCACCGCAGGGATGCTGATTCTGGTTGTCGGCGTGACTGGGCTGATCATCCCCGGCCTCCCGGGAACGCCGCTCATCCTCGTAGCCGCTTGGCTCTTCTCCATGTCGAGCGAACGCCTCTACACATGGACTACCACCAACCGCTGGTTCGGTCAGGCAGTCGCCGACTATCGGGCCGGACTCGGGATTCCTCGCAGGACCAAGATCATCGCCGTGACCATGGTTGCCTTGGTCATCTCCTACTCGATCTTCGTTGCTCTCGACGGGTTGCCGCTTCAACTCCTCGTTGCAGGGTTGGGTGCCTACGGGGTCTGGTTCATCTTGACGAGACCGACCAGAGAAGCGACCGACCCAAAGAACACATAGCTGGCGTCAAACACGACTTCCCCTATATGTGCCGCTACGTGCGAGGTCAGCCAGCCGCCCCGAAAAGCAACCAAAGCCCGATCAGAGCAGTGAAAAGGCTGATGATGGCCACCGCGAGGATGACGGTGTCACCGATTCTCTCGGATTCCGGATTCGGCTCAATTCCCAGGCCAGCGTCGCCAGGCTTGTGGATCTCGGGGGTCGTCCGAGCAACGAGAAGCAGGACGCCGAGCAAGCCGCCTACCAAGAAGAGGATCAGGCCGATCGCAGCGGTGGACGACATCAGCGCATCCTACTGATCGGGTCGGCGATACACATACGTTTTCGTTGCGGCGGTCCTAGATCAATCTTGGGCCTGAACGTCGAGAGGGAAGCTTCACCCAACATGGCTCCGCGACACTTGCTAGGCCTGCCTATAAGTCCCGTCATGTGCGGGTGTGGTGTTGCCGGTACATAATGCCTGACATGCCAATGGAGAAGTCACCGGAACTCGAAGCTGTCTTCAGGCGTGTTTGGAGGGTCTTCGGCGAAGGTTCGCTCGATGCCTTATCGAACATGGTGAGCGATCATGATGATGTTCTTTTCATTCTCAGCGACGACGTCAACTGGATTGCGGGGTCTGACAATCTCATGCGCGTCATGGCTGGGCGCTCGAATCGAATGGGCATCGAGCGGGTCGAGTTAGACCGTGTCCAGGCGCACGAAATCGGTGATTTCGGCTGGACCGCTGCCGTAGTCACCGTCAGCCGCTCTGATGGCGGGTCGGTCACTTTCCGAAGCACCATGGTTTTTGTCATGGAGGATGGCGCGTGGAAGGTTGTGCAGGTCCACACGTCGGTAGCTGTTCCCTCCGAGGAGACCTACGGCTACGAACTGGCAGAAGGTCTCAAAGCGCTCACGGACTCACTCAGTGCGAGCAGTGCCGAGGCAATCGCCGAGATTGCAGGTGTCAGCGGGATGGTGGCGCTGATGTTCACCGACATCGAGGATTCGACTCGTCTTGGCCAACAACGGGGCGACTCGGTGTGGTCCCAAGACGTTCAGAGTCATTTCGATGCAGTATCGAACGTCGTTGAGGGAAACGACGGGCAGGTCATCAAGACCCTCGGTGACGGCACAATGGCCGCCTTCCCGACCGCTCGTAATGCGGCCGACGCCGCAATGGGAATCGAACGTATGGGAACCGATATCGAACTTCGAGTACGAATCGGAATACACACAGGCGAAGCGATCTCGGTAGGTGGCGACTACGACGGGCTAGCGGTTGCTAAGGCAGCCCGCATCACCTCGGCTGCGACTGGTGGCGAAATCCTCGTTTCGTCTGCGACACGCGAACTGATCAGTCGATTCGACTATGAGTTTGACACCGAACGGGTAGCTGAACTCAAAGGCCTCGACGGCACCCACCGCATGTACCCCCTCATCTGGGACGACACACCATGACCGCTTCCGTTCCACCCCGACCCCGCCGAAATCGCAGGCAATATGAACGGTTTTGATGCTCGGATTTGAGGGGGACTCTTGGAATCGACGCACCCCAAGAAAAGGGACCAGAAATGGGACCTCATGCACTCGAAACGCTCGGAATAGGCAAGAGGGCACCCATGGGGAACGGTGGGGGATGACCCACTTCAGCCGGGATAGCCGCTGATTGTTGGGGTTGGAGGAGTCACCGAGGCTGACAGACTGGAATTCGTTGAGCAGTATGCGCAGGGCTCTCCGAGGAACCGTTGGATCTGAAGGTGTTCTCGTCTGGTTGGTCGAAACCGGGATCGTTGACGGGTCGGGGCAGAGTCGGTAGGGACTTTCGGCCCTAGCTGGGAAAGCCACTCTCAGCCATGGTCGGTGGCTCGGGACCGTGGACTGGCTGTTGGTTAACACCGCGGTTCCGGCGTTCGGGCTGGTCGCCCCTTCCCAGCATCACCTGATGCCCGGACGCTAGAAGCCCCTCGTGGCCCCCCGCGGGGGGCTTCACTCGTCCGTCGAGGCGCTCGCCAAGCATCGCAAGCGGGGCGGTAGGGCCCACCGGGAACCCCAGGTGTTGGGGGTTCTCTCTTGACGTGGTGCGATTCAACCGTTCACACGAGGACCCTGAGAGCCAGTTTCGCGGCTCCGGTGAGTTCTCCGTCAGGTGCTGGGAGACGGATGAGTCTGTACCCGTGCGCCGCGGCCAACATGTCCTTTGTCGTGTCGAAGTACGCCCTCTGGGCGGTGAGGCCTCCCGGGAAGGGGAAATCAACTGCTTCTCTCCCTCGCAAGTACTTGTCAGCAGAATCCCGATACTGAGAGCACAAATCGCGGTATTGGCTCAGGTCCAGGCCATGGTCGATGCCGTCGTAGAAGTCCAAGCTGGTGAGGCGCCGTGAGGAGAAATGGTGCTTCTCGTCTATCTCGATCAGAGTGGTTTCATCAACCTGGAGATCGACACGGAGGTGCTGTCGGCGTTTTGCCGTCAGTGCAGACCAGTCTCCGCCAAGTCGGGCATGGAGGGTCACAAGCCGATACTTGAGCTGTGATGGCAGCGGTGTGTCGACCTCAGTTGGTGCCCGGTTGGTCAGCCAGTCGAATCTCACCTGGCGGTCCACCTGAAAGCCCCTCTTCTGGAGCAAGTGCTGGACTTCTTCCACTCCGCTCTTGGTCGTCACATCTTCTCCGTTGACATCACGTCGAAGAGGCTACGTCGGGTGACGGTGAGTCGCCATTCCCTGCGGTTGTCTGCCAGCATTGGTTGTGGAGGTTGAAGATCCATGGAGATGACACAGGAGCACAAAGAAGCACTCGCTAGGGGTCGCAAAGAGGCGAGAGCCATCAAGGCTTATCTGAAGACAGTCGACACTCGCCACCAAGGTCGGCCGGTCACGAGAGAGAGCCTCGAGAAGCGCCTGGAGAAAACCAACCGGAGAATCGAAGATTCCGACGATCCGCTCAGAACCGTTGACCTGATCCAGACTCGACTCGACATCGAACTGGCGTTGTCCAGAGTGGAGGATGTGGAGAGCATCGAGCGTTTGGAGGCCAAGTTCGTGAAATACGCAGCGTCATACTCGGAGCGAAAGGGTGTCAGCTACACGGCATGGCGTCAGTTTGGGGTTCCTGCCGCGGTCCTTAGAAATGCCGGTGTGCGTGAAACGAGACGTCGCTAGGCCCACCCCAGTTCGCCTAATCGATCGTCGTCGATACCCAGATGATGACCGAGTTCGTGGAGAACGGTCTTTCGTATCTCCGCTTCCAGATCCTTCTGGCTCAAGCCAAGGGCGAGGTGCTGGCGTCTGAAGATGACGATCCTGTCTGGCATTGCACCGAAATAGTCTTCCCGCCGGCTGAGGTCAACACCTTCGTAGACCCCGAGCACGTCCCCCAACTCGGGGGGCGGGTGCTCCTCGACGACCACAACGAGATTATCGATCTTGGCGACAACCCACTCGGGAAGTGCCTCGAGGGCGCGGTCGACCACTTCCTCGAATTCTCTCCGTCTCATCGTCGGGCAGCCATCAAGTGACCGCCTTGTCCACACCGGCGAAGGCCTCGTGTGTTTTCGATTCGAGTATCAGTTTGAGACGCTGCATCGCGGTGTGGACATTCATGAACGTGTTGTAGAGCGGTGATAGGCCTAGCCGGATGTTGTCCGGCGAACGGAAGTCGGGAAGAACGCGGCCGGCGTCGATAAGAGCGCGTGTGATCGGCCACGCCTCCTCATGTCCCAGCGAGATATGAGACCCTCTTCGGCCGGGGTCGGTGGGAGTGGCCAACACGAAGCCGAGAGGGCGAAGGTGAATGTCCCACTGTGCAATCAGATACTCAGTCATTGCCACCGATTTGGCTCGAATGACGTCGATGCCCACCTTTGCGACACCGGTGATCCCTGCCTCGGCTGCGGCGAGAGAGAGGATGGGCATCGTGCCGGTGTGGAACCGTCTGATTCCGGAGACCGGTCGGAAATCGAGATCAAACGAGAAGGGCTTGGCGTGGCCCCACCAGGCCGTGATCGGGTTCTCCAGTGGCTCTTGAAGATCGGAACGGACATAGATGAAAGCAGGGGACCCGGGGCCACCGTTCAGGTACTTGTAGGTGCATCCGACTGCGAGGTCCGACTCATTGGCGTTGAGAGCAATCGGAACGACACCGACCGAGTGACTGCAGTCCCACAAGGTCAGTGCTCCCGCCCGGTGAGCTATCTCGTTGATGTCGCCGATGTCGTAGGTGTAACCCGACTTGAAGACGGTGTGCGACAGCGAAACCAGCGCAGTGGATTCGTCGATCTCGGCTTCCAGACCCTCCAAGGGGCCGTGCACACCGTCGGATCCGACGATCACCAACTCCTTGTCGAGTTGGCGGGCAATGCCCTCCAAGATGTAGAGATCGGTGGGGAAGTTGAGGTCGTCGGTGACGATCTTCGAGCGTTCAGGTGCAGCGTTGACAGCGGAAAGTGCCAGCTTGTAGAGATTCACCGATGTCGAGTCGGAGATGATCACTTCTCCTCGTGAGGCGCCCAGGAGGGGAGCGAGGAGGTCGCCGATGTGCAATTGGAGATCCCACCAGTTCTCGTTCCAGGAACGGATCAGTCTGTCTCCCCATTGCCGGCGGGTCACGTCTTCGACTATTTCGATTGTCGCCTCGGGAAGTCGGCCCAGGGAGTTGCCATCCAGATAGATGAGGTCGTCGTCGGTGTGGACATAGAAGTCGCGTTGGTCCCGAAGTGGGTCGGAGGTGTCCAGAGCAAGGGCCTCGTCGTAGCCTTCTGCGTGCGGGTAGGGGCCCAGGTCCTCGAGCATCATGGAGGCATTGTGCCATCGGGCCGATGGGATCGACTAGCCGATCGTCCCTCGGTAACCTTGCCCGGCACGGGCGGTTAGCTCAGTCTGGTAGAGCGCTCGCCTCACACGCGAGAGGTCACAGGTTCAAGTCCTGTACCGCCCACGAGCGTGGCACGTCAGGGAGACGCGACCAGAAGTTCCTTGGCTCCGACCTCGACGAAATACACCCCATCCGGGAAATCGTCCGTCATCTCGGCCGCGGCCTGAATGGCAAGACGCGTCTTGCCGGCCCCACCCTGCGCCAGGATTGTCAGTAACCGGGTTTCTCCGATGGCTCGTTTGGTGTCTTCTAACTCAGACTGTCGACCCACGAACTCAGTTAGTTGAACAGGCAGGTTGTTGGGTGTCGCATCGAGGGATGCCAAAGGTGGAAAAGTATTGGGGAGGCCCTCGATATCGATCTGATAGACACGCTCAGGTCTGGTCAGGTCCTTCAGACCATGCTCGCCCATATCGTGAATCGTCACCCCTGACGGAACCTGGTCCTGGACGAGCTCCATCGTGGATCCAGACATGACGGTCTGGCCGCCGTGAGCGATCGCCCTCAGTCGAGCTGCCCGGTTCACAGTTGAGCCGTAGTAGTCCCCAAGTTGTAGATCGGCAACGCCGGTGTGCAGGGCCATACGTACCAACAGCGGACGCGGTGTACCCCAGTCCACAGCCGACAAGCCGCGTTGTATCGCTGCAACGGCGGCTACGGCTTCAGTAGCGCTGGGGAACACCAAGAAACGGCTGTCTCCTTCTCCACGTGGTTTGACCGAGATCCCGCCATGGCCCTCCACCGCCGCGTCGATGACCTCGTCATGCTGGGTCAGCGCGCCCATCATCGAATCAGGTGACTCCTCCCATAAGGCGGTACTGCCCTCGACATCGGTGAAGAGGAAAGTGACTATTCCATCGGGGAGATCGACCACATGCGCAACGGTAATCGGCATCGACACAGCCGTCGTTTCGCATTGTCTATCTTCCCCGGTGGAAAGCCGGGCTCTTTCCGCTCTAGGGTTTCCGGGTGGATTTCGAGGTCACACGCTCCGACATTGAGTCGGCGGCCGACCGGATTTGCCCCTTCACGAGGCTGACCCCGGTGGTCGGACTGGGCGAGGTGTTCGATGCCGGGTATCGGCTCACGCTCAAACTGGACAATTTGCAGCCCACGGGATCTTTCAAGGCGCGCGGCGCATTCTCCGTCTTGACAGGTCGAGAGATCCCTTCCTCTGGTGTGGCCGCGGCCTCGGGCGGGAATTTCGGCATAGCAATCGCCTACGCCTGTTCCAGGCTTGGTCACCCGGCAACCGTATTCGTTCCGGAAACATCGCCGGCCGAGAAGATTGACAGAATCTCCAAGTATGGGGCAGAGATTCGAGTGATCCCCGGGTACTACCACCAGGCCCTCGCCGCCTGTGACGACTGGGCGGCCGACAATCAAGCGTTTCAGGCGCATGCCTATGACCAGCCGGAGGTGGTTGCAGGGCAGGGGACAGCAGGAAGAGAGATCGCCGACCAGGTCGAAGATGTCGATTCGGTATTGGTCGCGGTCGGGGGTGGAGGTCTCATCGGTGGAGTGGCCAGTTGGTTTCGTGACGACGCGCTGGTTGTTGCAGCCGAACCCGAGAGCTGTGCCAGCTTTTACGCCGCCCGAGAAGTCGGACGACCAACCGTCGTCGAGGTCGGGGGAGTTGCGGCGTCTTCTCTTGGAGCCGAGTCGATCGGGGAGTACGCCTGGCATGCCAGCCGGTGGATCGACGATTCGGTGCTGGTTACCGATGCCGAGATCATCGTCGCTCAGAGATGGATCTGGAACAACGTCAGACTGGCCATCGAGCCTGCGGCGGCGACCACCGTTGCCGCGCTGATGTCGGGCGCCTACCAGCCTGGCCCGGGGGAGCACGTGGTGGCTCTCATCTCAGGCGCCAACGTGGACCTCGGGTCTCTTGACTGATTGCTTGGCCGCGACCCAACGTCTCGCCATACTCGCACCGTGCTGAGACAGGTCTTGCGATCGTTGGTCGGAGGGTTCTTGATGGGAACCGCCGACCTGGTGCCCGGAGTCTCCGGAGGGACTATCGCGCTCGTTCTCGGAATCTATGAAAGGCTCGTAGCGTCAATTCGGCAGGGAAGCTCCGCCCTGGGGTCGATGATCAAAGCCGATATTGCCGGGTTCAGGGATCACCTCAGGAGCGTTGAGTGGCGATTCCTCGTTCCACTTCTCGCCGGGATCCTTCTGGCGGTTGTCCTTCTCGCAAGCTTTCTCGAGCACCAGCTCGAAGAGCGACCCGAAGTGATCGCCGGACTGTTCTTTGGTTTGGTGCTGGGGTCGATCGGCATCGCGTGGAGACTTCTTCGAGGTGCCACGTGGAGTCACGTGGCGATTGCCGCGTTTGTGGGTCTGGTGTTGTTTGTCGCCCTCGGGTTCGGTGAAGGCCAAATCAGGGAAGCCCCTTCTTCATTGGCGTTCTTCGTCGCCGGAGCTCTGGCGATCTGCGCCATGATCCTGCCTGGCATCTCGGGCTCTCTGATTCTCCTGATGCTGGGCATGTACGCCCCGGTGTTGGCTGCGGTCACCGATCGGGAGTTCGGCACGATCACCGTGTTTGCGCTGGGCGCAATGGTTGGCCTTGCTATCTTCTCCCAGCTTCTCTACTGGTTGCTGGAACACCACCATGACGCCGTTCTGGCCGCGCTCATCGGACTGATGGCGGGATCGATGCGGATCCTCTGGCCCTGGCCCGATGGAGTCGGGAGCGCCGAGCTTGGGGCGCCCGGGAACGACTGGCTCTCGGTATTCACCGCGATGGTCATTGGTGCGATGATCGTGACCCTGATTTCCCGGCTCGCTATGTCGCGGGAATCTGTAACTACCGCGTAGCCATCCGCTTCGACCGCTGATCGGCGATGAGATGGTGCTCGAGTGGCTCCCAGACTTCTGGTCGTCCAAGGGTGCGTTTCATGGAGACGAGGGTCCGCATGAACGTCGGAACAGAGCGTGATGCGTCCATTGGATTGGGTCGTGATGCGTTCTGAACCGAGGGAGAAGGGCTCAGGCTCACGATGTCACAGTCAGGCCAAGCCGATTCGATCAGGGCGATTTCCTCACTGAGGGACCGCGTGCCAACCCGATCGAAGAGCTTCTCGTGGAAGCGGGCCCGCATACGCGACACTTCCGCGGCCAGTGGAGCTATGACCAGCACTAGATCGAGTGGCTCCGGCGATCCGAGCACAAGATCGGCATGGGTCCCCGAGGAGACACCACCGTCGACATACAGGCCATGGTCCAGCGAGTAAGGGCGAAAGACGAGCGGGATTGCTGATGAGGCAGCCACAGCGTCGCCGATGCCGACCTCTGGCGCCGAGTCGGTTCCGAAAACGGTACGGCTGTTGGAGCGGAGGTCATGAGCAACGATGGCGGTTGGTCGGTTAGGCCAGGAAAGCGCTGCATCGGAACCGATATGGGTGGTGACCCAATCGGCGATGCCCCCGGCGTGGTAGCGCGCAGGCGAGCCAAGGAAGAGCGTCAGCCCGGGTCGTCGGACTCCGGGAACGATTCCGTGGCGCACCCATTTTCCGACATTGAGACTGGGGGCTTTGATGAACACATGGGATCTGATGCGCTCGGAGACATCGTCACGATTGTCCGACGGCCTCACCATGGAGTCGAGGGTGAGAGCTTCGTTGCGAACCAGCGAGGCCACAAATGAACCAGACGAGGTGCCGACAATCACTTCGGCATCGTTGGGGTCCCACCCCGTCGCCAACTCGATTGCCATGAGGGCGGCCATCTCGTACGCCGCACCAGTGATGCCCCCACCACCGAGGACGAGTCCTACCTTGCTCACTCATCTCACCATAGGTATCGGTGTCGCGTCTTCAGGTATCGACGCAGTAATCCGGTTCGAAGATTGGATCGGTTCGTGCTGGTCGGGTCAGCCGAAATCCTGTCCACAGCCGGCGCACCGAGAATCGTGCTCGTCCGTCGGGGCGTAGCACCATGGACAGGGCAGGTCGTCGCCGCGCTCATCTCGCGGAAGTACCACAAGAGCCGGATCCACCCGAAACGTCTGGTTGCCCCTGATTCCCTTGGCGAGAGCGAACAAACCTGTTGTTGCAGTGGCTACCACCAGAGCTTCGATCACCGTCCGTCCTCCTTGATGTATGCCAGATTGAGGCTAAGAGAGGTGTCCGGGGATTCCGGGGATTTCGATCAGGCGGTTTATCCGCCCAACACGGCTTCGGACAGATCATTGACGAGGTATGACAGGTCGCCGAGACGCCCATCTCGGACCTCGGCAGCGTCGAGCATCATCATCGCGGCGTGATAGGCCACCCATGAGCGATATCGACTTTCGGGAAGCTCCGCCGCATAACCCCGGCGAAAGGCTGCTGCGGCGTCCTCGCCGTGGGTAGTGGCGAACTGCCACACGGCAAGAGTGAGATCCCATTCGGGCGGACCGAGAGTCGCCCACTCCCAGTCGACCAGTGTGACCTGATTCTCTTCGCTCACGATGAACTTCGAGGGCATGGGTCTTGTGTGTGATGGCACCGGGGTGGTGGCGAGAGGAGGCTCGATGTCGAGCGCCCTGTCGAGGACGGTCTGGTCCATTCCGAATCGGCGTCGGAAGCGGCCAAGCCGCTCGATGGTCGAGCGGTAGTGGCTGAGCACGTATTCGCTGTCGATTCCGACTGCGAGGTTGGTTATCTCTGCTTTGGACGAGTGGACGTTGAGAAGGGTTTGTCCTGCCGCTTCGATCACGTCGAGGTTCTTGGGAAGACTGGCCAGGTTCCAGGCGCCGGCGTCTGACATCCTGAGCCAGGCCATCTCGCCGTCGATTCCCTGATTCTGAATCGTAGGGACTCCCTCGACGCCGGCGAGTGCTTCGAGGGCGTGCTGCTCGCGCTTTTCCCGTGAAGCCACCGGGTACACCTTGACGATCGAGGTGTCGGTGTCGTTCTCCGTGACGCGAAATACCTTGTTGGCTCCGGCAGCCAACTCCCGAATCCGACCGCTTGGGTAGAGACTCTCTACCAGTCCCCTTGCGTCCATACCGTCCGTAACCCCTCTTTGTTCGATAAGCCGGCGACTATCTCCGATCACCGAATTACTCTGCCCTCCCAGGTTAGCGAGAAAATGACATGCCAATAGACCTTCGTTATCCGGATGGGAAAGTTGTTTCTCACCCGAACGGTGTCACCGGGCTCGACATCGCCGAGTCGATCGGTCCCCGGCTGGCCCGCGCCGCTGTGGCGGTCAAAGTGGATGAGGCCCTCTACGACCTATCGCGGCCTATCAAGGAGGGTGGTGACTTCGCGGTGATCACCATCGACAGCGACGAGGGTCTTCACATACTTCGCCACTCCGCCGCCCATGTCATGGCTCAGGCAGTTCTCGATCTTTTCGATGGATCCACTTTTGCCATCGGCCCGGCCATCGAGGACGGTTTCTACTATGACTTCGAGGTTGGCGAGCCATTCCATCCTGACGATCTGGAGCGGATCGAAGAGAGGATGGCGGAGATCATTTCCGAGGATCAGCCTTTCGAGCGAGCGGCGATGAGCCGCGACGAGGCTCTCGCGATGTTTGCCGATCACAAATTCAAAGTCGAGATCATCGAGGGTGTCGATCCGTCTGAGGTGTCGGATGGGGAGGAGGTGACGGCTTATCGGAATCATGATTTCATCGACCTCTGCCGCGGGCCCCATCTCCCGTCGACCTCGCGGATTCCGGCGGTGAAGCTGCTCCGAAGCTCAGGGGCATACTGGCGAGGGGACGAAAAGCGGGAGCAGCTCCAGCGCATATACGGAACTGCGTGGGCGTCCACCGCGGATCTGGAGGCCTATCTGCATCGTCTCGAGGAGGCGGAAAAGAGAGATCACCGCAAATTGGGTCCTGAGCTCGATCTCTACAGCTTCCCACCCGAGCTCGGCTCCGGACTCGCCATTTGGCACCCCAAGGGTGGGCAACTGCGGAAGATCATGGAGGATCACAGCAGGGTTTTGCATGAGCGTTTTGGGTTCGACTTCGTTTTCACGCCGCACATCGGCAAATCTGAACTGTGGCAGACGTCGGGTCATCTCGATTACTACGCCGAGAACATGTACCCGGGTATGCAACACGGAGACGATCCGGAATACCGGGTCAAACCGATGAACTGCCCCTTCCACGTCCTCATCTACAAGAGCCGCGGTCGCTCCTTTCGTGACCTTCCGATCAGGCTCGGCGAGCTTGGCGGCGTCTACCGCTACGAGAAGTCCGGCGTGGTTCAGGGGCTGCTCCGGGTTCGTGGGATGACCATGGACGACTCCCACACTTTCTGCACCGAGGATCAGGTGCAGGACGAGTTGAAGATGCATCTCGACTTTGTGCTCACCTGGCTCAGGGATTTTGGGTTCGACGAGTTCGAGGCCGACCTGAGCACACGACCCGAGAAGGCAATCGGCGATGCCAATCAGTGGGAGGTCACCGAGAAGGCGCTCGCCCAGGCACTCGATGCTCATGGTGTTTCCTATCGAATCGCCGAGGGGGAGGGAGCTTTTTACGGACCAAAGATCGACGTGCATATCAAAGACGCCATCGGTCGCCGCTGGCAGTGCTCCACGATCCAACTCGACTTCAACCTGCCGGAGCGCTTCGAGCTCGAATATGCAGCGTCGGGAAATGTCTCCGAGCGCCCCTACATGATCCATTGCGCCAAGGCCGGCTCGATCGAGCGTTTCACCGCGATCCTCGTCGAACACTACGCAGGAGCATTCCCGATGTGGCTTGCCCCGGTCCAGGTGTCGATCATCCCGGTGGCAGACCGGCACGAGGAGTATGCAGATTCGGTCAGTCAGAGTCTTGGCGATGCCGGACTGAGGTCGGAAGTCGACATGTCACAGGAGACGGTGGGGGACAAGATCCGGCGAGCCCTTACCCAGAAGCACCCCGCCGTCATCGTGGTGGGCGACGACGATATGGCCCACTCAACGGTGGGTCTTCGTCTTTACGGTGAAGACAAGGACACCCGTGGCGTCCCTCTCACAGACGCGACAGAACGCCTGACCGAGATGGCGAGGCCACCGTCCACATGAGCGAGGAGTCAAAACCCAGGGCTGACCGCGAGGGGATCCACATCGAGAGCGAGCTCGCAGATTCCGTGGCGATCGAAGAAGAACTCGATGCCAACGTTGTTGGCCCCTTCACATTCCCCGAACCCGGTCGCCGCCGAATCGCCGGCTGGGTGTTTCTCGCCGCGGGATTGGTTGCGACGGTGACGATTGACGGCGGCTGGCTTGTCGGAGTCGGTTTTGGCATGCTTGCGATCTGGCAGTTTGTCTCGGCATGGCCCCTGGCTGTGGATGAGCACGAAGCGATGACAGTCGCCGGGGCGGCCGTTGACTTCACAATCGGTCATGCGTCGGCGGCGGTGCGCTTTCACGGCTGGCGGTCACGGCCAAGATGGTCGGTGGTGCTCTATTCAGCCTCTGAGCCTCCCGATCAGCGGGCGCTGGTGGTGGTGGACGCCGTCAGTGGCGACGTTGTCGAAGAGCCGTATGTCGAGGACATCGAAGCTGTCTGACAGGTCTTGTGTGGTGCCTCGGGAAAGATCTCAGCGGTCTTGGCGGGGGACGAAGGAACGCTCCGCCGGGCCAGTGTAAAGCTGGCGGGGGCGGAAGATCTTGGTGTCGGGATCGGCAGACAACTCTCGCCACTGTGAGATCCAGCCGGGCAGACGACCCAGGGCGAACAGGACGGTGAACATGTCGGTCGGAAATCCCATCGCCCGGTAGATGATCCCTGAGTAGAAGTCGACGTTGGGGTACAGCTTGCGTTCCACGAAATACTCGTCTGAGAGGGCGATGCCTTCGAGTGCCATGGCGAGATCGAGCAGTGGGTCATCGACCCCCAGTGCAGTGAGCACATCCTCAGCCGCCTTCTTGAGGATTTGGGCGCGCGGATCGAAATTCTTGTAGATCCGATGCCCGAAACCCATGAGACGGAACGGGTCATCCTTGTCTTTCGCCTTGTTGATGACAGTCTCGATGTCGTCGCCGCTTTCGACGATTCTCGTGAGCATCTCCAGCACCGACTGGTTGGCGCCACCATGGAGAGGTCCGGAGAGTGCGTGGATTCCTGCCGCGACCGAGCTGAAGATGTTGGCCTGACCTGAACCAACCAGTCTCACGGCCGAAGCGGAACAGTTCTGCCCGTGATCGGCGTGGAGGATCAACAGCATGTTGAGAGTGCGGGTGACGACCGGGTCTGCCACGTAGTCCTCGGCCGGCACGGCGAACATCATCCTGAGGAAATTGCTGGCGTAGTCGAGGTCGTTGTCCGGGTAGACGTACGGCTGATGAACCCCGTACTTGTATGACCAGGCAATCATCGTCGGCGTCTTGGCGATGAGACGTCTGGCGCTTATGTCAACTGCTTCTTGATCGAGCGGGTCGAGAGCGTCCGGGTAATAGGTGGCCAGAGCCGATGTGGCCGAGGCGAGGATCTGCATCGGGTGAGCCGAGTGTGGAAAGGCTTCGAAGAGGTGCTTGACGTCCTCCCTGAGCAATGTGTGCTGAGTGATCGCGTCCTCGTATGCCGCGAGTTCGGCGATGGTGGGAAGTTCTCCGTACTGGAGCAGGTACGCCACTTCGAGAAAGGACGCTTGTTCGGCGAGTTGGTCGATGGGGTAGCCGCGATAGCGGAGGATCCCCTCCTCACCATTGATGTAACTAACTGAGGAGGCGCCTTCGGCGGTATTGGCGAACCCCTTGTCGACGGTCACGACTCCAAGGCTTGCGCGCAGAGTACCGATGTCGACGCCAATCTCCCCTTCGGTTCCCACATATGAGGGAAGGGTCAGTTCATTGTCTTCGTGGCGGAAAACCGTGTCCGGCATAACAATCCTTTCTTAGCCAGCTCACTCGTCCTCAGATCGGGTAGCTGCGATCACTCGTTGGGCTTCTGTGTGGGGCACTTCTGCGTAGTGGTCGAACTCGACCTCAAACGTGCCTCGCCCAGAGGACAATGATCGCAGTTCTGCGGCGTATTGCCGCATTTCGGCCATCGGGATCTCAGCAGTGACCGTCCGCAAGGTGCCTTCACCGTCCATGCCCAGGACACGACCGCGTCTCGAGTTGATGTCACCCATCACATCGCCCAGATAGTCCTGAGGGACTGTCACGCTCGTTTTCACTATTGGTTCCAGGAGAGTTGGTCGCAGCTTGTCGGCAGCACTTCGAAACGCATGGATCCCAGCCATGCGAAATGACAGCTCGTCGGAGTCGACCGCGTGGTAGTTCCCGTCGTACACCTCAGCGGCGATGTCGATGACCGGGTACCCGGCAATGAGTCCACGATCCAGGGCCTCCTTGACACCCTTGTCGACTGCGGGGATGAAGCCTCGCGGGATCCTGCCACCCTTGACAGAGTTGATGAACTCATAACCACTCCCGCGTGGTCTTGGTGAAAACCTGACTGAAGCCACACCGAACTGTCCTCGACCACCCGACTGCTTCTTGTGTTTCCCCTGAGCCTCGGCGGTGGCGGTTATGGTTTCTCGGTAGGGGATCTTCGGGAGAGAAGCGTCGATTTGGACCCCGAACATTCGTTGGATTCGGTCGAGAGTGACGTCGATGTGGCTGTCGCCGAGCCCGGACATGACTGTCTCGCCCGTCTCCGGGCGTCTCTCGACCCGGATGGTCGGGTCTTCCTCCTCGATACGGTGTAGTGCTGTGGACAGCTTCTCGTCGTCGTGGTGGGAGTGTGGAGTGATCGCTACTTCGGCCACAGGTTTTGGGTACTCGACGGGTTCCAGGACAAGACCTATTTCCGGCGACCGGAGGGTGTCGCCCGAGTGCAGTTTCTCGTTCTTGGCGATAGCCCCGATTCCACCGACGGGGAGGTCGGAAACATCATGATGCTCTTTGCCTTGGAGCTTGAAGAGATTGTGGAGACGTACGTTGCCCCCGCGAGCCAGCTCCAGGTTTTGGTCGGTTTTGGCCGTGCCCGAGAAGATTCTGAAAAGCGAGATACGGCCGACAAAAGGATCGGAGATGGTCTTGAAGACGTAGGCAAGGAGTGGGCCATCGGCCGATATGGGAATCGCCTCGCCCTCAGAGAGTGGGGGGAAGTCGCGTTCCAGTGGATTGGGTCCATAGTCGGCGATGAACTCGAGAAGGGTGTCGATTCCGACCAATCGTTCGGCTGAAGTGACCACAACCGGATCAATCTCACCGGCGATGATCCCGTGATGGATGGTCGAGACAATCTGTTGGTTGGTCGGTTCCTTGCCTTCGAAGTAGGCCTCCATCATCTCATCGTCTGATTCGACGACAGTCTCGATGAGTGCCGTGTGGGCGGCGTGGACCCGATCTTCGACCTCCGAAGGTAGGTCAACCAGAGATCCGGTTGCGTCGCCCTTGGTGTATTCGTATGCCCTCTCGGAAGCCACTCTGACAAGTCCCCGGAATTCGCCCTCCTGGCCAATCGGGACCTGGATCGGTGCTACGGCCTTCCCATAGGCGTCGCGCAACTCGCTGAGAGTTCGCTCGAAAGAGGCACGTTCACGATCGAGTTTGGTGACCACGATCGCCCGTGGAATCCCCTCATCGCCGGCTGCCCGCCAGAGTTGTTCGGTCTGTACTTCGATTCCGTCTACCGCCGACACGCAGAAGAGGGCCAGATCGGCCGCACGTAGCGCAGAGCGGGCGTCACCGATGAAGTCACTCGACCCCGGTGTGTCGATGATGTTGACCCTGGTGCCATTCCAGTCCACGGTGCCGACACTCAGACCCAGCGAGATGTTCCTTTCGATCTCCTCCGGCTCATGGTCAAAGATCGTGGTTCCATCGTCCACCGACCCCATTCGATTACTGGCGCCGCCCACATAGACCAAGGCCTCGGCAAGTGTCGTCTTCCCACTTCCGCTATGACCTACCAGGACGACGTTGCGGACTTTCTCGGGATCCAACTCGACCTCCTTGTGTGAAAGAAGGTGGATCCTAACCCCGGTTGTGACCCTCCCATTCAGCCGGGGTGCTACTTTTCCGGCGGTGATCGACATGCGGATCCGACCTCGGATCACCCGGTTCCTCGAGCCAGTGGGCAAGGCTCTCGCTGCTGTCGGCATGACACCCACCGCCATGACCGTCCTCGGTCTGGTCGTCGTGGTAGCAGGGGCGGTGGTAATAGCCGCTGGGGCCTTGCGGACCGGGGCGTTGATCGTGCTACTCGGTTCCCTGCTCGATGGGCTGGATGGGGCGGTCGCCAGGGCTTCCGACAGGGTGACGGCAAGAGGGGCGTTTCTGGATTCCGCGTTCGACCGGTTTGGTGAGATCGCTGCCTTTGCAGGTCTGGGGGTAGTCATGGCCGGCGATTCCAGGGTCATGCTCTTGATCGTGCTGGCGGTGGGAGGAGCTCTCATGGTCCCATACATGCGGGCACGCGCCGAGGCCGAAGGTTACGACGGCAGGGGCGGTTTGATGGGACGCGCCGAGCGGATCATTCTCTTCAGTTTGGGATTGGCCCTCGGTTATGTGGAGCCGATGTTGTGGATCTTCGTGACCCTGGTCTGGCTGACCGTCGTGGTTCGTTTCGTGAAGACCTACCGCTCGATCGAGTGAAGGCATGGCTCGCCTACTGGGGGTTGCGGGTCGGGGTCGGCCTGGTCGGGTTGCTTCCGCACGTGGCAGCGGTGTGGCTTGGAGAACTCGCCGGGCGGGTGTGGTACACGGTCGATGGCGGGCGGCGTCGTATGGCGACACGTCACATGAAACGGGTACTCGGAGACGAGGCCGATGTGGCGAAGGCCTCCCGGGCTTCGATGGAGTCATACGGCCGGTACTTCGCCGAGTCTCTTTGGGTGAGGGCTCAAAGGGTGCCCGGGATTCTGGCGAAGACATCGGTCGAGGGCCTCGACATGGTGCTCACAGCCAAGGCCGAAGGTAATGGGATGATTTTCTCCGTGCCCCACATCGGCAATTGGGAGGTGGCGGCACCCGTGGCCGTTAGAGAAGGCATCCCCGTGGTGGCGGTTGCTGAAGATCTGCCCAACAAACGAATCACCGAATGGTTCACCTCCATGCGTAACGACTTCGGGATCGAGATCGTCCTGGCAACCGGCCGGATCGAGGTGATGAGAAAGCTCGAGCAGGGGATCGCTGCCAACAAAGCGGTGGCTCTTCTCTCGGACAGAGACCTGAGTCGAAGAGGGGTCGAGGTCGAGTTCTTCGGCGAGAAGACAACGCTCCCGGCGGGTCCGGCGGCGTTGGCGGTCAAGACCGGGGCGCCGCTCTTTCCGGTGGCCATCTATTTCAAGGGCGACAGCCATCATGTCGTGGTGAGGCCGGCGATCGAGGTGCCCGAGGGGAAGCGTTCGGATCAGGTCAAGCAGGTGACACAGTCGATGGCCAGAGAATTCGAGTCTCTGATTCTCGAGGCGCCCGATCAATGGCACTTGGTTGTGCCCAACTGGCCCTCCGACGAGGAATAGCCTTATGCGCATCGGGCTTGTCTGTCCATACGACCTCTCCAAGCCAGGAGGCGTTCAGGCCCAGGTTCTCGGCCTCGGCGAGGTACTCCGATCATTTGGCGATGAGGTGTCGGTGTTAGCTCCCGGGCTACCGGAGAGTGTTGACGGCGTCGACCTGGGGTCATCGGTAGCCGTCCCCGGCAATGGTTCGATGATGCCGATTTCGCTGGATCCCCGCGTCCGCTCGGCAATTCGAAAGGCCAGTTCGGGTCTTGATCTTCTTCACGTCCACGAACCGCTCATGCCGACAGTGTCGCTTGGCGCTTTGCGTGCGGGCCCACCGGTGGTGGCCACCTTCCACGCGGCTCCCGAAACGGCCGCCAAACGTTTCTACAGCTTCGCGGGACCATTCCTTGCGCGGATTCTGGGTGAGAACGTGAGGACCATTACCGCGGTTTCCGAGACGGCAGCAGAGGCGGTGAGAAGCCATATGGGTGTTGTGATTGTCCCCAATGGTGTGGATGTGGCAGCCATGTCCACCGATCAGGAGCGCACCCCGCTCCGCGTTGCATTCCTGGGTCGCGATGAGCCAAGGAAAGGTCTCGACCTGCTGCTGGAGTCGTGGGGTGATGTCTCGAATGCTGTTCCCGACGCCCAACTGGTGGTGATGGGAGCCTCCCGTGGATCTCATGACGTGGAATGGATGGGTCGCGTCGACGACGAAACCAAGATTCGGGTGTTGAACTCGGCCGCCGTATACGTAGCGCCCAACATCGGTGGGGAGTCGTTCGGGGTCGTCCTCGTCGAGGCGATGGCCGCGGGAGCGGCCGTGCTCGCATCCGACCTCCAATCGTTTGTGGACGTTGGTGGCGAAGCGGTTCGGTACTTCAGAACGGGCAACGTTTCGGACTTGACGGCCAAGCTGGTCGAACTGCTCGATGATGACAAAGCGCGGGGCGATCTGGCTCGTCGCGGACGGATGCGAGCCGACCAATTCGACTGGGACACCGTCGGGGCCGCCTACAGGGTCGTGTATGAGGAGAGTCTCTCTTAGGTGAACCCGCTATTTCGCAGTACCATCCTTCCTTTCCCATAGGAGTGACAAGTGGTGGACACCGGAACCGATCGTGTCAAGCGGGGTCTTGCCGACATGCTCAAGGGCGGCGTCATCATGGACGTGGTCAACGCCGACCAAGCCAAGATCGCCGAGGACGCAGGAGCTGTCGCCGTGATGGCTTTGGAGCGAGTTCCCTCAGACATCCGCAAAGACGGCGGAGTCGCAAGGATGTCCGATCCCAACATGATCGAGCAGATCCAGGCTGCCGTCACCGTGCCGGTGATGGCCAAGTGTCGCATCGGTCATTTCGCCGAGGCAGCGGTGTTGCAGGCCCTGGGTGTCGACTATGTCGACGAGTCCGAGGTTCTGACTCCGGCTGACGAGGAGCACCACATCGACAAGTGGGCCTTCACGACACCCTTCGTCTGCGGGGCTCGCAATCTTGGCGAAGCTCTGCGACGCATCGGCGAAGGAGCGGCGATGATTCGCACCAAGGGCGAGGCCGGTACCGGAAACGTCGTTGAGGCCGTTCGCCACATGCGGACAATCACCACCGAGATGCGTGCCGTTGCCTCGATCGGCGATGAGCAGTTGATGTCGGCCGCCCGCGACATGGGTGCTCCCTACGACCTCGTCAAAGAGGTTTCTGAGACCGGCGCTCTACCCGTGGTCAACTTCGCTGCCGGCGGGATAGCGACGCCGGCCGACGCTGCGCTGATGATGGGTCTTGGTGTCGATGGCGTCTTCGTGGGCTCGGGGATCTTCAAGAGCTCCGATCCCGAGGGTTATGCCCGCGCGATCGTCGAGGCCACCACATTCTGGAATGAGCCGGAGGTCGTCGGCAAGGTTTCCCGTGGTCTGGGCACCGCAATGCCGGGCATCGAAATGGAGAGCCTCCAGGACTCAGAGCGTCTCGCCAACCGGGGATGGTGAGATGAGCACGGTCGGGGTCCTGGCACTACAGGGCGACGTCCGTGAACACGTCAACATCCTCCAATCTCTTGGCGCCGACGCGTCAGAAGTGAAGAAGCCTGATCAGCTCTTCGAGATAGACGCCCTGATCCTCCCCGGGGGGGAATCGACAACCATTGCCAAGATGGCCGTCCGCTTTGGGATGTTCGACCCGCTTCGGTCGGCGATCGACGATGGACTGCCTGTGTACGGCACCTGCGCAGGCATGATTCTCCTGGCGAGCACGATCTCTGACAGCGACCAGCCGGTGATAGGTGCGCTCGACATGGTGGTCAAGAGAAATGCATTTGGCCGCCAGAACGAGTCCTTCGAGGCGCCGGTGGATGTCGATGGTCTCGTCAGCCCCTTTGACGGTGTGTTCATCCGTGCCCCCTGGATCGAGAAGGTCGGGGCCGATGTGGAAGTGCTCGCCGCCATCGAGGATCACCCCGTGATGGTGCGACAGGGCAAGATCCTGGCGACTTCGTTCCACCCGGAGTTGACCGGCGACGGGCGCATCCACGAGATGTTGCTGGATTTGGTCTGAGGCTCGGGAATGTCTGGTCACTCCAAATGGGCGAACATCAAGCACCGCAAGGGCCGTCAGGACGAGAAGCGCGGCAAGCTCTTCGGGAAACTTGGAAAAGCGATCGAAGTCGCCGCGCGCAATGGCGGTGGAAACATCGAGTTCAACCCCACGCTGGCAACCGCGGTTGACAAGGCGAAAGCCGCGTCGATGCCCAACGACAACATCGAACGGGCCATCAAGAGAGGTTCGGGTGAGGTCGAGGGCGCCATCTACGAGGAGACGTTCTACGAGGGCTACGGCCCGGGGGGAGTGGCTCTTTACGTCCAGGTCCTCACGGACAATCGCAACCGGGCGGCATCCGATGTTCGCTCTGCTTTCACCCGGCATGGTGGCAACCTCGGTGAGCCGGGCTCAGTGGGGTATCTGTTCAGCCAGAGGGGTCTGATCCTCGCAAGAGGATCCGAAGACGAAGTGATGCTTCTGGCCATCGACGCCGGCGCCGAGGACATTCTCGGTGTCGATGGGGGAATGTATGAGGTGGTGACCAAACCCGGCGACATGCGTGACGTACGCGAAGCTCTCGAAGACGGTGGTGTTGAGATCGAGTCGGCCGATGTCACCCAACTGCCGGCCAATACTGTCCCCGTGGAGGAGAGCGAAGCGAAGAAGCTGCTGAGGCTCATCGACACCCTGGAGGATCTCGATGACGTTCAGGCCGTGTTCGCCAACTACGACATCGATGACGAGGTGATGGAGAAAGTGCTGGCCGAAGCATGAGTCCCATGCGCCGCTGTTATGCCTGACTGTTGCGACCCCACCCCGTATCGGCGCTTCTTCAATCGAAAGGAAGCCGACCGAAACGTGCGCTCCTACCGAAAGCGCGGCCTCGATCCGATGGCCAAGGGCGTGATCGACTTCCTGGTATCCAGTGGTGTGGAAGGGGCCGACGTCCTCGAGGTTGGCGGCGGGGTGGGTGCGGTCCAGATCGAGTTGCTCAAGGCTGGCGCCGCCAAGACGGTGAATGCCGAGCTTTCCTCCGGATATGAAGACTCTGCGCTGAAGCTCGCCAAGGCCGAAGGCCTGGAGGATCGGATCACCAGACGACTGGGTGACTTCGTGGAAGACGACGACGATTTCGAGCCCGCCGACATCGTTGTGATGAACCGGGTTGTCTGTTGCTATCCCTGGATGGAGAAACTGATGGGAGCCGCCGTCGCCAAGACTGACAGGTACCTGGCTTTGGTCTTTCCGAGGCAGAAGTGGTGGGTGAAATGGGGCATAGGTTCTGGCAACGGGTTCATGGCTCTCCGAGGGTGCGATTTCAGGGCTTTCGTGCATCCGGTGGACAGAATCGAGGCGGTGGCCACTGACGCCGGTTTCGTGGTGCGTCACACTGACAACAACTTCATCTGGCAGGCGCTGGTCCTGGAACGGGCTTCCTAGAGCAGCCAGTCGTGATTCGCCAGTCGATTCCTGGCTGGCCAGTTCTTTTCAGATTTCTTTTGGACTTGTCCTCTTTTCGGTCGTTCCTGTCACACCCTCCCTGTTGGGTGGAGACTATGAGTTGGGGAGAGGTTTCGAACGATCAGATCGATGAGGCGTTTGCTCATTTTCATGGGTTGTTGTCTGCTGGGTTGGCTCAT
>Ga0255053_10000475_pt1 | contig 22206 bp, 20 predicted proteins | sample JV7_2_22_MG_FD_188635 | JGI IMG/M metagenome (GOLD analysis project Ga0255053, IMG submission 188635) | Seawater microbial communities from Jervis Inlet, British Columbia, Canada - JV7_2_22 | ecosystem: Environmental > Aquatic > Marine > Inlet | place: Canada: British Columbia | collected... | reverse complement strand
ATCGCAATGGCTGCATCGGCCGTTGTCTCGGTGCTGTACTCGGAGTACGAGACGGCGATGTGGATTCTGGTTTCCGCCTTGATCACCGCCGCATTCGGTTACACGACCCGCCGGGTGGTGCAGCGCCCCACTTCGATCACTGTGAAACAGGGATTCGCCACTGTGGGGTTGGCCTGGTTCGTCTTCTCCATCTTCGGAGCACTCCCCTATCTGCTCTCCGGGGCTATCCCCAGCATCTCGGACGCCGTGTTTGAGACTGCCTCGGGCTTCACCACAACCGGGGCGTCGATCCTTCCCGACCCGGGTGTTCTTCCAAAAGGCATCTCATTCTGGAGGGCCCTCACCCAGTGGTTGGGGGGTATGGGTGTCATCGTCTTGGGCGTTGCGATCCTTCCTCTCCTTGGAACAGGTGGCATGCAGTTGGCTCGGGCCGAATCTCCCGGTCCAACACCCGACCGGTTGACCCCTCGCTTCCAGGGGACCGCCAAACGGCTCTGGATCATCTACGCCATCATCACCGTCGTCGAGATGGGGTTCCTATGGGTCGGCGACATGACTGGCTTCCAGGCGGTGATCCACTCACTCACGACCATGTCGACGGGTGGCTTCGGCACCGAGGCCAACTCCATCGCAGGATTCAGCAGCTACACGAAGTGGGTGATCACCTTCTTCATGTTCGTTGCGGGCGTCTCGTTTGCTCTCCACTTCCGAGCGTGGTCGAAGCCGCTCCGATACTGGAAGAACTCCGAATTCCGACTGTATAGCTTGATCATCGTCGGCGCGATCGTGATCATCGCCGGTGGCCTGATCAGCGATTTGGAGCCAATGGAGGCCGTCCAGGACGCCGCATTCAACGCGATCTCTTTGGTAACCACGACAGGCTTTGCATCAACTGACTGGGGAATGTGGCGTCCCGCCCTCCAGATCATGGTGGTTGGCCTGATGTTCCTTGGAGGAATGGCAGGTTCGACTGCCGGCGGGATGAAGACCTTCAGACTCGGGGTCCTGAGCAAGGCTGCCTACGCCGATTTGAGAAGACTGGTGCACCCCAGAGGAATTTTTGTCACCCGATTCGGCGGAAAACGAGTGACTGATCCGATCATCGAAGCAGTCCAGTCGTACTTCCTCTTCTACATGATGCTTTTCATTACATCGACGTTCGTTCTGGCATTCATCGACGCCAACGCCAGCGAGGGCCTTGACCTGGTCACCGCGGCCACGGCCGTCGCCGCCTCCATCGGCAACATCGGTCCGGGGCTTGGTGAAGTGGGTCCTGCCGGCAACTACGCGGGTCTTCCAGACCTGGCCAAGTGGCTTCTCTCCAGCCTGATGATCGTGGGTCGTCTCGAGATCTTCCCGGTGCTTGTCCTCTTCACCAGGGACCTCTGGCGCCGCTAGAACCCGTTTTGTGAAGATTTTCGCGGGTTATGCCCGCGAAAATCTTCACAAAACAGTCATTCCTCTTCGTATTCAGAGGTGAATTCGAAGCTGAGGTCGCCGATGCGCACTTCGTCGCCCTCCTCTGCCCCAGCCTTGGTAAGGGCATCATCGACGCCCAGGAGGGTGAGACGGCGGGCAGCCATGTCGGCTGCCTCCAGCACTGTGAGATCTGCAAATCTGACTGCACGCTCGGCTGCTTGGCCTTCCACCCTCCACGCGTCGCCCTCCCTGAACACCGAGAACGTCGACCCAAGCGGTCTGTGCAGGACATAACCCCGTCTCTCAGGAGCGTCTCGGCCCGCCTGGTCCACGAGGTCGGCGATCGCGTGCAGGGCGTCGGTGATTCCTTCGCCTGTCAAGGCCGATACGGGAACTGCGCCAGTGGCATCCACACTCGGGGTGACATCGGAGAGGTCGCACTTGTTGACCAGAACCAACTGGGGGCGCGCAGACAGCTTCCTGGAATAGTCCGCAATCTCTCTTGTCAGGATCTCCAATTGCTCCGAGGGTATGTTGAGTTGAGTCTCGGCCGGGTCGAGAAGGAACACCAGAACGCTCGCTCTTTCGGTATGACGAAGAAACTCGTGCCCGAGTCCCTTGCCCTCGGCTGCTCCCTCAATGAGGCCGGGGATGTCGGCGAGAACGAATTCACGATCGCCGACTGTGACAACACCGAGGTTGGGCTCGAGCGTCGTGAAGGGATAGTCCGCGATCTTTGGCTTCGCCGCTGACACTTTCGAGATGAAGGTGGACTTGCCCGCATTGGGAAACCCGATGAGGGCAGCGTCGGCGAGCAGCTTGAGCTCGAACGTGAACCACTCTTCATCTCCGTATTCACCTTGCTCGGCGACGCTGGGAGCCCGGTTGGCGGGACTCACGAAAGCGGCGTTGCCACGACCGCCACGACCGCCTCGAACGGCCACCACCTCCTCACCCTCACCGACAAGATCCGCAATGACCGTTCCGTCCTCGCCGGTTACGAGCGTGCCGAAAGGAACAGGAAGAACGAGATCCTCTCCACTCTTCCCGTGACGTAGCTCGCCCTGCCCGTGTGTTCCGTGGCCGGCTATGTGGTGGGGGTTGCGTTTATAGCGAAGAAGTGTCGCAACGGAAGGGTCGGCCCGAAGAATGACCGAACCGCCGGGTCCACCATTGCCCCCACTTGGCTTGCCCTTCGGCTTTCCCTTCGCCCTTGCAAACGAGACGACCCCCGCACCGCCATTGCCAGCACGAAGGCTGACACGAACCCGGTCAACAAACATGACCGGTGGAGCCTGGTTGGAGGAACCTAGTCCGGGAGAACGGAGACGAGTCGTCTGTTGGCGCGCGTCCCGTACTTGACGGTGCCGGCAGATGTGGCGAAGAGAGTGTCATCTCTCCCCTTGCCGACATTCTCACCTGGGTGTATTCGAGTGCCACGCTGACGCACGATGATGGCACCGGCGTTGACGAACTCGCCATCGAAGACTTTGGGGCCGAGTCTCTTTGCATGTGAATCGCGACCGTTCTTGGAAGAACCGCCTGCTTTCGTTTTAGACATCTCTACTCCTCTTCAGAGGCCGTCGGCTGCGCCTCTTCCGCCGGCTCGGCAGACTTCGCAGACTTCTTGGCTGTCGTCTTGGCAGATTTCTTGGCTGGGGCACTTCCCAGGTTGATCCCGGTGATCTCAATGCGAGTGTATTTCTGTCTGTGACCTTGACGACGCCGGTATCCGGTCTTGTTCTTGTATTTGAAGATGTCGATCTTGGGCCCGGCTGACCCACCCAGAACCCTGGCTGTCACGCTGGCCTTGTCCAGAGCGTCGCTATCTGAGAACGCAACGCCATCGTCGTCCACGACGAGCAGAGGAGAGAAGGTCAGCTCCTCTTCATCGGTCTTGACGCGTTCGATGTCGATCACATCACCCGACTGCACCTTGGCCTGCTTGCCGCCGGCGCGAATAATGGCGTACATGGAAATCCTCTTCCAGAAAGGGGGGAATTGGTCTAAATCCTACCGGCAGACCGGTCTTGCGCAAAGCCGACGCCTCAGGAGGCTTCGACCCCCGAGACAGAGTCCAGCTCAGACGCCCGCGGGTTGAAAGACTCGTCGATGACCACGCCACGTCCCGAGCAATGCTCACACTTGTGGGAGAACTGCTCGAGGAGACCGGCCGACACGTTCTTCCTGGTCATCTCGACCAGTCCGAGATGGGAAACATCGAAGACCTGGGTTCGGGTCTTGTCCTTGGCAAGAGCCTCCTTGAGACGTCGCAGGACCTTCTGCTGGTTGCCCGTCGACTCCATGTCGATGAAGTCAATGACGATTATTCCGCCAATGTCTCTCAGGCGAAGCTGACGGCCCAACTCCTCCGCCGCCTCGAGATTGTTCTGGAGCACCGTCTCTTCGAGATTGCTCGACCCGACAAATTTTCCGGTATTGACATCGATCACGGTGAGGGCTTCCGTCCTGTCGATAACCAGGTGACCGCCTGAAGGCAGGTAGACCTTCCTGTCGAGAGCCTTCTTGATCTGGTCGTCAACGTGATAGCGGTCGAATAGCGGAATGGAGTCTTCGTACGATTGCACCTTGGAAACGAGATCAGGAGCAGTCGAGCGCAGATAGGAAACCACGGTGTCGTAGGCCTGGCGGTCATCGATTAGCAGTTTGCGAAAGTCGGACGTGAAGTGCTCACGGATGACCTTGATGAGCAGTTCCGGCTCCTCATGGATCAGCCGGGGTGGTCGTCCCTCGGCTGCCTCGGACTGGATCTTCTCCCAGTCCGTGAGAAGGCCCGAGATGTCGGCGGCAAGCTCGTCAGCCGAAGCGTCCAGGGCGGCCGTTCGAACAATCACGCCGTACCCGTCGGGCCTCACCTCGTTGATCACCTCGCGGAGTCGTGTGCGGTCTTCGTCGGGCAGCCGTCGGCTGATGCCGACATTGTCGGAATCGGGAACGAGGACAAGGTAGCGACCTGGCAGCGAAGGCACACCGGTGAGACGCGCCCCTTTGGCGCCCATCGCGTCCTTGGTGACTTGGACGAGGACTTGATCGCCCTCCTTGAGTATCTGCTCGATCCGTTTCTGGTTTCGACCGTTGCCCCGACCTTCGGAAGCAATATCCGACGCGTAGAGAACGCCGTTCTTGTTAGCCCCGAAATCGAGGAACGCAGCCTCCATTCCGGGCAGTACATTTCTGGCGACACCGAGATAGATGTTGCCGGCCAAGGAGTCCGAGTCCCTGCGTGCCACGAAATGCTCAACGAGGACCGGCCCCTCGAGAATGACGATCTGAGTCTGTTCTCTGCTGACACTCACCAGCATCTGTTTCCGCGCAGACTCCGTCGGAAGGATGATCTCATCGTCGATAGGCCGACGAGACCTCTTTCGAGAAGTGGAAACTCCGTTGCGCGACTTCCCGCTCCCCTGGGACCCGCCTCTGCGTTTGGTGGATCGTTGCCGCTGTTGGGTTGAGGCTCCGACCCTTCTGACTTCGACCTTTTGGCCTTTTACACGAAGGGTCTTTCGCTCCTCGACTGTCTCCCCCGCCGAAGACTTGCGGATGATTTCTGGGCCCTTCTTTCGGAATAGAGCCATACAATTTCACTCCTCTGGGAATTCGCTATGTGGCAGGACGGGATCGCCCGGTTCCTGGTGGGCGCCCGATCCATGAATTCGACGTCCGGCGAGCGCTCAACCAACCGCCCAAACTGGGGGTGGATGTAATCGAGATTTCTACTGGTCGAATGTTGCGACCGAGTACTGGTGGCGTTCATCAGCGATGACACTCCAGAGAGAAAGAATTCGTCGCGTCCGGCGGACTGAGAAAAGGCTAACAGACGACTGTTGCTGGACCTATTCATCGGTCAGCCCGAGCTCGGGCTGCTCGGGCTCTGTCGGGTCGTAGCACATCCGGCACCGGGCCTCATACGCGTCAAGAGCTCCCAGCACCACCAGATCGTCGGACCGTACGATTCGTTGCGTGTACATGCCGGGGCCGCCGCACCGATGACAGACGGCCAGCATCTTGGTGACGTACTCCGCTCGATCACAAAGTGATGGAATCGGCTCGAATGGTCGGCGGAGGTAGTCGGTGTCCAACCCGGCGATGATCACCTGTTTTCCGGTGGCTGCAAGGTTGTCGACGATGTCCACCAAGCCGTCATCAAAGAACTGGCCCTCGTCGATCCCGATCACCTCGGTGGCGTCGGCAATGGTCTTGAGAAGCTCGAGGGACCCACTGACCGGGGTTGCCTCCACCTTCATGAACGAATGGGAGACGACCTCGTCATCGGCGTATCGGTTGTCGAGCTGAGGCTTGAAGACCTGAACGGGGATTCTCGCGATCTTGGAGCGAGTTACCCGCCGTATCAGCTCCTCGCTCTTTCCGGAGAACATCGGGCCACAGATGACCTCTACCCATCCGCCTGTGCTCCTTCTCAACATGAGATGCGAGGCTAACAAGTCACGGGAGCGAAGAACTCAGATCAGCTGGTTCTCACCGGGGACCGGGGTCCTCATCAACCAGACGGAGTTGGCGATGCCCAGAGCCAGCGCCATCGACATGTAGAACGATCCACCCTGGCTCAGGAAGGGAAGCGGAAGACCTGTCACAGGCATTATTCCGATGGTCATCCCAATGTTGATGAAGACGTGGAACATCACCATCGCGGCAACCCCTGCGGCTATGAGTGCGCCGAATCGATCTCTGGAGTTAGCCGATATGACCAACAAACGCCACACGATGACACCGAAAGCTGCCAGGACCAGCAGTCCGCCGATCAAACCGAGCTGTTCACCAACCGCCGTGAAGATGAAGTCGTTCTCCTGCTCAGGCACGTAGTTGAAATCGGTCAGCGTTCCCTCGCGGAACAGACCTTTGCCGAATAGCTGGCCCGATCCGATGGCACTCTTCGATTGTCGAAGTTGGTAGCCAATCCCCTGCGGGTCGATGCCCGAATCGAACAGGACCCGGAGACGGTCCATTTGATGCTCCCTCAACAGACCGAGTTGCAGAACGCCCACCACGCCAAGGACAACGACCGCGAACAGCGAGACCAGCTGTCTCCAAGTTGCACCGGCGACGAAAAGCATCGCGAACAGGATGAAGCCGAACACGAGAGTCGTTCCGAGGTCGGGTTGCATGTAGATGAGAACAGCGGGGATCGCGACGATCCCAACAGCCTGCGACACCTTCTGCCAGCTCATGGTCTTCGGTCCGAGCTCGTCCCGTCTCGACGGAGCAAGAAGGCTGGCCAGGACCACTATCACCACCACCTTGGCAAACTCCGCAGGCTGAAGATTGAAGAACCCCAGCGGAATCCATCGCTTCACGCTGTTGACAGGATCAAACACGAAGACCGCCAAGAGCAGCACCAGCGTAACCAGCGAGATGACAGGAATGATCCCCCGGTATTCGCGGTAGTCGATGTTGGAAGCAAGCAAATAGATGATCAGTCCGGCGGCAACAAAGATCATCTGGCGCTCCATCGAGAACGTGCCAGATTCCCGGGTCGCCGAGTAGATCATCAGCAGCCCAAATCCGGACAGCGCGAGCATCGTCGCGAAGAGAATGCGATCGAACTTGTTGTCACGTCGGACAACAGCGACCTCGCGGATTCTGGTCAGAACTGTCATCAGTCCGTCTTCTCGCCTTCGACGATCGGGGTGGGCTCATTGCCCATGAGGTACTGAAGGATGTGGCGTGCCACGGGTGCGGCGATTCGTCCCCCCGAACCGCCCTCTTCCACGAGCACCACCACGATGAACTGTGGGTCGTTCAGCGGAGCAACACCAACAAACCAGGCGTGGTTGTCCATATTGGCGGAAATCTCGGCGGTGCCTGTCTTGCCGCCAATCTGGTCGAGGCCTTCACCGAAGTCGCCAAAAGCCGCTCTAGCCGTGCCCGAGCTGACTACCCGACCCAGGTCGAGCAGAAGCGATGACCGGGTGGCCGAACTGATCGGAACAGTCCGTATCTGAGGTGAACTGATGTCCCGCACCGTGTTACCCGACGAATCCATCACCCGACGAACCACTCGTGGTTCCATCACCCGTCCACCGTTGACCAGGGTTGCATAGGAGACCGCCACCTGAAGAGGCGTGGCCTCAAAAGCCCCCTGGCCGATGGCAAAGTCCATCAGATCTCCACCCTGCCAAATGGCGCCATCCTCTTCGAGACGACTTGGATGCAGCAGACCGGCGTTTGGGTTCTCTCTTTGTATTTCGGCCCTACGCTCGAACTCTGCCCTGCTCGGGATGGTGCCGTCGATCTCCCCACCAAGATCGATACCCGTTGCCGAGCCGTACCCGACGTCGCCGGCCCAGTCCTGGATCACTGTCTCTCTCACCGTTCCGTCCAGGGCTAGATATGTGCCGAGGCCGGCCGCCCAGAAGAACTTGTTACAGGAGTTCTGCAGTGCGCCGTGAATGTCGAGCCAGCCAAAATTGAAACGACCGTCGTACCAGTCACGCTTCACCTGCGGAGAGCCATCGGCCAACTCGGGAAGAATGAACTTTCCGTCGCAATCGACCAGACGCTCGCTCAAGTCGACATCGTCCCGATCGGGAAAGGGAAGATTCTCTTCTTCGATCACCGTGTATGTGATTGCCTTGAACGTCGATGCGGGCGGATAGCGACCACCTATTGCCCTGTTGAACAAAGCCTCACGCTCGTTGAGATCGGCAAAGGTCTCAGCATGTATCCCGGCCACAAACAGCTGTGGATCGAAGTCCGGCACTGAGGCGAGGGCCAGAATCTCAAACGTCTTCGGGTCCAGGACGACCGCGGCGGCCTTCTCCGTCACGTTGAACACCTCATCCCCGGCCTCGCGGTCTGCATCCTTGACCACGTTGGACAGGGCAATCCCCTCTTCGAGGGCAAGCTCGACTAGCTGCTCCAACTCGAGATCGATGGTGAGCTCGAGGGAGTTGCCGGGGACCGGGTCCACGGGAGGTCTTTGGTCGATGATCACTCCGCGTCTCACCCGATATTCCAGGATGCCTGACGCTCCCTGAAGAAACTGGTCGTACGCGCTCTCGACACCCAATCTGCCAATACGGAGGTTCAGGTCGATATCGGGGTCTTCCTCCACGTCGCCCTCGTCTGGAAGCCCGAGATGACCGATCACATGGGCCAGGGTGGGGCCGGACAGATAGACACGCTCAGGAACCAAGACTATCTCCACCCCGGGAAGAACATCGAGGTGCTCGTTCACTTGATATGCGAGTTCGTTGGATACGGTGGCGACCTGAAAACGGGCGTTGATTCCTTCCTTCTCATAGAGCGCGTCGAGCTCCTCGCCGTCGATGGCGAGCATCGCCGAAAGACGCTTGATCAGCTCCTCACGCTCCTCCAGCTCGACGAAGGTGCGGTCGATCACCACTGCGGGAACCATGCGGCTGGTGGCCAAAAGAACTCCGTTACGATCGTAAATGGGTCCTCTTGGGGCGTAGGTGGTCTTCTGTATCCAGGTCTGCTCCTCGGCCGCCCGTGCGATTGCCGGGCCCTCGGCGACCTGAATGAACCACAAGCGGAGCCCCACCACCGAGAACATGACTACGAACGCAATCCCGAGAACGCCGAGCCTGACTGCAAATTTCATGAGAAGCGAAAGGCGGTTGTACTCCCGTCAACGAGCCTGACGAAGACGGGCCCGAGGAGGCCGCCAAGCAGCAGATTGGCCAACGGCACCACGAGTATCAGACGGGTCACATTTGGACCCAAAAGGCTGGTCTGTCCGAACAGGGTTCCGATGAGAACAAGAAGAACAACCCCGATGAGGGTGAGAATCCCCACCCAAAGCGCCACAGCAAATCGACCAATCTCGGCGCGTTCTTTGGTCCGCAACGCGATGTAGGCGACAGTGGCGAAAACGATTGCTCGAAGCCCTAGCAAGGATGATCCCAGAAGATCGACGACCAAACCCGACAAGAACGCAGCTCCGAGAACGAGCTCAGGACGAATTCGAGTGAGTGCGAGAAGGATGACGACCAACATCACCAGATCGGGGGCAATGATGCGGATTTGACCGAACAGGGTGATTTGGATCACGACAGCAAAGAGAAGAATGGTGGCAACGATCAGGCCCTTGGGAAGTCTCATGAGCCATCCCCTTCAGTCGTCGTCGAGGTCGTGGACGTCTCGGCTGGGAGGATGGTCTCACCGCTGCTCGCCGTGATGGGATCCGGTGGCCATGCCAGGACAACGACCAGTCGCAGCGTGTCGGGTTTCACAAACAGATCCACCTTCGCGTTCAGCACATCGATCGAAGGCGCCGCATCTTCGATTACCACACCAACCGGCAGGCCGGCCGGAAAGCTTGCCGAAACGGCCGAGGTGAGAACCTCATCGCCTACCAGCACGGGTTCGCGAGCGGTGAGAATCTCAAGCCTCATCTCGTCGGTTGCCACCTGTGAAAGAAGAGAACCGATCTGATCTCCCACCATCACTGTCAAGGCTTGACGGTCTGCTGTGATCGGAACGATCGTTGCGCTCCCCCGGGTGACACTTCTCACAGTCCCAACGACATACCCGTTGGTGTCAACGACAGGTTGACCAACGACGACGCCATCGGAAGTCCCCTTGTCGATGATCAGGGCGGCATCGAAGGCATCCGGTCTGCCGATCACATTTGCGACAGTACGGCCGATCTCGTCACCCGCAGCCTCCATTCCGTAAAGCTGCTCGAGGTGTTCGAGTCGGGCGAGTTGGTCCTGGACTCCGACCAGCGAGGCCTCGGCCTCGGCCAGTTCACGTCTGAGAGCGATGTTCTCCTCACGGAGATTCGAAAGGTTCGACAGCGAGTCGATCATGTCGGCAACCGGATTGACCGCATAGGAAGCTGCCTGTTGCACCGGGGCGATAATCGTTTGGGTGCCTGTCCGAAGCACACCGACCACGCCACCACCTTGAAGTCGAACGTCAAACGTCATCAGAAGCACGCCAAGGATGATCAGGGATACAAGAAGCGGGAGTGTGTGGCCGCGGGGCTCTCTATTCACCATGGAAGGAGACGGTGGTAGGGAATCATGGCCTGGCCGACGACGCCAGCACCGAGTGCAACGCGTCGAACTCCTCCAGGCACTTCCCCGAGCCAAGCACCACTGACTGCAGCGGTTTGGCCGCAGTCACAATGGGCATCCCCGTCTCATGGGCCAGACGATGGTCTATCCCAACCAAGAGTGCTCCTCCTCCAGTGAGCACGATTCCACGCTCGACGATATCCGCCGCCAGTTCGGGAGGCGTCTTGTCGAGTGTGTACTTGACGGCGTCCACGACTGCCTGAGTGGGCTCCTCGATGGCCTCTCTGATCTCGGGGCTGGAGAGAAGAATCGTTTTGGGAAGACCGGTAACCAGATCGCGGCCTCTGACTTCGGCCGAAGGCTCGTCCGCGTACGGCCATGCCGAGCCAACTGCCAGCTTGAGCTGCTCGGCCGTTCTCTCACCGATGAGAACGTTGTGCTCCTTCTTGATCCAGTCGATGATCGCTGTGTCGATTTCGTCACCGGCAACCCGAATCGATCGAGATACAACGATCCCACCGAGTGACACGACCGCGACCTCTGTGGTGCCGCCACCGATGTCGACGATCATCGACCCGGAGGGCTCACCAATCGGGAGCCCCGACCCGATGGCGGCGGCCATCGGTTCCTCGATCGTGTATGCCCGCCGGGCACCTGCGTGGTAGGCCGCCTCCTCGACGGCACGACGCTCGACAGGAGTGATCCCGGACGGGACACAGACGACTATTCGGGGACGGGCCCACTTGCGTTTGTGCACCTTCTGTATGAAATAGCGCAGCATCTTCTCTGTGATGTCGAAATCGGCGATAACCCCGTTGCGAAGGGGACGAATCGCGGTGATGTGAGACGGGGTCCGGCCGATCATCCGTTTGGCTTCCATGCCTACGGCTAGCGGCTTGTTGTTTGTCGAATCGATAGCGACCACGGACGGCTCATTGAGCACGATGCCGCCCCCGCGCACGTAGACGAGCGTGTTGGCGGTACCAAGGTCGATGGCCATGTCCTGGCCGGCAAAGGAAAGAAGAGTTTCAGCCATAGCTGGGGAAGCTCCCGGGGCAGATTCCGGAATTGTAGGTGCGCTCCCCGACTTGTGCCATAGATAGCACTCGGGCTCAGCCGAAGAAGATCTCCAACTCTCGGGCAGCGCTCTCCGGGCCGTCCGATCCGTGAACCAGATTGTTGGTCACCACTGTTCCGTAGTCGCCTCTGATGGTTCCGGGATCTGCATCCTTCGGATCGGTGGCGCCCATCAAAGTCCGGCAAACCGAGATCGCCGATTCTCCCGACCATTCCATGGCTACCACCGGACCTGAGGTGATGAACTCGATCAACTCCGGGAAGAAAGGTCTGTCCACGTGCTCGGCATAATGAAGACTGGCGAGGCCCTCGTCGATGGTGAGCTTGCGGATCCTTTCCAGATTGAGACCCTTGTCCTCAAACCGGGAGATTATCTCGCCCACCAGACCTCGCTCAAAACCGTCGGGCTTGATCATGGTGAAGGTGTGTTCAACTGGCATACGGTGACAACGCTATCCGGGCGAAGCCAATTGGGCGAAGTCACCCGCTGAGAAGATCCCTCACCGCTCCCACCAGGTACAAAGAGCCGGCCACCAGAACAGCTCCGTCGGAACCAGCCTCCGCCTGCGCCATGTCCAATGCTTCCTCCACTGTGTCGCCGGCTAGAACGGAAACGTCGAGAACCTTCGCTGCACGGTCGGCCAGACTGAGAGCATCAACGGCACGCTTGTCGTCGACCGCAGTAGTGATGACGCCGTCGAGGACCGGCTCGAGTCGTTCGATCATCAACTCGACGTTCTTGTCACCCATCACACCGAAAAGGAGTTGCCACCGGGTTGTCGGGAACTCCTCGAGAAGCGACTCAACGAGGGTGTAGATGCCGTCTGCGTTGTGGGCGCCATCCACCAAGACCAGAGGAGAGTTGGACAGTGGCTCCATGCGTCCTGGCATGGTCGCGGCGGCGGCGGAACTTTGGACGGCCTCAGGGTCGAGTTTGCCACCCAGCATCGCCTCGGCGGCGGCAACAGCCATGGTCAGGTTGATGAGTTGAAACTTCCCATGGAGGGGCAGAAACACTTCCTCATAATCATCCTCGGCGCCATGAACGGTTGCCATCCAACCGCCAACCCCGCGCTGGCTCTCACCAAGGGAATAGTCGACTCCGAACCTGCGGTGCTGTATGCCCAGATCACGACTCTTGTCATTCGCCACATCCAGCGCGGCATCAGGAAGTGGGCCAGTCACGAGTATCGAGTTTGGGCCAGCGATGGCCACCTTCTCCGCGGCGATTGATGCAATGTCCTCGCCGAGATACTCGGAGTGGTCAACCCCTATCGATGTCACCACGCAAACCTCGGCATCGACGACGTTGGTTGCGTCGAGCCGGCCACCCAGCCCGACTTCGAGGACAGCTGCGTTGACCGCCTGGTCCGCGAAAAAGGCGAATGCACTGGCAGTGGTCAATTCGAAATACGTGCTCGGCTCACTGCCTCGTGCTTCCCGTACATCGGCGAAGGCCGCTACGTCTGACATTGCCAGCGCGAACTCGTCGGCAGTGGCAAATCTGCCGTTGATGGCCAATCGCTCCTCGACCTTCTGGAGATGTGGCGAGGTGTGAGTACCGGTGGTCAAACCATGGGCAACGAGAATCAACGTGACCAGACGAGATGTCGAGGTCTTCCCGTTGGTCCCGGCGACATGGATGATGGGGTAGCCCTCATCGGGTCTGCCCATGTGGTCGAGAAGATCGTTCATTCGGTCCAGACCCGGCTTGCCGCCGAGGCGTATGTGACGATCGAGATATGTGACAGCTTGCTGGTAGTCCATGAGAAGGCCCCGGGAGGTTAACCCCGGGGCCTTCGATTGCTCAGTGGATCCGTTCTTGGTTGCTGCCTACCCGTCCTTACTCATCGGTTTCAGCTCGGAAGGACCTTGCTCCAACAAGTGCCAGGGCGCCACCAGCGACCAGCACTAGGGCCAGCGCAGCTGACGTGCTGGACTCGGCCCCGGTGAACGGCAACGTCTCAGGACTCACCTCGGGAGTCGTGGTTGCTGTTATCGACGTGGGTGAGACTTCGTCACACGTATCGGCCCTTCCTTGATCCACGGGGACGTTCTCTTCGAAAATCGTCCAGTTCTCCCCGGCAGGAACCACAGCCGAAAGCACTTCACCCGGCTTGAGGTCGTCAGAGTCGCTATCAGAGTCCCAGACGATCCCTACGAGCACGTCAACAGTGCCGACATTCGAGGCCGAGACCACGAACTTGGATGCGTCGTCACATTCAAATGCCACCTCAATCGCAGGCGGTGGCGGTGTCGTCGGCGGCGGTGTCGTCGGCGGCGGTGTCGTCGGCGGCGGTGTCGTCGGCGGCGGTGTTTCGGGGGGGTCGCATTCGGGAATCGCGATACTCGTATCGTTCCGCTTGTCTTCGTTTCCTGTGCCCGCGCCCGTGTTGTAGTTCTTCTCGCCAGTGCTGTTACCCACAGGATCCCAGATGTACCAACCCGCACCTGGGCCATCCAGGTCGATTACCTGTGATTTGACATGGAGGGTGGTGCCTTCAAGGTCTTCGACGGTGGTGCCTGCAATAGCATCAGTTCCGCTCAGTACAATGTTGAAGGAACGAGACGGCTCAGCGTATGCGCCGGTGGTGACATCGGACCACGATCCATCCGATCCATCGGTGCTGGCCTGGATCTTCACCGTGTCGTGGTTGCCAAAAGCGTCCGCAGAAAGAGTCCACGATGTCGACGTCAACGTAAGAGTCGTATCACCGGTCTCCTCGTCGCATATCGAGGAGGCCGCAGACTCCGGATGATGAGCGAGAGCTGGTTGCGCGTAGATCACCATCAGCGACATCAAAACGCCAACAGCAGCCAGCAGCGTAACGAAACGCCCCGAGTCTTCTCTGCGAAGGTTTGATGAGAAGTTCACAGCGCCCCTCCAACAAGAACAACGCACACAGAGCGCGTCTCAACTCGATCAATATTGGGGCCAAACGGCCAGTCCAGTACCTTCATTTCGCCCTATCCCTTCGTAGTTGGGACAGGCCGGTCTCACCACTGGCTCGGCCGGACCGAGGTGACCGTGTTACAGGTCCGGCTTCAACGCCTCCCTATTCTCCCTATCAGTATGACCACTCCACGTGGTTCTCCGCCACAGACTGCACTGAGATGCTGCCTGTGTCAATAGGTTATTGGGGGGTCGATCGGCCCATTACGTGTTGAGCTGGGAGTAGGTCCCGGCGCCGTGAGGAGAACCCCGGGAGGTTGATCCCGGGGTTCTTCAGTGTTCTGCGGATCCTATGGAATCCGTTTTGGAATTTGCTAGCTGGATCTACTCGTCGGTTCCCGCTCGGAAGGCTCTTGCTCCGACTAATGCCAGGGCGCCGCCCGCAATCAGAACCAAGGCCAAGGCGGCCTGCGTGCCGCTGTCGGCGCCGGTGAACGGCAATGTCTCATCAGTAGGACTCACCACGACAGTCGTGGTGGTCACGATGGAGGTACCCAATACGGTGTCCGACGTCGTCGTCGACTCAGGCGCCGTGGTGGGTGTTGTCTCAGGCACCGTCGTCGTAGTCGAGTCATCCACCGTCGTCGTAGTCGAGTCATCCACCGTCGTCGTAGTCGAGTCATCCACCGTCGTCGTAGTCGAGTCATCCACCGTCGTAGTTGTCGAGTCATCGAATGGACGTGAGCAGAGAATCACATGACTCCAGCCGCCCTGTTCACTGTGCTCAAACGACTGACCGGAAAGCGGATTCCAATGAAGATCGTTCACAGTGCTGCCGGCCTTGACAACGAGGAGTCTCCACACCGAGCCGTCGGGTGGATCTCCGATCACGTACGCTCCTGGAGCTTCAGGAGGTCCGTTGTCGTCCTTTATGCAAACCCAGTCGTCCTCCCCATGGGTTTGGCTCCCATACGTTACCCAATATGAAGCGTCATTCATCTCCTTCGTCCAGTCCAAAGTTGCTGGAGAATCGGCCGACGCGGGGGACCCTCCGGCTACCAATACCAGTGCAAGGGCCACTGCCGCGGCCGTGATGCCAGCCAAAAAGGCCCGCTTGAAATCGATTCGATTCGTCATCGAATTTCCTATCCCTTCTTCTTGGGACAGGCCGGTCTCACCATTGACTCCACCAGACCAAGGTGACCGATTACAGGTCTGGTTTCAACGCCTCCCTATTTTTCCTTTGTACTAATTCTAATTGACCACGATAAGTGGCCGATTACCACAGCTTCGCTTGACTGTGGCAAGAGTCGACCGGATTGCCGGCCTCGGTATGAAACCTACATCACCCAGTCGAGCGACGCAGTTTGCACAGTTAGGTCCGACGACCCAAATCGAGTCAGGCGGAGCGCTCGGTGGGTTCGGTGACTTCCTGAACCGGGACGAGAGTCGGGTTGACCTTCTTCTCCACAACGTCCCTATCGATCAGCACCTGAGAGATGTCATCGCGGGAAGGCAGGTCGTACATGGTGTTCAGCAATACTTCTTCCATGATCGCCCGCAATCCCCTGGCCCCGGTGGAACGCTTCAGTGCCTGTTCGGCGATCGCCTCCAACGAGTCCGGTGTGTAGACGAGATCGACGTCGTCCATCTCGAACATCCGGGCGTATTGCTTGGTGAGGGCGTTCTTGGGCTCGGTGAGAATCTGAACAAGAGACTCCTTGTCGAGATCCTCGACTGTGGCCATCACCGGGAGACGACCGATGAACTCGGGTATCAGCCCGTACTTCATCAGATCCTCGGGAAGGACCTCACGGAGCAACTCGTTGGGTCGAGCCTCGTCCTTGGTGCGCAACTCGGCGCCAAACCCGACGCCTCGTTTGCCGATTCGATTGCCGATGATGTCTTCCAGCCCACCGAAGGCGCCACCCAGAATGAAGAGGACATTGGTGGTGTCGAGCTGAATGAATTCCTGATGTGGGTGCTTGCGGCCACCCTGCGGCGGGACAGAGGCGATGGTGCCCTCGAGGATCTTCAGCAGCGCCTGTTGGACGCCTTCGCCCGAAACATCGCGGGTGATCGACGGGTTCTCGGCCTTGCGGGACACCTTGTCGATCTCATCGATGTAGATGATCCCCTGCTGAGCCTTGTTGACGTCATAGTCGGCGGCCTGCAACAGCTTGAGCAGGATGTTCTCAACGTCCTCACCGACATAGCCGGCCTCGGTGAGACTGGTGGCGTCGGCGATGGCGAAGGGAACGTTGAGCTGACGGGCAAGCGTCTGTGCCAGGAGGGTCTTGCCGCTCCCGGTCGGTCCGATGAGAACGATGTTCGACTTTTGCAACTCGACGTCGCGCTGGATATCGCCGGAGCGGATCCGCTTGTAATGGTTGTAGACGGCTACGGACAGCTTCTTCTTGGCATCTTCCTGCCCGACCACGTAGTCGTCGAGATAGGACTTGATCTCGGCCGGCTTGGGGAGTTCGGTGAAGGAGATCTCCTCGGTGGTGGAGAACTCCTCCTCGATGATCTCGTTGCAGAGGTCGATGCACTCGTCACATATATAGACGCCAGGGCCAGCAATGAGCTTCTTGACCTGTTTCTGTGACTTGCCGCAGAAGCTGCATTTGAGCAGCTCACCGCCCTCGCCGAGTCTTGCCATTACTCGGAGGCTACCGCAGCAAGCTCGCGACGGGTGAGCAAACCGTCGATGACTCCATACTCCTTCGCCTCGCCGGCAAGCATCCAGTAGTCACGCTCAGTATCTGACTCGACCTTGGACAGGTCTTGATCGGTGTGCTCGGCAAGGATCTCGTTGAGTTGCTCTCTCATCTGCACGATGAGCCGGGCCTGTATCTCGATGTCCGAGGCCTGACCCTGGGCGCCACCGCTGGGCTGGTGAAGCATGATCCGTGCATGGGGAAGGGCGTATCGCTTGCCCTTGGCGCCACCGGCGAGGATCACGGCAGCAGCCGAAGCAGCCATCCCCATGCAGACAGTGCTCACGTCGGGTCTGATGTACTGCATCGTGTCGTAGACGGCGAACAGCGAGGTGATCGAGCCGCCAGGCGAGTTGATGTAGAGGAATATGTCCTTGTCCGGGTCGTCCGACTCCAGGTGCAGAAGCTGCGCCATGACCAGGTTGGCGATCGTGTCATCGATGGGCGTGCCCAGGAAGATGATGCGGTCCTTGAGAAGCCGGCTGTAGATGTCGAAGTAGCGCTCTCCTCGGCTCGTTTGCTCAAAAACTGTGGGAATCACATAATTGTCAGCGTTCATTCCTCTTCCTCCACGACCTCGGCGACGACCTCTGCCTCCACGGCTTCGTCGACTATGACCTCGGCCTCGACTTCGGGTACTTCCAAACTCAAATCGACCGGATTTCCATCCTCGTCCACCGGTGAGGCGTTAGTGAGGATTGCGTCCAGCGCTCTATTACGGAGAATATCACTGGCCAGTGCCAATTCTTGACCGCTTTCCCGAAAGGCCTGCAAATAGGCAATCGGGTCTTTGGACTGAGCCGCCAGACGCTGCAACGCGTTAGACAGATCATCCTCCGTCACATCGATCTCCTCCGCTTCCGCCACGGCCTCCAAAACCAGACGGTTACCGATGGAGAGCTCCGCTTGATGGCGGAGATCAGCCAGGAAACTCTCCTGAGAGATACCGGAGGCCTGGAAATAGTCATCCAGCGTCAGGTCGGTCTCCTCGAGACGGTGGAGAAAGTTGTGAAGCTGGCCGTCCATCTCCGAGCGAACGAGGGCGTCGGGCAGTTCGATCTCTATCTGATCGCGAAGAGTCGAAAGGGCCTTCTCCATGTACTCCCTGGAAACGGCGGACAGCTTGGAGTCTCCGAGGCTGTCCCTCAATTCGGTCGTGAGTTGATCGACCGTCTCGAACTCGGTGTTCTCATCAACCCACTCGTCATCGAGCACGGGAAGGATCCGCTCCTTTACCTCATTGACTTTCACCCTGAACGTGACCGAATTCCCCGCACGATCTCCGAAGCCCTCAGGTAACGGAGCATCGAAGACGACTTCGCCCTCAGCAGCGAAACCAACGATGTTCTCGTCGATTCCTTCGATGAAGAGCCCCGACCCCACCTCGTAGAGAAGGTCCGCGGCCGTGGCCTCCTCGATAGGCTCACCGTCATCGCTGGCCTCGACGTCAATAGACACGAAATCGCCTTCGTGGGCGGGGCGCTCCACCTCCTCGACCGTCGCGAACTGTTCGAGCATGCGGGTGATCTGGGTTTCCATGTCCCCATCTGAAACCGTCGGATTGGTGACTTCGACCTTGCGGTCTTTGTACTTGGGAAGCTCGATGGATGGCCACAGCGTGACCGTCACCTCGACTTCGACTCCTCCCTCGACATCGTCAATCGACGTGAGCTCAGGGGTAACGGCGGGACGAATCTCCTCGGCCTCGAGCACCTCGGTGAGAGCGGGCGGGACAAGGTCGTCAATCGCCTCACGACGCACGCGATCGGCGCCTACGGTCGCCTCGACCACCGGGACGGGCGCCTTTCCCGGGCGGAACCCGTGGATCTTGATCTCGTTGGCAAGTTTGCTGGCGGCACCTCTTTTCGCGGCTGTTATCTGATCCTCGGTCAGCTGGAACCTGACGGTGCGTTCGAATTGTCCGGACTCGGTGACGGTGGTTGTCATTACTCGGATTGGTCCTAGCTGTTGGAATTGATAGAAATGTAGTTGCCCTGTGCACACCGCCCGACGCTGCCGGGCGGTCCCCTTGGGGTGACCGACGGGGTTTGAACCCGCGACATCCTGGACCACAACCAGGTGCTCTACCAGACTGAGCTACGGCCACCATGCGAATGGGTCACCAGGCGCCCCCGGGAGGACTCGAACCCCCAACCTGCGGATTAGAAGTCCGCCGCTCTATCCAGTTGAGCTACAGGGGCTGGGGACCTGGATCCCGCCCCGGAGGGCGACCCATTCGAGCGGGTGAAGGGAATCGAACCCTCGTGGCCAGCTTGGAAGGCTGGAGCTCTACCACTGAGCTACACCCGCGGACCAACCATTGTAAATGGTTGGTCGGGCTGGTCGGACTCGAACCGACGACCTCGTGCTCCCAAAGCACGCGCGCTAGCCAAGCTGCGCCACAGCCCGATAGCCAAAGGGTACTTCCGCTCCCTTTCTTGTCACAGTCGATTCGTATGTTGGAACCATGGAACTCGAGGCCGAAGTCCTTGAGCGGGTAGGGACATGGAAATCACTCTCCCGATGGGAGAAATCCGAGCTGGGGAAAGATCTGCGCCGTCAGGGACTCTCCTACGGCTAGATCATGGACCTCATCGACGTGAAGAAGTCAACCCTGGCGACTTGGTGTCGCGATGTGGATCTGACGGATGAACAGATCGAGGCGATCAAGAGACGGCGGGCACAAGAGCCGGGAATACCAGTGGACACTCAATCGAAGCGTCGTCTTGAGATCGAGAACATCAGAAATGAGGCAGCCAAGGCTATCCCGGAGTTGATCAACGACCCTCTGTGGTTGGCTGGCGTTGTTCTCTATTGGGCCGAAGGAGCCAAGACTCGCAACGATCTGAGACTTGCAAACGCCGACCCACGCGCTCTCAGACTCTTCATCGATTGGGTTCGAGCTTTCCTCAACCCAAAGGCCAAGTTCTCAATTCAGCTTCATCTTCATGAGGGAAACGATGACCTAGCTGCTCAGGCCCATTGGCGAGAACAGACAGGCCTGTCGGAGGCCAACTACTACAAGACATTCATCAAACCGAAGGGCACCGGCCACCGAAAGAACCATCTCCCCCACGGAGTTTGCACGATCAAAGTCAGGGAGTGCTCCAACGCCTGGCAAACGACGATGGCCTGGATCGAGGGGCTCACAGGGCAGTTGGGCCTGGACAAGCCCCGCGAGTAACCTCCATCGTCCGGGTCGCTGGCGCAACTGGCAGCGCAACGGGCTCTTAACCCGCAGGTTCCGGGTTCGAATCCCGGGCGACCCACCACACAACCCAAGTTTCAGGGTTCGAAAATACGACAGGCTCTAGGCGTGCGTTGAAGGCTTTCCTCATGGGACAATGCTGGCAGTCACGCGGGTGTGGCGGAATTGGCAGACGCGCAGGGTTTAGGTCCCTGTGGGAGAGATCCCGTGCAGGTTCAAATCCTGTCGCCCGCACCCGACAGCCCAAGACCCTGGCCAAGGGCACGCATGGCCCGTGCACGATGGGAGAGCTCGTTCTTCTCCCGGGCAGTCATCTCGGCCAGCGTTCGCCCAGCCACCTCGAACACCGGGTCGTATCCGAAGCCGCCCCTTCCCCGCCGGGTTTCGGTGATCACTCCATTCACCGACCCTTCGGCCAGGATTTCCACCCCATCAGGAAACACCAGCGCCACCACCGTTCGGAACCGCGCCGCCCGGTTGGCTACCCCCTCCATGACCTCGAGCATCCGGGTGACGTTGTCGTCATAGGTGGCATCGGGCCCGGCAAAACGTGCCGTGTGGACACCTGGCTCCCCACCCAGGGCCTCGACCTCGAGACCGGTGTCGTCGGCGATTGACGGCAGACCCGTCGCCTCTACGACCGCCTGAGCCTTGATCAGAGCGTTCTCCTCCAACGTCTCACCAGTCTCTTCCACATCGGGCCAGTCGAGCCCGCGGACTATCTCCTCGGCCAAACCCATCGGTTCGAGCACGTCTTCGATCTCTCTGATCTTGTCCGGGTTCTTCGAGGCGATCACCAACCTCGGGATCAATCGGCCACCGCCCGGCGTTGCATGTCGTGCAGTTCCTCTATTCCCGAAGCCGCCAGGTCAAGCAGCCGATCAAGCTCTCGCCTCGAGAACGGGGCTCCCTCGGCCGTCCCCTGGACCTCGACGAACAACCCGCGGCCACTCATCACCACGTTCATGTCGACCTCGGCAGCGGCGTCCTTTTCGTAGTCGAGATCGAGATACTGCTCACCTTCGACGATTCCCACCGACACAGCAGCAACTTCGTCGATGATCGGGTTTCTTGGGATCACACCGCGTTCGACGGCATCCTCCAGCGCCTGATGAAGAGCCACCCAGGCGCCTGTGATAGCCGCCGTCCTGGTCCCCCCATCAGCCTCGATGACATCACAGTCGACCCTGATCATGGCCTCTCCCATGACTTTCATATCGACGGCGGCTCGAAGACTCCTTCCGATCAACCGGGATATCTCCTTGGCCCGGCCTCCGGAGACATGGTCGCGACGAATCCGGTTGCCCGACGATCCGGGGAGCATCGCGTACTCTGCCGTCACCCATCCCTTCCCCGAATCACGCAGCCACCTGGGCACGTCGGTCACTACCGACGCCGTGCACAGCACGCGGGTCCGTCCCATTGAGATGAGAACAGAGCCCGCCGTGGACTCGGTGAACCCGAGTTCGAGAGTGACGGCGCGCAGTTGGTCGTGGGGACGATCGGTCATGTCGGTCACCGTACTTGACTGGTCAGACGTCGAAGCTGGTGCCGGGGACCGCCAGAGCCACGGGGCGATCGAAGGTCAACTCCGCCTCGTGAACCGACCGGGAGGCATCGAGGTACGGTGGAATGTGAGTGAGAACGAGTTTCTTCGCTCCGACGTCACGGGCAATCTGTCCTGCCTCACCAGCCGTCATGTGCTGGGTGTACTCCTTGTCCTCGACCGCCCCCTGATATGAGGCCTCGGAGAGCAGGACATCCACCCCTCGGGCGTGGTCACGCCAACCCCCGGCAGGACCGGTGTCCCCGGTGAAGAACAGCGTTCGGTTATTTGCTTCCCACCGCGATCCCACCGTCGGAACC
>Ga0255053_10000473_pt1 | contig 22211 bp, 14 predicted proteins | sample JV7_2_22_MG_FD_188635 | JGI IMG/M metagenome (GOLD analysis project Ga0255053, IMG submission 188635) | Seawater microbial communities from Jervis Inlet, British Columbia, Canada - JV7_2_22 | ecosystem: Environmental > Aquatic > Marine > Inlet | place: Canada: British Columbia | collected... | reverse complement strand
TCTTCAGTCAAGACCGAACCTTTTGAGGGTCATCACCTTTAAGGAAGAAATGCAGATCGATGAATTGCAAGATACGATCGGGGTAGTCGAAACCTGCATTGATGATATGAATCCCGAGATCTTCGGGTTCATCATGGAACGTCTTTACGACAAGGGAGCGCTGGACGTCTATTTTATCCCTGTTTTCATGAAAAAGAATCGTCCCGGCACATGGATACAGGTTCTGTGCCCGGAAAATCGGAAGGAAGCGGTGATAAAATCTATTCTAACTGAAACAACCTCGTCAGGTGTCAGATACCATGACGTTAAAAGGGCAAAGATTTTCCGTGAACTCGTAACGGTCAAAACGCCGTTTGGTAAAATAGAAGCAAAGCGCTTTCAGGACCCTTCCGGCGGGGTTCGAATTGTACCTGAGTATGAAGTCTGCAGAAAAATAGCGCTTGAAAGAAAAATTCCCATCCAGGCTGTATATGATGCCGTTACAAAAGGAGCTGTTTTGAGTTAGCTGATAAAAATTGAAATGGTATCATTTCTTGCATTAACATGCTGTATGGTAACTTGAACTAGGTCCTCCGGTTTTAGCGTTAGACTCGGTGGTGCAGGAAGTTGGCATTCGATCATGTATTCGCCGAGAAGCGCCATATACCCGTCTCTCCGTTTATAAAGGACAATCGCCTCTTCTTTTTGCCCGACCTTCTTTTCAAGATACTTCAATAACCAATATCGGTTGCGGCGGTTTTGCATTTTGACGATATCGATCATCAGTTGTCCGAGCATCTGAATAATATGTTCAATCTCTTCCTTCGAATAGGGAACCTCAAAACCGAAAATCGCGCGAAGTTGACGTTGGGTGATCAGATCAAAATATTTTCGGATCGGCGAGGTTGCCGTAACATAAACATCCAGCCCAAGTCCGGAATGCGGATTCGGTTCAGGGCTCAATACAAAACGGCTTAATGACTTTCGTTGCATCCAATTCTGAAACAAGGTTCCGCCATCTTGATTATAGAGTCGCTCCCTCGGTTCAGGTTGTCCTCGATAGATTGCCGAAACATTGTGTTTTGCCAAAAATTGAGCCATCAGCCAATTCGCCATGATCATTAATTCGGAAACCAGCATTCTTCCGGGGCTCTCCCGGTTTACCTTATTTAGGGAGGGCTCTCCATCTTCGTTAATCCAAATATTGATTTCAGGTAACGTTATCTGAACTGCTCTCTGGAGTAGCCGTTTTGTTCTAAACTTTTGGGCGATGTCATGAAGGATAATGATTTCTCTGTTTTGATCGGCCATTAAATTGACTTCTTGGTAGGTGAGTTGGTGTTTTATACTGATCAGACTTGGGAAAAAATCAACATCGACAATTTCGGCTAATCTATTTATTTTTGCCATCATACTGATGGCCGGCCGGGCTTTTCCAAGTTTAAGGCTGCAGAGATTTTCAGCAAGGCTCGAAGGGAGCATAGTAACTTTTTGATCCGGCATGTAGATTGAACTTGCGCGACGGTTCGCTTCCTGATCGACCATGTCTCCTTTTTTTATAAAATGGCCTACATCAGCGATATGAACACCCAAAATATAGTGATTTCCTTCTTGTTCTATGCTTAATGCGTCATCAAAATCGAGCGTGGATTGTCCATCGATGGTTATCAAGGGGAGATTTGTCAAATCCTTCCTGCGGTTTTCCACGGAAACCATCTGGCCCGGATCTATCTTTCTATTGGTCAGGTTTTTGGCTGCATCGAAAACCTCCTTTGAGAAATCGGTAGGAATTTTATTTCTTAGAAGATCGATGTTTTCGTTTTTATTCCAGACGCCCACTTTTATGAGGAATTGGAACACCGATTCCCCCTCAGCAACCCCGGCCTTGCTGATGATCGATTTGGCAAGGGCATAGGAGGGGCTCTCTTTCCCGAAGAGGTAAAAAGATTTAAGGATTTCTACAACCTCTGAATTATCCTCGACAGTGGCACCTGGTTCCAGCCGCAAAGCCTTTTTCAAGTAACGGGAACCGGTCTCAATGGTTCGGTTCCGTCTCTCAGCTTCTTTTGCCTGTTTTGCAATCAGTTTCACTTTTTCCTTTGAATTTGGGAACAAGCGATCATGACTAAATTTAAAATAAAGCTTGTCTTGAAAAAACGCCCTTACAACGGCTGATTCGTTGTCACCAATCGGATTTCCCGGAAAACAAAATTCGGTCATGGTGCCAAGATCGATCCATTCCTTTTCCGCTCCCAAAATTTCCCACAACTCCTTAACTTTAATTTGGTCAACAAGAGCGTTGCGCCGACCGACAATCTCCTTCAGTGACAGGATCAGCTTATCCCGCCCCATGGAAAGATCCAGACAGAAATCACATTGATGCGACAACCGTTTAACCGAAAGGCTGACCTCACGATTTGCTTCAGTGATGACTCTTAATTTCTGTTTTTTAACTTCCAGAACGACAGCACACACAATTTTCTGCCGATCGATATATTCGACAACGCTTCCTGCTCTCATTGTGCAATAATATCAATCGGGGGTTTGAAAGTCAACGAGCCAAAAAGAAAATGCCAAGCAGTCGGGTTGTTTCAGCAGATCGATTCTGATATAAATGATATCCAACGTTACTACTCTTTACCGTCGACAAGTATTAGGGATTATAATAAATATTTTTTAATGAAATCCATCTATCTCCTAAAACCATATTTTCTCGAAAATCGCTTTCCAATCCTCTTCGGTCTTATCTGTCTGATTGCTGTTGATTTTTTGCAACTTTTTATTCCGCGTATTTTAAAATGGGTCATTGACGACCTGACGTGGTTGCGGATCAGCGCTTATGGGTTATTGATTTACGCCCTTGAAATTGTCGGAATTGCATGTTTGATCGCCCTATTCCGGTACGGTTGGAGACGGTGTCTTATAGGTATGTCAAGACGAGTCGAGGAAGGCTTGCGAAACCTGCTCTTTGCCCACACGCAAAAACTCTCATCTTCATATTTTGATCAGATCAAAACAGGCGACCTCATGGCGCATGCGACCAACGACATCCAGCATGTGCGGATGGCAGTGGGAATGGGGGTAGTTGCCTTAACAGACGCCGTTGTTCTAGGCACCGCAGCAATCGGCTTTATGGCATTTATCAATGTGCGTCTCACCGTATTCGTTCTGATACCGATGCCTTTTATCGTATTGAGCACCCGATTCTTCAGTAAAAAAATGCATCGCAGATATCAGGAAGTGCAAAGTGCATTTTCGGATTTGACAGAGACGGTAAGAGAACAATTTGCCGGAATCCGCGTCATAAAAGCGTATAATAAGGAGGAAGAAGAACTAGTAAGACTCGAAGTGATATCCAAGAAATATCTCCAATTCAATCTCGATCTCGCCAGAATCATCAGATCATTTTTCCCTTTAATGCTTTTTTTTTCAAATTTAAGCCTTGTTATTGTGATCTATTTGGGGGGCCGCCAAACCATTTTCTTTTCCATTTCACCAGGGGATTTTGTGGCATTTATCAGCTATCTTGGACTCCTTACCTGGCCAATGATGGCTCTGGGATGGGTCACAAACCTCATCCAAAGGGGAAGAGCATCCCTCGATAGGATCAACAAAATTCTTCAGACCGATTCCGAAATAAAGAATCTGCCGGGGTTAAAATCAATTCAACATTTTAATGGCGATATTGTTTTTGAAAATGTTTTCTTTTCTTACAGCGCCAACTCAATAAAATCCGGGAGTCCACTCGTTCTCAACGGAATTCACCTCCGCATAAAGCAGGGAACGATTTTGGGTGTGGTCGGTCCTCCTGGAAGCGGAAAATCAACTCTTTTAAGTTTGATACCGCGGCTCTACGATGTATCCAGAGGCGCGATCAAGATCAATGGCACCAACATCCGTTCAATGGAAATCGGTGAACTCAGATCGCAAATTTCCTTTATGTCTCAGGAATCGTTTCTGTTTGCCAAGACGATCCGGGAAAATATTATATTCGGAAAAGAACAAGGCATTGATGATATATTCAAATATGCTGTTAAAAGCGCATCCTTGTACAATACCATCAACACCTTTTCAGATCGTTTTGAAACCATCGTGGGAGAAAAGGGAATTGTTCTCTCCGGTGGTCAAAAGCAGCGGGTCGCTCTTGCACGGGTTTTATTTAATGATTCATCTTTTTTTATTCTTGATGACCCCATAAGTCAGGTTGATCTTGAAACCGGAAACAAAATCATCCAGGCCGTAAAAAAAATGGCCGGGGAGCGAACGATTATTATCGTCTCACATCGGCTCTCGGCCGTTTGTTTCGCCGATCAGATTATCGTGCTCGACGGCGGACAAATTGTCGAATCGGGCACCCACAATCATCTCATAAAAAATGACGGGTATTACGCGAAAGTATTTCATCTGCAGGAAATAGAAGAGGGATTCCGTGAGATCTGATTTCGGATACTTTGAAGAGGATAAGCTTGGGAAGCATTATAACGTAAGAATGATCAAACGGTTATATCCCTTTGCCAAGCCCTACAAGCACTTTTTTTTACTTTCCATCGTTCTGGTTATTTTGATTACCCTGCTCGAGTTGTCGCTCCCATATGTGACGAAAATTGTAATTGACCGATATATCGTTCCCAGCATGAAATCATACAAAAATGTACATTCCGGCGAAAAAGAAAATAAAACCAGGTACTATAAAGTGAAGTTGTCTGGTCCTGAAATCAGGGACATCATACATAAATACCGGAAGGAGTTTCGGATCGAGGGAGAATCGGCACTAATTCCGTTTGATGCATTATCACAACTGGAGAAAGACGAGTTGATTACCCTGCGAAAGAGTGACCTTACCGGAGTGGGTCTCGCTGCAGGCGTTCTGCTCATCCTGGTGCTCGCTGTCTTCGGGCTCAATTTTTTCCAGGTAATGATAATGGAATATTCAGGTCAGATGATCATGCACGACTTAAGATTAACCCTGTATGATCATATTCAGGGCCAGACCGTTGCTTTTTTTACACGCAATCCTGTGGGGCGCCTCGTTACACGGGTCACCAACGATGTGCAAAATATGAATGAACTATTCACTTCCGTGGTTGTGGTGGTTTTCAAAGATTTTTTCCTTCTGGCCGGTATAGCGGTTGTGCTTCTCAGCATTGACTGGAAGCTGGCGTTGTCGGCATTTACGATCCTTCCCCTTGTCCTTTATACATCTTTTAGATTTTCGGCTCTGGCACGTGAGGCGTTTAGAACGTTGCGAATAAAGATTGCGGAGATAAATACTCGCTTTTCTGAAACCCTGGAGGGAATGAAAATCATCCAGCTATTCAGACAGGAGAAGGAAAATTATAACAGTTTTAAAAAGGTGAATCACGAACACTATCTGGCAGGCATGAAACAAATTCATTTTTTTGCCATCTTCATGCCGATAATTGAAGTTTTTGGCGCAATTGCGATTGGGATTGTTATTTTTTACGGCGGGAAAGGGGTCCTTTCAGATAGTATCAGTCTCGGTTCGCTTGTGGCCTTTGTGTCCTACATGAGAATGTTTTTCAGACCCATTCGAGATATTTCTGAAAAACACAACATCACGCAAAATGCGATGGCCTCGGCGGAAAGAATATTTTTGATTTTGGACACAAAGGAAATCCTTCCCCAACCAACAGTTCGAATCGGATCTCGACCTCCGCTGTTGGAGAAAATATCGCATATTGAATTCAACAGCGTTTCATTCAACTATGCACCGGATGAAATCGTCCTCGAAGGGGTTTCATTTCGTGTTCAAGCGCAGGAGACCATTGCTATTGTGGGGCCGACCGGATCCGGAAAGACATCTCTGGTTAACCTGATTCCCCGATTTTATGATCCAACATCAGGGGTCATTCACATAAATGGAAACGATATTACTAAATTTTGTCCTTCAGTATTAAGGTCAAAAATGGCCTTAGTGATGCAGGATCCGTTTCTCTTTTCCGGAACCATACGAGACAATATCACCCAGGGAAACCGCGATATTTCAGAAAGCAAAATCGATTATATATTAAAAGCTTCCAACTGCAAATCGATGGTAGATAAGCTTCAAGATGGTTTGAATACACAGATTGCAGAAGGTGGCAAATCGATGTCAAGCGGTGAACGTCAGCTGATATCTATTGCCCGGGCTTTTGCCCGGAATCCAGATCTCATTATCCTTGATGAAGCAACTTCGTATGTTGACTCACAGACTGAAATGTGGATTCAGGATGCCATTTTCAACCTGATGGAAAAACGAATGGCAATTATAGTCGCCCATCGTCTCTCAACAGCGCGATATGTTGACAGAATTATCGTGTTGAACAGGGGAAAAATCATTGAAAGCGGAACACACATAGAACTGCTGAAAAAGAAGGGATTCTATTTCAAACTGTGCCAATGGCAGAATTGAGCCAGAGATCCTTTTCGACGATCAGTCCTCAATTTTCATCATTTTATCGAGCAAATAAAAACATCACATATTGCTTGCCAAATCATTGGGAGCATGATATTGGCGACCCTTTGATTGCTCAAACGAACCCAATACCATAATCAAAATATTTTGAACCGAAACAACGAGGAGCCCAAATTTTTTATTATGGACACTATGGAATGGAAAAAAATCAGATGTATCTTTTTTTAACTTTAAACAGAGAATGAGAGAGGAGGGTTTAAAAAAATGGCTTACAACGCAGTAGAAATGGCTGATTGGCAGATTTCAGAGGCAGCTGAGAAAAACATGCCGACTCCAAATGAATGGCAAGAGAAACTCGGCCTAGAAAAAGATGAGATACTTCCCATGGGAAGGCTGGCAAAACTCGATTTTTTAAAAATCATAAACCGCCTGCAAGACCAACCCGATGGCAAATACATTGAGGTGACCGCAATCACACCCACACCGCTGGGCGAGGGGAAAAGCACCACTTCATGCGGCCTCATGGAAGGTTTGGGGAAACGTGGCGTTAATGTCGGAGGCGCCTTACGTCAGCCATCCGGCGGGCCCACCATGAACGTGAAGGGGACAGCAGCCGGCGGAGGCAATTCCTTGCTGATTCCAATGACCGAATTCTCTTTGGGCCTGACCGGGGACATAAATGACATTATGAACGCCCACAATCTGGCGATGGTAGCAATGACCTCCCGCATGCAGCATGAGCGGAATTATAATGACGAACAACTTGCCAGACTTACCGGCATGTCGCGTCTCAATATTGATCCTACTCGGGTCGAACTGGGATGGATTATGGATTTCTGCGCCCAAACGCTGCGAAATATCATTATCGGAATTGGTGGTCGATTTGACGGATTTACCATGCAGTCAAAATTCGGAATCGCCGTCGGTTCGGAATGTATGGCGATTTTGTCGGTCATCAAGGATCTGGCAGACTTAAAAAAACGTTTAAATGACATCACAGTTGCCTTTGACAAAAGCGGTAACCCGGTGACTACAGGTGACCTTGAAGTCGGCAACGCCATGACCGCCTTTATGCGTAATACGATTAACCCCACGATGATGTGCACCGCGGAATACAATCCCTGCATGGTACACGCCGGACCGTTTGCCAATATCGCAGTGGGGCAGTCATCCATTATTGCTGACCGTGTCGGTTTGAAACTCTTTGATTATCATGTCACCGAGAGTGGTTTTGCAGCAGATATCGGTTTTGAAAAATTTTGGAATGTCAAATGCCGGTTCAGTGGACTAAAACCCCATGTATCTGTTCTCACTTCCACCATCCGAGCCCTCAAGATGCACGGCGGTGGCCCCAAGGTCGTGGCAGGTATTCCTCTTCCCGCTGCCTACACTAAGGAAGACCTCGGGCTGGTGGAAAAGGGTTGTGAAAACATGGTCCATCACATCAATACCATCCGTAAGGCAGGTATCAACCCGGTGGTCTGCATCAACCGGTTCTACACCGATACAGATGCCGAATGTGCTATTGTGAGAAAGGCTGCTGAAGCCGCCGGCGCCCGTTGTGCAGAATCGAAGCATTGGGAACTGGGCGGAGACGGGGCACTGGAGTTCGCCGATGCTGTTATTGATGCCTGCAACGAAGAGAATGATTTTAAATTTCTCTATCCACTCGAAATGAAACTGAGGGATCGTGTGACGAACATTGCCAAGGAAGTGTATGGTGCCGATGGGGTTTCATGGACGGCCGAAGCAGAAGCAAAGGCCAAGATGCTGGAAAACGATCCAAAATATGATGACTACGCCACCATGATGGTCAAAACCCATCTGAGTCTCACCCATGATCCGGTTTTAAAAGGCGTGCCAAAGGGTTGGACTCTTCCTATCCGCGACGTGCTGATATACTCCGGTGCGAAATTTCTCTGTCCCTGCGCCGGGACCATCAGCCTGATGCCCGGAACCGGCTCCAACCCGGCCTTCAGGCGAGTGGATGTGGATGTCGATACCGGAAAAGTGAGTGGTTTATTTTAGAAAAACTATAACGACAAAGGGTCGGAATCATTTTTCGGGCTCTTTGTCGTTCAAAGGTGAAATGGCGGTTCGGGGCAGATTCTACAAAGATAATTTTTCCTTTTGTTGCCAATACGGATGAATCGTGTCTTCAAAAATAGCGATTGCGGCTTCCGAGCCCTGCCCTGCCGCTGTGACGATCTGTTTGTACCCGCCTTCAACATCTCCGGCCGAATATATCCCGGGAATATTGGTCCGGTGTTTTGAATCCTGTTTGATATAACCATCCGCTGTCAATTCCACACCAATTTTTTTGGCCAGCTTGACGGCCGGCAGATAACCGATAGCCAAAAAGAGACCATCTATTTTAAGTGTAGACGTTTTGTGTGTATCGTTGTTGAACAGCAGGACTTCCTCAACTCTTTGATCACCTCGAATCTCTTTAATTTCAGTGTGCCATAAAATGGGTATCTTACTTTCCTTCAGATTTTTTTTCAAAAAGTCCTGGGCGCGAAGCGAACCTCTTCTGTGAATGAGAGTGACTGAAACCCCGATATGGTTCAGATGCAGGGCTTCGGTGACGGCACTGTTTCCGCCGCCAACCATGACGACCTTTTTCCCTTTAAACAACGGTCCGTCACAGGTACTGCAATAACTAACACCCCTGCCTGCCAGCCGGGATTCTCCTGGAACGCCGAGGTGTTTGTAGGTCGCCCCTGTGGCCAGCAGGACCGATTTTGTCAGAAACCGTCTCCGGGTCGTCATAACCTCGATCGGGTTTCCCGGCTGTATATCCATCACCTCTTCCCCTTGGAAAATCTGGACATATTGAAGTGCATGACTGACCATTATATCGACCAGCGTTTTCCCGCCGACTTGCGTAAACCCCGGATAGTTCTCAACAACCGGGGTGGTAGCAACTTGTCCGCCGAGCGCACTTCGCTCTATTACAACTGAGTTTAATCCGCTGCGAACAGCATAAATACCAGCGGTCAAACCCGCTGGTCCGCCACCCACGATCAAAAGATCTGTTTCAACAATTTCCGCATCGCTTTCCGGGATAAAAACCGTTTGAGGTTCCAGATTCTTCAAAGACGAAACAAAGACTTCCTCGGTTTGGGCCCCCTGCCCGATCAGCACGTCATCGGCAAAGGTCATCGGAACACTGTGGGCTGAATATTGATCAGCCAGATCAGGTCTGCATTGGATATCGACGATTTCAAGAGAGATCAGCTCCGGCATTTCAACCGCAGCCTTTACCGCGTTGACCGCCTGCTGGGGACAAAAGGGACAGGTTGCGCTGACAAACACTTTGATTTTTCTGGGTGAATCAATTTTTTTTATTACTTTGATCGACTGATCACTTAAATTGCTCTTTCCCAGGCCCACTAGAATCAATGTTTCAAGGAAAGTCCGTCCCTCTTCACCCATGGGAGCCCCAATCCAACGTATGGAATAAAGCTCAGGATTGATTAGGAGTGTCGGTGAGCTCTCAACGTTCCATTTTTTCGCAAGATCGTGATCCAAGTAATATTCCCTAAAGGTAATTTTGTCAGTCAACTGGCGAAATAAACGGACAATTTCTCTGTTGGTCTGACAAAAAATATCATCCTCACCTCTCTTTGTGAACAGATAAATGGGGATGTCATTGGACAATTGTTCAAAAGTGGCTTTCAAATGGTCCATGAAAACCCTGCTTTCAGATCCAGTCGAATTGGTATCGATCTTCTTGGTATTTTCCATTTGTTTTCCCTCTGGTTAATTATTGATCAGTAACAGGCGATAACCCTTCTACATGAAAATCAGAGCGTAATTCATATACTTTAACGATCGGAAGTAACAGTGTCAACTCCGGTCAAATCAAAGTAAAAGCCGTCGGTTGGCGGAAATATTTCGGGATTAGCATGGATTGGCGTCTGCGATTTTCCTTGCAAGATTCAAATCAACCGGGGTGGTTATTTTGAAGTTGATCCTACTTCCTTTTATAATCTTAATGGTTTCACCAAGGCGCTCCACGAGAATTGCGTCATCTGTTCCTGAAAAACTTTCCTCCCTTGCCTGTTCGTGGGCTTTTCTGATCAGGTCATATTGAAATGCCTGTGGTGTCTGCGCCAGCCATATCTTTTCTCTTTCAACTGTCTTTTTGATGTACCCGGATCGAGTGATATGCTTTAGCGTGTCATCTGCGGGCATGCCGAGGATGCACGCGCCCCATTCTTTAGCGCCCCGGATAACCGCTGCGATCCGATCCTGCTCTATGAATGGGCGAACTCCGTCATGGATGACCACTATGCCTTCTTTATTATCAACTGACAGTAGGCCGTTATACACGGACTCCTGTCGTGTTGCACCGCCAAATATGACCTTGACTGTTTTTTGAAGTCCGAATGGTTCTAAAATTCGACTTTTGCAAAAATCAGATTCCTTCCGCGAAACAACTAATAGGATTTGATCTATCCCGTCACAAGAGTCAAACGCTAATAAAGTCCGGGCAAGGATCGGTTGGTCTCCGATTAAAAGATACTGTTTGCTAACATTACCGCCGATCCGGATTCCTTTTCCGGCGGATGGGATGATGGCTGTGGTCATTTGAAGTGGTTTTTTTTGTTTTGTGGTCAATTATTTAAGGTACGCCAATTCGCTTGGAAGGGACACTCCTTTTCCGATCGAGTCTTCACCATAATTGACACTGGAAAGGGTTTTTATATCTTTTAACGCCCTAGCATCTCCCTTAAAGATCACTTCGATGATATTTTCTTTCTGAATTTTTCCGCCTGCCCATTGGATATCCAGAACACTGCTCGCATCGAAGCGATCATCTGCAACGCACAATTCTACTTGTCCCCCAAAATGCTGAACAATTTTAGCAACCAAAAGGCTGGGTCTGGCATGGAAACCGAGACTAACGGGAACACCAACGGTGATGGATGAGTGTTCGATGTTTTCATTGAGTATCTCCTTTGCAAGTTCTTTGCCCGAAGTGAGGAAGTGGAATGTATAAAAAAGACAACAGTTGATGGTTCGATCCAAAAGAATCTTCGGATCAACCAAAAAAACAAGTTTTTCCCGGACCTTTTTGTAAATATTTTTATATCCGGCATCATGGAGGTGACGTTCATAAAAATGCAAAAGCCGCCCGTTCATTTGAAGGAGATGGAACACAAAGGAAAAATAGCCCCGAAGTTGTTTGAGCTTGCGATTGCCAAACCGGTAACCGCCATGTATCACATAGGTATCAAAGGAAGATTGAAGGTTGTGAACAAGCATCTCAAATCGTCGAATTTCAACCTCATTGATCTTTTCAGGAACAAGAGCCTGTATCTCATTAATATCATAGGGTTTATAAAATCCCAATTGATCAAAATTTCGTACAATACTTAAGAATTCACTTGCAATTTTGACAATGTTTTCTTTTTCCAAATCCTTATCAACGTCATCAATGTCATAGTCGAGCATCTCGCTTGTCGAAACACCCGGGAATTCCGAAGGAGAATATCCCTTATCTGGGATAGGAATTTTTAGACGTTTGGCCTCATCAAGAATTATTGGCGCCATTTTCATTATAGATTCTTTTATGAAACCCTGGGTAATCCGCAACTCTCTTTCAAAATCCTCGATTTCTGAAATGCCATAAAAGATAAGCCGGTTCAATAGATGTTGACCCGAATTTCCTCCCAGACTCAAATGTCGAATCGCCGCTGAAAGTTCTCTGTAAAAATACCAATTTTTGCTGTTTTTAGCGCCGTGGAAATCAAGAAAATCTTCCAAAAGTTGTGAGGTGGATATCAGCCTCGAATAGAGATATTTAGTAAAAGCAGGCTGGGATGAGTCTAGGCTGGAGACGTAGATAGCGCATCTCAAATAGTCATTAGAAAATAACCGTACCTTTTCATAAAACGAGATATCACATACAGATTGTAACGCTTCCATTTTATTATATTGTTACTTTTTGATCGATAGTGGGATGCATTTTTTTAAATGAAAACCGGCCGAAGCAGCTCGTAAGCCGAATTCTGTCCCTAATTTTGGTTGCCCAAAAAAAGGTAACGATCATTCATCTGAAGATGTCGGTTGCCCGGCACCTTTTGCGACCTACCCTGGAACTCGAACGGGCCATTCTCAAGCGTTCCTCTATGTGGTCTTGCACCAGGTGGGGTTTGCCAAGCTTCCCCGGTTACCCGGGGAACTGGTGTGCTCTTACCACACCATTTCACCCTTACCCGGCACCCAGCATATAGAGTGTCGGGCGGTATACTTTCTGTTGCACTTTCCTTCACGTTGCCGCGACTCCACGTTATGGAGCACCCTGCCCTGCGGTGTTCGGACTTTCCTCTGGATCATATGGATAATCCAGCGATCGTTTGTTCTGCTCCGGCCGATATCTAAGAATTAACCCAGTAAATCATTCTTTGACAATTTGGACAAAATCTCAGTTCATCACCCTTCTGAAGTTCGTTGTACATTTGCGGTGGTATATTCAGATTGCACCCCCGGCAGACAGCATTCTTCACAGGAGCGATGGCCATTATTTTCACGAGGCCTTTTATCACCGCATATTTGCTCAACAACTCGGGGTCAATGGTTTTAGAAACTCTGTTCTGATCCATTTCGAGTTGCGCAAGCAATTTCACCTTTTCTGCCGCGTCATATTCAATCGTTTGTTTTTCTTGGTTTGTGATCTCAATCAGCTCTTTATATTCTTTTCCTTTTGCTGCGATCGCATTCCCTAAATCATCCATACGATCTAAACATTCTAACATCTCATCTTCAATTTGAGAAGTCTTTGTCTTTAGATCATCAATTTCTTTTAATATTGCCTGATATTCTTTGTTTGTTTTAACTGATCTAAGATTTGTTTCACTTTTTTTTACCCGCGCCAGGTCCAGTTGGGCATCGGATTCCCACGAGCGGTACTTTTTTTGTAACCCCTCTAATTCCAATTCATCACATTCAATCTCTTTCTGAAACATTCCGGCTTTGGCATCAAGGGCCTCGGTTCTTTTTGAAACATCGTTTAAAACTGACTTAATATTTTCAGTATCCTTCTCGATCGTTTGAAGGTTTATCAGGCTATCGATTTGTTCTTTCATATATGCTTCCTAATTTGGTGGGTCATCTCAAATAAGCCCATAATTCGTTTGTAATGAAAAAGGCGTGATTTATGAGTATAACCACGCCTTAATTATTCAATATTCAGAAGGCAGAAAATATAGCTCATCTCCTGTTCCGCTATTTTAGTCATGCACAGATTTCGTTTTAATCCTCAACTTCATTGATGGGCCCACCTGGATTCGAACCAGGGACCGACCGGTTATGAGCCGGTGGCTCTGCCAGCTGAGCTATGGGCCCATATGTCTTTGTGGCGACTGTGTTACTAACTTTAGAACATCCTTTTGTCAAGCCTTAGCTTTCAATAAAACCTTTCAATTTGCGACTTCGAGTCGGATGTCTCAACTTTCGTAATGCTTTTGCTTCAATCTGCCGAATCCGTTCACGGGTTACCGCAAAATCCTGTCCAACCTCCTCAAGCGTGTGATCAGCCTTTTCCCCGATTCCAAAGCGCATCCGCAACACTTTTTCCTCCCTCGGCGTCAGGGTTGCTAGAACTTTTCGGGTCCTTTCGGCCAGATTTAAGTTTACCGCAGCATCTGAAGGAAGGATAAATTTCTTGTCTTCGATGAAATCGCCAAGATGGCTATCCTCTTCTTCACCGATAGGCGTCTCCAAAGAAATCGGTTCCCGGGCAATTTTCAAAACTTTTCTGACTTTGTCTAAGGGGATCTCCATTTTTTCTGCTATTTCTTCAGGAGTCGGTTCCCGTCCGAGTTCTTGTACGAGATATCTGGATGTACGAATTAATTTATTAATGGTCTCGATCATGTGCACCGGAATCCGAATGGTTCTGGCTTGATCGGCTATGGCACGGGTGATCGCCTGTCGGATCCACCAGGTGGCATAGGTGCTGAATTTATATCCCCGGCGATATTCAAACTTATCCACAGCCTTCATCAGACCGATATTTCCTTCCTGGATCAAATCGAGAAACTGTAAACCCCGGTTGGTATATTTTTTTGCAATGCTGACAACCAGGCGGAGATTTGCCTTCGTTAGTTCACTTTTTGCTTTTTTAACTTTTTGACGTCCCCTTCCGGCACGCGTAATTGCTTTTTGCAGCGAACGGCCGTCTGCCATGATCGCAATCTCTCTTTCGACTATTTGGCCTGTTATTTTTTTCGCTTCCACATACAGGGCTTTAATATCACCTTTTTTCAAATCGTAACGGGGTTCCGCCCAGTTGAGAAACCCGGTTTTGTTCTCTATCTGGCTTCTGAGTTCAGCTATTGAAGCATTTAGTTCACCAGCATAAGATAAAAGCTCTTGATTCAAGGCATCGAACCAAGTAATCTGCTCTCTGATGGTAAGCTCAACATTATCAACGACCCCTCCCTCAAGGCGCCAATCTTTAAGTAAATTTAAAATTTTTCTATTCCTGCGCAGGATACGCCTTCTGGTTCTGCGCTTTTCATCTATATTGGGCAAAGGCGAATAAAGAGCTTTGCGAAAAACCTTATTTTCTTCGTTCAAAATTTGAATAGAACGGATGGTGTTTAAAAATTCTTCAATTTGAAATGCTTCATCAACATATGTATCCCCTTCATCGATATCCCTCAACACGTGCTTTGGACGGAGAAAACCGTTTTTAATCTGTCCACCGAACTCCACAATGCAGTTCACACCTAATACGGTTTCAAGCAGAGATTTTAATATTTCTTGTTCTCCAGCTTCAATTCTTTTTGCTATTTCGACCTCCCCTTCCCGGCTTAAAAGCGTGACCAGACCCATTTCACGCAGATACATTTTCACCGGGTCCGTTACTTTGCCGAAATCCGGGACAGCAGCGGCACTCTCTTTGGCTTTTTTGGGTTTACTTTTTTCAATACGCCCTGTCATTTTTTTTTTCTCATTATCAACTATTTCAATGTCTAAATCATTAAACATGATAAATTTTTCATCAATTTGATCCGGTATCAGTCCCTCCGGGAGAACTTTATTAATTTCATCATAGGTCAAATAGCCTGCCGTCTGACCCTTTGCGATGAGCTCTTTGAATTTTTTTTCATCTAACTTTTCGGCGTTTTTTTGTTGGGCCGACGTCTTTTTAATCGAAGTTTTTTTGTCTTCTTTTTTTGCCCTTTTCTGTTTTGAATCGGGTTGAGTCACCATAAATTTTAGTCTCCTGCAAATCTTCAGGCTGTTTATCCACTTTTGCGGGCCTGGTTCTGTTTTTCCTTTAATAACGCCAAAAGCTCTTTTTTGTCATCACGCATCTCAGCCGCCTTTATTTTTAGTAATAATGTATTTTCCCGGCGACGCTTGATTGACTCAAATTGATTCATCAGCTTGTGACAGCCTTCCTTTTCCCAAAGATCCTCACCAATCGCCAAAGAATTGATAGTGCGTTTTTTCTCTTCATTATCAATTGATGTGATCATGTCGGAAACAAATTGATTGAAAGGCCCGCTGTAACCCACTATCATTTCTCCAATGGATCTGAGCATTTCATCTTTGAAATGTTTCAGCAAATTTCGTCTCGCCACTTCGGGGATTGCATCCGGAAATTGAAGCATCATTTCAATAATTTTTCTTTCCAGTTTGCTTCCCATCTCCTTTGGTGCTTTTTTTTTGACCCCTGTTTTGTCGAAATGATATATTTGATTTGAAATGGTCGTTTTTCGGGATGATATTTCCCTTACTTTTTCAAGAACAGCAGCTTCATCAACGCCGATTCGTTCCGAAATTTTTTGGATGTATAAAGACCGGGCGATTCTGTCATTTATCAATGCCAGTGGCCCTTTCAGGTCTGAAATGATTCGGATCTTACCCTCTACGGAAAGCCCATGTTTTTTGACGGCAGATTCGATCAAAAACGGTATAATGCCGAGTGCCTTTGAAACAACATCCATGAAGGCTTCAGATCCAGAGTTAAAAAGGTATGAATCAGGATCATGTCCGGCCGGGAGCACGACAATTCTGGCATCGACCTCCTCTGCCCGAAAAATTTCAATAACCCGTTGGGCCGCCTTTATCCCGGAATCGTCTGAATCGTATACCAGATAAAATTTGGAGACAAATCCTTTCAGAAGCCGGATATGTTCCTTTGTAAGCCCTGTTCCAAGCGTGGCCACTGTATTTTCGATTCCATGCTGATGAAGCGCTAAAAGATCAAAGTATCCCTCTACAATAAAAACAGTATTGCTTTCTCTGCACCTTTTTTTCGCCCGATTCAGACCATAGAGAGAACGACTCTTATTGAAAACAGGTGTCTCCGGCGAATTGAGATACTTCGGCAGGGCATCATCCAAGACCCGTCCCCCAAAACCAATAACCTGTTGGTTTAAATTAAAAATAGGGAAAACAACGCGGTTTCTGAACCGGTCATAATATCCACCTCGACTCCTTTTTGAGAGAATCAAGCCTGTCTTTTCAACGAGATTGGCCGGCATTTTCTTTTTGGAAAAATGATTAACAAGATGCTCCCACCCTAAAGGTGCATACCCAATATGAAAATCATCAATGGTTTTTTTGGTCAACCGTCGTGACAGGAGATATGCCCTTGCATTTTTTCCTTCACTGCTTTTAAGAAGTGTCTGACAGAAAAAAATCATTGCCTCCTTATTGACACTGAGCAAGTTTTCTCGTTCGGTGATCAATCTTTTCTGTTCTGATGACAGGTGAGTTATCGGGATCTCAATGCCATATTTTCTTGCCAGTGATCGCGCAGCGTCAGGAAAGGAGATGCCTTCCTGCTTCATCAGAAAACTAAAGACAGTCCCACCCGCACCACACCCAAAACAGTAAAATATCTGTTTTTCAGGGCTCACGGTAAAGGATGGCGTTTTTTCTGAGTGAAACGGACACAATCCCAGGTAATTTTTTCCCGTTTTTTTTAGTAAAACCACTTCAGAAACAACGTCCACAAGATCTGCAGAGTTCTTAATCTCTGAAATTTTATCGTTGGGGATAAAACTTGTCAAAAAGGACACCCCCCATTGCTATAAATACAAGGAAGATTGAAAATATTGGAAGGGTCGTAACAGACCGATAGAATCACTTTGGTTTAAATCGTTTTATAAAAAACCCTTGGTTGAGTGAGCACCTGATACCCTCTTATTAAATGAAACAGCACTGTTCAATGCCCTGCCGGTGGCCTTAAATATCGATTCTATAACATGGTGATCATTTTCACCGTAAGATACATTGACATGAAGTGTTATGCCGCCCCTTGTTGCAAATGCTTTGAAAAACTCCTTGGCAAGTTGAGTGTCAAAATTTCCCCTTACCACAGGGGTGCATGGTGTATTATAGACCAGATATGGCCGATTTGAAAGATCGAGGGTAACGGCGGTCAGGGCCTCATCCATCGGTGTCACAGCATGGCCGTACCGGTTGATACCTGTTCGATCTCCAAGCGCCTTATTCAATGCATCCCCGAACACAATACCAACGTCCTCCACCGTATGATGAAAGTCGACATCAATATCCCCCTTGGCACTTATCGATAGCTTAAAGAAACCATGGGTCGACAGAAGGGAAAGCATATGATCAAAAAATGGAATTCCCGTGGTAATCTTCCCCCCACCGCTACTGTCCAAGTTCAGTTTGACAGTAATTTTTGTCTCCTTTGTCGTTCGATCGACCTCAGCTTTGCGTGCCTTCATCATCCCCTTGTGAAATTTGCCAGTTTATATCCTTTGTGAAAATATCCACTTTTTGTTAAAAATCAAGCCCATGTTGTTTGATTCCGGACAATTTAAAAGGAAAATAAACCGAAAAAAATTGTTGAACCTTAGATCTGCAAACGTTCAATATACCGAAGTCTCAAGGCAGGGGGCGTGAACCTGTAACAAACTCCGGGTAAGTGCTGCCACACAGTCTTGCCTCTTGGCAGATGAAATCATCGATTCAGTCAATCTTTTCTAGATTTTTGCGGTTGAAGTGGAGATGAGGGGATTTGAACCCCTGACCTCGGCGTTGCGAACGCCGCGCTCTCCCAACTGAGCTACATCCCCACAAAGGAGGTGCTTATCTATCAAATTCCACGATATGGGTCAATTGAAAAAACCCTTGTTTTATAAATAATCCAACTTGATTTTCTTTTTTTCAACCACGGTTAATCATTTCTTCGGCGAGTTCAACAAAGTCGGATGGTCCATTGCATTTTGGGTCCCGGAACAGAATTTTTCTTATGCCCAAACGATTTTTTTGTCAAATTGATCTGTTGCGCCTGCTGCCCCGTCTTATTTTAATGAAAATAATATAAGGTATTGTAAAATCTGAAGGTTTGTGATATCAATTCTATCGCCTGGAGTCAGCCGAGACTATAAGGCAACAAATTTATGGAGAGGAAAAAATCTATGTCAGAAAAGCACCCTGAATGCCCACTTTATAATCCTTTAAATTGTAAAGAATATTACAACCCCAAGATCTGCGCTTTTGTGAAAAAAGATCGGATCTGTCTCAAGAAAAAAAAACCAAAGCCAAAGGGGAAAAAACAAGAAGAAAAAATCTAGGCGTTGCCGGAAACATCTGAAAGCAAAACTGGATCAATACCCATCTTCTTCACTGCCTCTTTCCAGCGTCTCTCAATCGGAATATCAAAAATAATCTTTTCAACCATTGGGCTGGTTAGCCAAACATTTGCTTTGATCTCGGATTCTATCTGGCCGGGCCCCCATCCGGCGCACCCCAATGCAATAATAAACGCCTCCGGACCCTTGCCCGTTGCAATCGCTTCCAGGATATCCCTGGTATTGCTCATTGCAAGAGACTGGGTTATCAACAAAGAACCTTCCCAGTTTAATGGCGGTCCATGGAGAACAAATATATCGGCCATGTTGACAGGGCCACCAAGGTGAATCGGCACAGAATCCACACCTGAAGTACACTTGATTTTTAGCTCATCAAAAATATCCTTTCCAGACAAAACAGGATGAATCCGGTTGACAACGATTCCCACAGTCCCTGCCGAGGTATGCTCACAAATGCAGGCAACGGTACGAGAAAAATTTGGATCCACCAGGCCGGGCATGGCCATCAAAAGCTGTTCCCTAAGAAAAGATTTGTTTTGATTCTTTATGTCTGGATCCATGGTTTCAAATGCCAATCTTTTTTTTGTGTTTTATATTTTTTATTATATAATTGAAATTTATTTTACACAAATTTTCACTAACGGCAATACAATCCAACATATTTATTTTTGGTTGAGCGATTCTTCACTCACGGTTTTTTTCATACAAATGCCTTCATGACAGAAAGTCAAGAATAATGAAGATTAAAAGTGGATAAATTCATCTCGTTTGCACGGAAATGGCAACGAGCTGATAGAATGGTTTGATTCCTTGATATTTAACATGCCAGAATTACTTTTGTTTTTAAGATAATTTGAACGTTAATTTCAAATGCAATGGTTGATTGTGAAAAACCTGTTTTCAAAAATGCATAAATCTGATATTGTTGTCCTCAAGTCATTCAGTAGAAAAGAAGCATGAATTCATCGGCAATATTATACCACAAAAATACCTGTTATGACCGGAATCGAACGAAAGGGCACCTATTGGACCGGTCAAACCAGCCCCGGGTTTTTAAGGCCTACGACAGCATAGAGGCCATTCCTTTACCAAAAGTCGACAAACTTCCGGAAACCGATCTCTGGCATCTTTATCTTTCAAAGACACCCAAACGTTTGGGAAACAGACTTGATTTGAAGCAATTATCCCAAATCTTGTCTATCAGCTATGGTTTAACTTCCAAACGCAACTATTCGGGACAGGATTTGTTTTACCGCAGCGTTCCCTCGGCAGGAGCCCTCTACCCAGCTGAAATCTATTTTTTCGCCTTCAACATTGAAAATCTTCAACCCGGCCTTTATCACTATGGGATAAAGGATCGATTGTTGACCCCGCTTCGAAGGGGCGATGACAGCGCCATTATGTCTGCAGCGACCGACAATCTCGAAACACAATCTCTAACCGCCGTATTTATTATTTCAGGAATTTTCTATAGAAGTTCCTGGAAATATCGAGACCGTGGGTACCGATACGTCCTTCTAGATGCCGGACACCTGATAGAGAATCTTGCGCTGGCCCTGAAAGCAACCGGTCTACCCTATGCCATTGATTATGATTTTGATGATGAGCATATGGGGCGTTTGGTCGGGTTCGATGATCAAAAGGAAGTCAGTCTTGCATCTGTTCATGTAGGGGGTAGGTCATCGATTACCCAAAAGAAGCTGACAAAATTGTCCCCTCTTTCACCTGGAATCATCGAGGCATCCGCAGTCTCACCGGTTGAGACCGTCTATGAAGATATCATTGATATCCATCGATCAGGTATAAATATCCCTAAACAATTTGTGAAGGATCCTGATATTTCTTCTAAATTAGGTCTTAATCCTCTTAAATGGATACCCATTTCTCAAAATAAGGCCCCGGACAAAAAACTGACCTTTTCAGAGACCGTATTTCGTCGTCGGTCAAGACGAAACTTCATAAACCAAAAATTAAAAAAGACCACATTTACACAGCTGATCGATATCGTATTGGCGCCCCGGACAGAAAATTTTCCGATGGCGAAAGGGTATGCCGACGCTATTTCGATCGGTTTTTTGTCGGGGAATATTGAAGAGTTGGCGCCTGGTTTTTACCTTACAGATACGGTAAACAAAACAGCAGGTTATGTGAATTTTGAGCCGACTACCGACAAAATGGCAGCCATCTGTCTCAATCAGCAATGGCTTTGTTCCGCTTCAGTCCATTTTTTATTTATTACCAATCTCAATACAATCGATCGGTTTTGGGGACCGCGTGGATATCGATATGCCATGATAGCCGCCGGCCGGCTGGGTCATACCCTCTATTTAGGGGCTACGGCTATGGGGCTTGGCTGCTGCGGTATTGGCGCCTTTTACGATAACGAAGCGAAAAATATTCTGGGTTTAAACCCGGAATCGTATCTGCTTTATCTGGTAGCAGTGGGTGAAGTTAAAGGAATGTAAGGTTATCTATTTTGCCCTAAGAGTTCGTAGACTTTTAATCCTTTGAGGATGCCTTTGTTGCTATCTTTAATGTCGACTCCTCGGGCTTCAAGGTGCGAACGAGCAGCTTTTGATGTGTTTTCACTAATTAAAATACTGTTTGGAATGGATTTGGTAAGTCCCTGCATCCTAAAAACGATATTTACTGAATCACCGATAACGGTGTAATCCATTTTCATATCAAAACCAAAATTTCCGACAACCACCTCGCCGGTGTGAATACTGATCCCAATGTTCACCGAAGCCCCGATCTCTTTTACAAAATAGTCATCAACACGGGGAAGCGCATTTTGCATTTCAAGGGCTGCAGATATTGCGTTATCTGCATCCATGGTACTGGAAACCGGCGCACCGAACAGGGCTAGAAATCCATCCCCTAAATACTTATCAACAATGCCATTGTGTTTAAACACAATACCCCCCATAACAGAAAAGAAACTGTTCAATAAGGAGATCGTTTTCTGAGGCCCGATTTTTCGGGTCAGTCCGGTAAACCCCCTGATGTCGATATTCAGCACGGTCAGCGTCTTCATTTCTTCGATAACGGCCTGTTTGTCATCAGTATTGTGGAGGATTTTATCTAAAATTTCTTTGGGAACAAACTTTTGGAACATGCCTCTGATGCCACGCTCATGATCGGCCATTGATACGGTTTTCCTGTAAAGACGGGCATTTTCAATGGCAATACTCACCGATGACGCAACAGACTGCAACAGG
>Ga0255053_10000469_pt1 | contig 22279 bp, 15 predicted proteins | sample JV7_2_22_MG_FD_188635 | JGI IMG/M metagenome (GOLD analysis project Ga0255053, IMG submission 188635) | Seawater microbial communities from Jervis Inlet, British Columbia, Canada - JV7_2_22 | ecosystem: Environmental > Aquatic > Marine > Inlet | place: Canada: British Columbia | collected... | reverse complement strand
TGTGCCTGAATGCCTCCCGGAACAGCCACAACGCAAACGATGGCGAGCATGGTGTTCAGTGTTCTCTTCATGGTCTTCCTCCTATTGTCTTGTCGTTGAAGCTTCAAACGTCATCCTGGCGGTGTGCACCTCATCATCTTAGAAAGAAATGAAGATCGGCTACGCTGAATCATTCCGTTTCTCCCGACTTTCTCGTCGCGGTCCTCGCTGATCCTCTATCCTCGGTTCCTGGCGCGACTACCGTTTCTCCTCTAGGCTGCACCGAAATTAGTCCAGGCTGGGCGGACACCGAGCGTTTGTTCATCAAGCTCAGTGAAGGGCGATCTTACAGGGACCATAACTTGTTGAAAAGAGCAGGAAGGCTACTGGGCGAAGAAACGGGGCGAACTTAGGTGGTGAGAACAGCGAATCCGCAGGTCTCGGTAACTTATGGGTAACAAAAACGGGGGTCACCTAAGGTCGTCTAGGGCCGCCTAATGCCCCGGGAAGCCTTATGGAGTACGCCTAGTGCGGTCTGAGTGACCTTCTGGTAGGATTTTTAAGTCCCTCGCGTCTGCCTTTCCGCCACCCCGGCTAACTAGCTGTCAGTAATTTAGTTACGCGTGTGCCTCTCGGCGACTAGGGCTCCAGCTGGGCGAACTTCTGGGCGAGGTCTGTTGGCGGCGCCCTCCAGACGACGAAGACTCACGCTATTCCGACAGCACCACCCCGACATCGTCAGCGTAATTGTCCCAGGCGGCCATCAGCTCCTCAAGAATCTCGGGATACTCCGATGAGAGGTCGGTCGTCTCGCCGGGATCCTCTGCCGTGTTGTACAGTCGCCACCCTCCTGGACCGAAGGGTGCGGCGACCAGGACGGCTTTGTAGTCACCTTTGCGCATCCATTTCCCGTTGATCATCTCGCCGCCAATGAGGGCGTCCGCCGAATAAGGTTCGGCCTGTGAACCGAACGTGACCCCGACAAGAGATCGTCCACGCATCGGCTCGACACTGCGTCCTTCGAAGTCCTCAGGATGCTCGACGCCGGCAATCTCGAGGATCGTTGGCATGATGTCCCACACGTATGCAAACGAGTCGATCTGCCGAGCACCCTCGACGCCTGGACCTGAGATGATCAGGGGCGTCCGAATCCCGCCTTCGCCTACGGTCAGCTTGAAGTAGTCGAGTGGCCCAGCACTCGCCTCAGCCCATCCCCTCCCGTAGCCGACGAAGGAACCCGGGCGACCGATGTTGCCTATCGTGTTGTCGAACTGCGCATACCACTCGCTTCCCGCATTGGTCGGATACTCTTCACTGGTCCAGGGATTCGGCCCGTTGTCGGATGTGAAGACTATGATCGTGTTCTCGTACTCGCCGATGTCCTTGAGGAAGTCGATCACGCGGCCGATGTGGTAGTCCATGTTCTCGACCATGCCGGCGTAAGCCTCCATGGCTCGTGACTGCCAAGCCTGCTCATCCGGCGTCAGCGTATCCCAGGGCTTGGAGCCGGGATGATGAGCCGGTGGCGGGGCGCTTTCCGGTACGATGCCCTTCCGCTTGGCACTCTCGATTCGCCTGGTTTTGAGCGCCTCGTACCCATCGTCGTACTGGCCCCGATACTTGCTGAGCCACGGCTCCGGCACATGGATCGGATCGTGAGCAGCGGTTGGAGCGAGATAGGCTAGGAATGGAACGCCGTCTCCCTGGTTTGCCCGAATCGCGTCTATCAGGAAGTCCGCGTAGCTCCGACTTGAGTAGAAATCGGCCGGGAGTTCTGAAACCCCCTCACCATCCATCGAGTACTTTGCGACCGGCTGAGTGGCCGCTTGAAGCCCGGCCATATCGCTGTAGTGGCTCGCCCCTCCCTGAAGCATACTGAAGGAACGCTCGAATCCTCGCGCATGAGGGAGGTGCTCGGGCTCATCACCCAGATGCCATTTGCCGGCCATGTAGGTGTGGTAGCCTCCGTCGCGGAGCACCTCGGCGAGTGTCACGACCCGGTCGTTCAGGTGGCCCTCGTAGCCCGGCTTGCCTTCCTGCTCGGGCGTGCGCAGCTCTCCCATGTTGCCGAGACCGGCGATGTGATTGTCCGTGCCGCTCATCAGCATGGAGCGGGTCGGTGAGCAACTCACCGACGTGTGGAAGTTCGTGAACCGCACACCCCTCTCGGCCACGGCATCGATGTTCGGCGTCTCGATCTCGCCCCCGAAGCTGCCGATATCCGTGTAGCCCATGTCATCGGCCATGACGAGCAGCACGTTTGGCCGATCATCTCGTGCCCCCCCGCTGTCCTGAGCGGACTCCGGAGCGCAGGCGGCCAGGAGAGCTAGGACAGGAAAAGCAGCCAGGGCCGGAAGGGTCCTCATCAATCAGTCTCCTTGGAAAGACGATCTCACTGAGCGAACTTGGCGAGTGAGTACATTAGGATTATAAGGTATAGGCCACGCGATCGCGGTCCTTCTCAGGTGGTCTCAGCTGCTTCGCGCCCTGCCCCTGCATCTGAAGCGCGGGAAGCGAACGAAATGCGTCGTTCGCCCTCCGAGTTCGCCCACCTGATGAAGAGAGCCCGCTGCTTGAGCGGGCTCCTTGGGCTACTGGCTGGTCCCGGTCCCTACTCCGCGATCGGGTTGCCCGGTACGGCCTCGTAGGCGTTGTGCTCCTCCATGTCGGTCTGTCTCAACTGTGTTCCAGGCATGATGGGGAAGCGGGGGTCGAACTCCACCATCGTCGAGGCCAGCTTCTCGAGCACCGAGACGTCGCCCTCGACCCTGGCGGTGCCGTCGGCGATCTGGGCGGCGAGCTCCTTGGCGCCCATCATCGTGAGCTCCAGATCGGCACGATCGATCGTGAGCGTCAGGTCGGGATCCTCGGCGAGGAAGCCCTTGAGGTTGGTGAGCGTCGAGTTCTCCAGCTCGATGATGAACTTCTCGTCGTTGTCGGGCGTGACGAGATTGATCGTGAAGCGCATCCCGTCGGCCTTGCGGCTGTCCATCTTGATGCCGAGGAAGTCGAGGAACAGCTCGGTTGACATGGCCCGGATTACGTCGGGGCTGGAGGTGTCGGGCATCTCACCGGTTGGGATTCCCGAACGCAGCTCGTAGGCCGCGGCGAGGTAGCTGTTGCGCAGACCGGGGTTCTCCTGCTGATATCCGAGTTGCTCGAAGACGTCCGCCAGCAGGTCCTTCGCCTCCTGATTCTGGGGCTCGCCCTGCACCAGCTTGTTGAGAATCTCCTGGGCGAGCTTGTAGTCGCCCGCGTCGTGCAGCTCCCTGCCGCGCGCCAGGATCTTCTCGGCGCCGCCCATCATCTCGACATAGAGCGGGGCGGACTCCTCGGGCGATAGTGGAATCAGCGTGGCGGGGTTGCAGTCCCAGAAGCCGAGGTAGCGCTGGACCGTGCCGCGGCTGTTGTGCTCGGGCGATCCGTGGTAGCCGCGACAGAACCACTTGTCGCGCAGGCTCTGCGGCTGCTCGTAGACGTTGTGGATCTGGTTGATCGTCACCCCCTGGTTGGCCAGATGCAGCACATAGTTGTTCATGTGGGCGTAGAGATCGCGTTGACCGCGGAGGACCTCCTGAACGCGGCCGTTGCCCCAGCGCGGCCAGTGGTGCGAGGCGAACATCACCTCGGCCTCGAGCCCGAAGAGGTAGAGCGCGCGGCTGATGTACTTGTACCAGCGTCGCGGATCGCGCACCGCGGCACCTCGCAGGGTGTAGATGTTGTGGAACGACGCGATGACGTTCTCGGCCATCCAGAGCGCCTTCATGTCGGGCAAGTAGGTGTTCATCTCGGAGGGCGCCTCGGTGCGCGGCGTGTTCTGGTGGATCATGCGCACTCCGTCGACCTCGAACTCCTCGATGTCGTCCTCGACGATCCGGGTTGGCGCGATCAGGCCCACGGCGCCGCTGGAGACGTTCTGGCCGAGGCCCTGGCCGACGTAGCCGTGTGGGCTCGCCGGCAGCAGCAGGCCGTACTGGTAGAAGAGCCGCCGGTTCATCGCGTTGCCGGCGAAGACGTTCTCCGAGATCGTGTGCTCCATGAAGTCGCGTGGCGCGATCACCTCGACCTTGCCGGTTGCGAGGTCGGCCTCGTCGAGGATGCCTCGCACGCCGCCCCAATGGTCGGCGTGCGAGTGGGAATAGATCACCGCCGACACCGGCAGCCCTTCACCGACGTGCTCCTGGAAGAGCTGCCACGCCGCTCGCACTACCTCAGCGCTGACCAGAGGATCGAAGACGATCCAGCCGGTCTTGCCACGCACGAAGGAGATGTCGGAGAGGTCGAAGCCGCGCACCTGGTAGATGCCGGGGATCACCTCGTACAGGCCGTAGTTCTGGTTGAGCCGCGACTGGCGGAGCAACGACGGGTGGATGCTGTCGAACTCCCGGTCCTGATCGAGGAACTGGAAGGGCTCCATGTCCCAGGCGACGTGCCCCGCGTCAGCCATGATCTGAAGCTCTTCCATGGGAGCGACGAAGCCCTTGGCCCGCTCCTCGAAGTCCCTTCGGTCAACGAACGGGAGCGTGCCACGGGCCTGCTCGAGGATCGCCCGGGTGAACTCCGACGGCGCCTTGCCCTTGGGGTGGAAGTGTCCCGCCAGGGGTTCCGCCTGCCGGGTCCTCACCGACGTCTGCTCCGTGGGCCCACATCGGGTCACAGCCAAGGCGGCCGTGGCGCCGAGAACGGTCTGCGTGAACTCTCGCCTGGTGGTCATCGCGGGCACTCCGTTCGCAAATAGTAGAGAGGGTCAACCTTGCCGGACCTGCGCCAGGCGATCTCAGTCGCTCCCGGGCGGGAAGTCCTCGAGGATCTTCGCGACAGCCTCGTCTATGCGCGCCTGAGCCTGCTCCGGCGTCTGGTTTCCGCTGGGGAGCGTCTTGGAACCCTGGCCGACGAAGATCATCTCGTCACGCTCGACATCGACGAGAGCGATGATGAGCGTGCCGACCTCGTAACGCGTCTCGGTGGTCCGGCTGGTCGTCATGCCCACGCCCATCGTGGATCCGTGCCAGCCTCGGTTCCAGCCCCAGCCGTAGTTGCTCCAGCCGGTGTTGACCGTCTGGAAGGATGAACGCTCTTCCGTCGTGACTTGCCAGCCCACCGCGGCATCCGCGTCGTCGGCGCTGTCGACCTGGCGCATCCCTTTCGCCTGGAGCGTGTTGGAGATGGAGGTCTTGATCCGGTTCTGGGTGAGCTGATCGAGGCCACCGCCGCCCGTCGCCTCATCTAGCACCGCGAAGGTGTTGAAGGCAGAGAAGTCCACGCCCGGATCCCAGTCGCTCTGTACGCTGATCCCGCTTCCGCAGCCAAACAGCGCGACCATCAACACTCCAAGCACGCCGGGCGTTGACGACCGCATCTTATCCTCCTTGCGAATGAGTCGGTTGGTTTACCGCTATACGCAATCCATCATCTCACAGAACAGCACTGTGGCGCGAGTCGGAAGATCCTCCAGCCTCCGCGTGGGAGAACTTCCGACCGGCTCCTGGGTGGGTGATCGCGCTGGGCGAAGAAACTGGGCGAACTTAGGTGGTGAGAACAGCGAATCTGCTGCTGTCAGGTGATCGAGATCAGCGCAGCTCCCGCAGCTCCGCTTGGTGCATGACGACGCGACGGATCGTGGCCGCGTCCGGACGTTGGTAGGCGGTTTTCAGAGCGGTCAGCGAGGCCCACCCACCTGCTTGAGCTACGTCGACGTCGGGTAGGTCTTTCCTGACAGTCGCCCAGAGGCGCCGGTATGAATGGAAGCAGGTCCCGTCCAAGCGTGGGAGCCCGGCCAATTCCTCCGCCTTCCGCATCCATGTGCTTGCCTGCTCCACGCTCACGGGTCGGGTCCGGTCCTTGGCAGCCGGGAACAGCCACCCTTCCCCAACCATCTCGCGCTTACGCAGCGCCCGGAAAACAGCATGGCGCGCTCGTTCCGTAAGCGGGCACCGCCATTCCTTTCCCATCTTATCCGTGTCGGCCGGCCAAACGGTCGCGCCGTATGGCTCATTCTCGGTCCGGTCTAGCCGAAGATCCCGCGTGTGCAAGCTGCACACAGCGCCGATGCGCCTTCCCTGCTCCACGACCAAGTCGAAAATCTCCGGCAGGAACGATTCGCGGTACTCACGGCTTCCGTTCCACTCCACCCGCATCAGTACCTTGGGCGCATTCTCTCGGATCGCCTCGACTCGGTCCGTCGTAGCGATCTCGCGCTTCGGGTTTTTCTCCTTAGGGATAGGCAGCCCCCGCATCGGATTCTCCTTGAAGAGCAGCTGTCCGTTGTCGTCCCGGAATCGCATCCCCCAGCTGAACACGGCGTGCAGAACGGCCAGATCCTGGCCTGTCGTGCCCGGACTCACCTGCACCCTCGCATCTGGATCCGCGACGTACCGTCCGTTCGCGTCGATCTCCCCTGAGGTTCGCTGGCGGATGAACTCGTCGTGCTCTCGCCTCGAGTAATGTCGCAGGTCGAAGTCAGCACCAAGGAACCGTTCGTACATCCTCCGCAGCCGTTCGTCTTGAGCCCGGCAGTAGGCTCCCTTGTCCGGGCTCCGGTATTTGAGATAAAGCTCGAATACGATGGCGGCTGTCGTGCTCCGTACCGCCTTCCGAAGATCAACCCCCTGCCGACGTTCCTCGGCCTTCCTCGCGCCGACCCGTCGTGCTTCCTCTTCGTCCCGGGTTCTCAGCGATTCCTTCACCTCACGGCCGACATTTGGGTCGTACCATCCCAGATACCAGACGCCGGACGGTTCCTCCCAGGCCCACACCTTGCTGCCGTGCTCGCCAAAAACGTGGCTCTTCCGCTTCTTCCTCCGCCTTCTGCCCATCGATCTGCTGCCCCTCTTGCTTTGCGTGGTGGTTCGTGTCTCTTGATACTGCCAAGGCCGTAACTATCATCGCAAGACAGGCTTACAGACTCACCACAGCGAGCGAATGGGTCACCGAATGGCTAAGCCGCTCAAGGAGCTACCGCCGACACAGGGGCAGCTGCCTTCGTCCTCTCGGCCGTTGAAACGTCGTTGTGCAGATTCAGCCGGCTCTCGGGTGCCTCTTGTGTGCCGAAGCGCTGTTGAGGCTCATGGAAGACATGGGCAAGCCGCTATGCGGCGAGCGCGGGATCGTCTAAAGAGAAGACTCTAAGGTACTGCATCAGTGCATCTCGTTTTTGGAAAACGCGTTACACTTTATGCCTTGCGGACCTTTGGTATCTTGTTAGTACATAGCCACTTATGGGCTTGTGCACGAGCAGCTGACCATATAGTATTGATGTGAGTCTTAGCGCAGGCGCGTGCCAGTCACTTGAGGCTGGCGCCCAACGGGATGGCGCCTGGCAGCGGGAAGCGGTGGTAGTCGACTCGACGTGATCGAGGCGGCTGCCGCCGTTTTGGCATCTAGGGAGCGAGGTGCGGCGAGTGAACGTGCGACGGACGACGACGATATCGCTACCACTGTATCCGAGCGAGAAACAAGCCGTCCAGGAAGCAGCAAAGGAGGCCGGTGTCACCCCGACAGAGTTCGTTCGGAGTTGGGCGCACGAGGGGTCGCGGTTGCGACGGCTTCCCTATGTAAAGGCCGAGGGACAGAAGTCGCGTCCAGGTGGGGGCGGCATCAACTGAGCTTGAAACCCGAGCGCGGGAGGTGAAGCGAACGACATAGGTACCGAAGCCAAGGACCTGGCCCTCTGAGTGGTGAAAGCCAGCTCTTCAAGCGGCGAGACCTGGGGAGATTGGCCCCAGTGAGTAACCCGGGGTGCAAACCAGTCGGAGATGAACTCCGAGAAAGCGCAGAGCGCTGAGGTTCGGTACCGGACATAGATAGATCGGTGGGTCGGGCCCGACGGGGCCGGGCTCGTACAACAGGTGCGCTCAGCTTCAGAGGATCGATGATCAGCACCGCAGCACTTCAGTCAAAGGCCAGCCGGCAGTGGGGAAAGTGGCTCGGGAGCAGGAATTGGCACCTGAGAATCACCATGACGTTTAGTCCGAGCAAACTCAGTACGGTGAGCCACGAACTGGCGCTTGGGAGAGCTCGAGATGGAATGAACTGGCTTGGTGGTCACATTCATAGCCCGATTGCGTGGATCGCGTTCACAGAGTTCACAGCCAGGGGTCACGCTCACGTGCATATCGATGCTCGGTTCACTGACGATCGTCGCCCCAGCTCGGATCAGATGCGGAACTGGGAACGCTGGTTGAGGAGGCGAAACGGGTTTGTTCGGGTTCAGGATTACGTCAAGGGTCTCGGCGGTGCCAGGTACGACAGCAAGTATGCAGGGTCATCGGAGACACAGTGGGACTGTTCCAACGCGTTTCTAAAGCTAATGCGGAACCAGGGGGGAGGACTTAGAAGTTGATTTCCAGAAGCCCATACAAAATCTTCGGAGAAAAGGTGAAACGGGCACAGCAGGTTCCCATCCTAGACGTGGCTGCTCACTTCGGATATGGACCGTTCGAAAAGTATCGGCTTCACGAACTTAGAGGTCGCTGTCCGTTCCACTCCAATTACTATCCGGCCACTATCTACCTCAACACCTGGAAGAATGTGTGGTGGTGCGAGGCGTGCGGAGGGGGCAATTCGATCACCCTATATCAGGTCAATGCGGGCCGGCACTTCAAGGAGGCGGTTTTAGAGATGCTGGAGGTCTTCGATGTGTGATGACAGCCGAATAGGAGCGAGCGCGAGATCCATAGCGAGAAGGACTTGATGGTGGGTGCCGCGGTTGAGGTACTTGAGAGCTTCTTGGATAGCAGAGATGCGCTGAGAAGGACCTTGATCACGTCCTTTCTGCACCCGGTAGGGTGTCAGCAAGCAGCGGTGTAATCGGAACGGTGGAAGTCGCGAGCGGGCGGTGAACCACTTCCGACCATGTGATTCACACCTGACCTCGCCCAGGAAGTTCGCCCACCAGATGACGAAAGCCGCGAGAATCTCCGGCTCTGCCCTCCAGCCGCGTGTTACTACTTGGAACTTGGGTCTGTGTCGTGCGCGACCTCGTCCTGGGTTCGCTGGGTGCTTAACCAACTGCCCGTTCCCTCCTTTCCGTGACCCCGCGCAGCTACTCGGTGAGCAGATTCGTGATGAACATCAGATTGACCAGGAAATAATCCGCCTTGAAGTTCTGCCTGACGCCGTAGTCGAAGTTGTATTTGAAGCTGATGTAGAGCCGTTCACTCCATGGCCACAGTCCCAGGCCGGCAGAGAACACGCTCTTACGGTCCTTCGTGTCCAGAACGGAGCCGTCCCACCACTGGTCCACACCCGAGTCCTCGCCCACCTGCCAGTTGTGCCCGTTGAGGAGCTGCAGCTCGAGCCAGTCGGTGAAGTACTGGCTGATGCCGTACTCCAAGGTGAAGCGCGTGCCGGGCCTGAAGTCGGAGTCTCTCACCCTGCTGTTCAGCTCCAGGGTGGGAATCACGGTGAGCGCGGTCGCCTGGTTCAGGGCATAGGCGTAGAACGGCAGCTGGAATTGATGCGTCCAGAGACCCGCGCCGATGTTGTCGTCGGCGCCGGCCTCGTAGCGTCCAGTCGGCACATACAACGTATATAAGAAGGTGAGGTCGACCTTCCCATCGAAGGCCCAGCTCAATCCGACCGGAGTGAAGGCCGCGTCAGCGAAGCCGCCCAGGCTGCCCTGGGCGCCAACGCCGATGTCGCTGTCTGGCAAGTTCAAGTTGTATCGATAGTTGGCCGAGGCGAAGACCAGATTGGCAACGGCGACGTAGCGCGCACCCAGCAGTTTGAACTTCGAGGCCCAGACGAAGGCGGGGAGGTTGGCGTACCCGTTCCCGCCGACATCCACGTCCAGAACCACCGACCCCAGGTCCGGATCGATCGGGGACAGATCGATCTCCAGCCGCTCGACTTCGTCGCCGTTGCGATCGACGAACGCACCCGTGTACACCCCGATGTTGTAATCGAGGAAGAAGAAGCCGGCTGGAGGCTGGGCCCAATCCCGGACATTGATCACGCCCGGCAGGTAGGAGCCGACCTGAAGCGCAGACACCCGCTGCGCTCGGGCATCCTGCGCCGGTGGAAGAAGGCCAAGCAAGAAGAGAAGCATCGCCATTCTCTTCATGCCGTCTGCCTCTCGCCGTCTCCCGCGCGTTCGCTGATGAGCGCCATGTTCACCCCTCAGCTTCACCTTACTAGGAACTTGTGTCTGCGTGAAAGTAGCGCTGCGTGCAGCACGGGCTACTAATTGGAACTTGCCGCTGCGAGAGGCCCCGTGCGGTCCGTGCGGGGCAGCCAATCAGAAGGACCAGCCGAGCGAGGTCGTGAGGCTGAGGTCGTTCTTGTTCGTCTCCAAAAACGTCGGCGGCCGGCTGTCGAACTGCTCGTTGATGCTCACGTTGAAATAGAAGTCTGCCACGATCTCCCGTTGAAAGCTCGTGATCGAGCTGATCCGCCAGCGTCCCCAATCGGTGAACACGGGGGTGACTATCAATCTGGTGGACAGATCGGTAGCCAGCGCGCCCCAGCTGAAAAATTGGAAGTCGGCCAGGATGACTCCCTGAAAGGCGTTGTCGCCGGGCTGTCCGACGAACTGCTCGCGGGCATAGGACAGCCCCAGCCCCCCGGTGAGGTAGACCTTGTTGGACTGGATAAACATGCGTCCCGCGGCCCCGCCCGCGGTGCCCCGAATATCCAAGCTGAGCTGGGAGTTCTGCTCGCCCTTCAAGATCCCCCCATAGAACCACCCCTTGGCAAACTCGCGTAGGTAGGTGAAGCTTGTGTTCAGGCGCGAGATGTTGTCGGTGTCGTTCTGGCGGCTGAACGTCGTGTAGAGATCGAATCGGAAGGTGTTGAAGTCCTTCTTGTGCGTGACCTTCGTCCCGAAGTTGAGGTCGGTCTTCGCGTTCTGCTGCGTGAAGGCAAACCCCAGGTCGATGTTGCCGTCTAGCCGTTTCCAGAAGGTCTCCTTGATCCGGCGCAGGGCCACGACCGATTGGGTGGCAACGACCAGCGTGTCCCCCTCGGTGATGATCTTCACCTGATCGTGCTCGTCGCCTAGGTCCAGGGAGCCGAAGAGCTTCGTCCCGTCCTCCAGATCGATGTCCCATAGCTTGTCCGATTCGGCACTCAGCACCCGCGACCACTTTACGTAGATCGTCGATGCGGCATCCGTGCTGAACTCCACTTTGCCGCGTATGTACTCCTTGATCTCCCCCGTCCACACGTCGCCATTGCGTACGACAAGCGTGTCGGTCTTCTGGGCTAGCAGCGGCGACGCGGCGCACCCGAGTGCGGCCGCGGTCAGGAGGAGGAGCCGAACGGCATGCCTCGGGAGAAGACTAGAGCGAAGCGGAAGCTTGGCAGTCATGATCCGATCCTCGTTTCGCGCACGTGAGCAGCGCGATCTCGCAGAATTCGATGAGTCGTCGGCAGAACCGCCGCTCAAACGCCTCGAGGAGGAAACGCTACTGAAGTAGCCCGAGGAAGAACTGAATCGTGCCGGCGTTCAGAAGGTCGATGAAGAACGCCCCAATGAGCGGAACCAGCAACAGTGCTTTCGGAGACGGACCGTAACGAGTCGTCACCGCATTCATGTTCGCGATCGCAACCGGCGTGGCGCCGAGCCCGAGTCCCGAGAAACCGGCCGCTATGACGACGGCATCGTAGTCTCTCCCAGCGATGAAGAAGACGACCAGCATGGCGAATGCCGTCATCAACAGGACCTGAGCAATCAATACCAGCACGATGGCCTGAAGCGCTCCACCGAGGGTCCAGAGCTCTACCGTCATCAGGCTCATTGCGAGAAAGAGTTGCAGGCTCACGGTGCCGAACCTGTCGACGGTCTGCCGCGCGGCGGGTCGTTTCAGAGCCCTCGAGAAACTACTGATCACGATTCCCACAAACATCGCCGTCAAGAAGCCCGGGAGCATCAGCCCTCGCCCGGAGATGTAGCGATTGACGGCTTCACCGAGGATTACACAGAGGGAGAGAAGCAACAGCGCCAGCATCACGGAAAACAGCCAGGCATGCTCGTCTTCCTGCTCGATCTCCGCGGCAGGCAGCGCTTCCTCGACCGGTTTTTGCGGGTCAGGAGCCTCGGTGCTCGTATCCACGCCGAATCGGCTGATCAGGCGCCGGGCAATCGGTCCGCCAACGAGCCCTCCGGCAACCAGGCCGAACGTGGCGAACGCCATACCGATGCTCGACGCATTCGTCACACCGCTTGCTTCGAACTCGGTGCCCCAGGCAATCGCCGTACCATGCCCACCGGCGAAAGAGATACTGCCCGCCATCAGCCCATAGACGGGATCCCCACCGAGCGCCAGTGCAATGCCAACGCCGACCGAATTTTGAAGAACGAGGAAGACACCGGCAGCGACTACGAGCAGAGGCAACGTCTTCCCTCCGGTCTTGAGCGTCTCCAACCTCACCGACAACCCGACCGTGCTGAAGAAGGCGAGCAACAACAGGTCCCGAAGTCGCAGATCGAAATCGAGGGAGACGTCAAGAAACTCGCGGCCGAGTAGGACGAGAACGGAAAACAGGAGCCCGCCGGTTACGGCAGCTGGAATGAAGTTATCGGCAAGAAACCGGATCTTCCTGTTCAGAGACACCCCAACGAAGAGCACGACGATGCTGACGGCCAGCATCTCGACCTGATCAAGCGAAATCTCAGTCATTGGCGGCTTCCCACAGGCGTACCTTTGTTGCTGCCGCGTCGAAAATTCGCTCGTAGTTTCCCTTCAGCACGAGGTGCCTTGCCTCGGACGTCAGCGCATCCCATAGCGGTTGATACATACGATAGATGCCGAAGTAGTGATCTTCGTCCCTGGGTGCTACGACGTCCGTGCCGAAGAGGAACCGATCCGGGTGTTGATTGATGATCCGGGCCATTTCTCTGATCCCTTCCGGCTTTGCGACGACGAACTTGGCGAGCTCGTCCCAGGAAAGATCGAAATGCACGTGGTCAATGCTCGAATCTCGCAAGGCATTCTCGAGCAGAACCAGGTAGTAGGGGGTCCGCTCGGCCTTCAAATCTCTGTCACGCTCCATTCGTGGGGGGTAGATCACCCGCCCGAGACCGATGTGGGCCCAGATCAAGGTGACGTCTGGATGGCGCCTTGCCAGCTCACCGAGATGTCTGCTGTAGGCCGGCTCCTCCCCCACCCTCTGGAAAGGAATGTCGATGTCACAATGCAGAATGACCGCAAGGCCCGATTCTCCAGCGACTTCGAGTATGCGCTCGAGTGCAGGGTTCGTCAGGCTGGCAGGCGTCCCAGCCACTTTCGAAGAAACGAACTCCTTGTGGATCGAGAACTCTCCGATACCCGAGAACACGCCAGGGAAGGTCAGGAGGACGCGTCGAATATGGTCCGCCGCGTACATATCCGCAGGATTGAACCCGGTAATCATCGGATCGAATCGCGCCTGATCTGCGGCGGCCAGCGAGTTGTAGACCTGCGCGATATACGCATCCGTGAAGGAGTAGTAGTAAAGCGGCGCGTCGCTGTGCAGGTAGTAGGTTGGCGCAAAGTCTCCCGTATTCGCGTACGACCAGGTCTGCTGGAGGGGGATACCGAACAGCGTCGACCGTCCCACCGTTTCGCCCATGATGGCCAGGTAGTCCTGAATGTCGGTCCCCTCCTGAACGTAATTCGTCAGGTGGAAGTGGGAATCGTGAAACGTGTATTCCGGCTCCGACGTCTGCGCATGAGCCTCGATCGAGAGAAGCGCCGGGCTACCTGGCACGACGAAGAGTGTGGCGATGAGGGCAAGCAGAATTCTGGACATCTGCATGGCTCCTTTCATTGAACCGTCCGTGCTCTCTCAGCCTCTAACGCAGCGCCACGCTAGGGATGGGAAGAATGGCAAACACGATCACGGTCAGAGCGATGGCGGCGCTGAGCAGGCCCGCTGCGAGACTCCGTTATCGAAGTGCTTTTTTTAGCAGGGGCGGACTGATGCCGGTGAGGGCGCAGGCTTGGCAGAGCCACCGGCGGAGCGGCCGGTGGCGCCTGCCATGTGGCACCCGAGCGAGGGGCTCGAACCGTTCAATGTCGCAGAGCTCTCGCTATCGTAACCGAGTGGCGGCCGTCCGCCGCCCTCACTCCTGCTTCGGCGGCTCGTACGGGTCGGTCTGCCCGGGCTTGATCGGCGGTTCCTTTCTGAGTGAGACGACGTGTGCGCCCAGCTGACCGAGCGCCGCCTTCGGCACCCAGGTCTCCGGGAAGAGCACGTTCTGCGTCTCGCCCGGATCCTTCAGGAGGTTGTAGATACGTGGCATGCCGTAGTCCATGGTCTGGCTGAGGATGTTCGTCTGCTCTTTCAGGTGCACCTTCCAGTTGCGCCACTTGACGCCCCAGACGTCGTTGCCCATGTAGACGATCACTCCCTCGCGGTTGGACTTGTCCTGGTTGCCCAGAAGGAAATCGGTCTGGTCGACGCCGTCGATGATGCGGTCGTCCGGCACCGTGCCGCCGGCGATGCTGGCGAAGGTGGGATACAGATCCATCTCGTGCACGATCTCATCGCTGACGCTGCCGGCTGGGATCTGGCCCGGCCACCGAACGGCGAAGGGCACCCGCAGGCTGCCCTCGAAACCGGTGAACAACGATCCCCGCCAGGGACCCGGTGCACCGGGAATGAAGTACTCGACCGACGGGGTGCTCGATCCTTCGGGTATCATTTCCGGCCCGTTGTCCGCGGTGAAGATGAAGATCGTGTTGTCGCGGATCCCCAACTCGTCGATCGCGTCCAGCAGCATGCCGTTGTACGCGTCGATCTGGGCCAGCACGTCCGCCATGCGACCGTTGCCCGTCTTCCCGGCGAAATCCGGATGCGGAATGAGCGGATAGTGTGTCATCGTGTACGGCACAAACAGGAAGAAGGGCTGACCCGCTTCCACCTGCCGGCGCATGAAGTCGATCGACCGCTTCGTCAGCTCGAGATCGATCAGCGCACGCTGCTCGAGGTCATAGTCCATCACCCGTCGCGGCGCGGAGCCCTTCGTGCCCTCGTAGATGTAGGTCCCCTCGACGCCGCTCTCCGCGTAGCCGTCGAGCACCTCCCAGGGCGTCTCGTCGCTCGAGTTCGGAATGCCGTACCACTCGTCGAAGCCCTGGTCCGTGGGGAATCGGCCCTCGGTGTGACCGAGGTGCCACTTGCCGAACATGCCGGTCGCGTAGCCGGCATCGGACAGCATCTCGGCCATGGTGATCTCCCACTGGACGAGGCCGTAAACACCGCCACCGAGAGGGACCGTGCCGTTGCCGGTGCGGATCGCGTAGCGGCCGGACATGATCGCCGCCCGCGACGGCGTGCACTGCGATTCAACGTTGAAGTTGGTCAGACGCAGGCCCTCGGAAGCCAGCTGGTCGATCCGGGGCGTCGGTGCTCCGCGGATGATCCCCCCGCCGTTGAAGCCGGGCTCGCCCCAGCCGAAGTTGTCCATGAAGACGAGGACGATGTTGGGCCTTTCCTGAGCGTGTGCGGCGGAGAAGCACAGCGCCAGCGCACAGACGGCTAGGAACCCCGTTACTGCTCTTGTCACCCTCATGTGGGCATCTCCTGTTTTGATTTCGTCATAACTGAGTTCGCCAAAGCGATTCCCCTACCGCCAGACGAACTTGAAGCCGAACTCGAAGGTCGCGTCGAAGGGCCTGTCACTGCCGATGCCGACTCCAGGCCGGAGGTAGACGCTGGCACCGGGCAGGGGCGGGATCATGAATCCCCACTCCACATCGACGAGGAATAGGTTCCTGTCGTTTCCGACGTCGAAATTCGCCTGCGGATTCACAATGAGCCAATGCCTCATCTTGGCCAGGAGCCAGACGAAGTACACATCGATCTTGTGTTGGTTTACCTCGTTCCGATCGGAGTCACCGCCGATGTCCCACACATACAGGTAGCCGGGCACGAAGATGCTGTTCGGGCCCAGGAGCCCGAAGAACCCGAAGAAGATCTGCGGAACCATGGCGAACCTGCCGTCGCCGAGAAAGTCGTTGGTGGCCGTGGGGAAATACCACTCGAGACCACCGGCGATGGCAAACGTGTTGCTGACATAGGGAATGCCCAGCAAGCGGAAATCCGTGTCCCCGATCCCTGAGAAAGTCTCGTTTCTGCCCTCCTCATCCTCCAGGTTGAGGCTCTTTTGGCGAACCTTGATCCGGTACGCAAATCTGCTGCCCAGGTCGTCGAAGATGCCGATGCGCTGATTCGTCAGGTTGTCCAAGTCCCTCCCCAACGGCGCCCTGAACTCGAAGGTAGTCGTGATGAGAGACCCGTTCTCGGGGAGCCACGACATTTCGGGATAGAAGCGGGCATCGTAGGTGAAGTTGATCGGGTTGGTACCGGTGTTGTCCTCTTTTGGCTCCTTAGCCTCCTGTGGCTGCTCCTCAGCCTCCTGATTGTCCTCTGGTTGCTCCTCAGCCTCCTGTTGTTGCTCCTCAACCTCCTGCGCTACGGCCGTCGTGGGACCGGCTAGGGCCACGAGCTGGATGCAAGAGAGCATGATCAGCGCCGCGGCAAACATCTTCGGGGCTTTCATAGCAGTTCTCTTCCCTTTGAGTGTCTTGCTGTGACCATGGTCCTGATCGATCTGTTCGGGCCTTGGCCCGCGACCTACTCCGCCGATCCGTTCTCAAAATCCATTCGTGCCGCGATCGCCTTCAGCGTGGCCAGCTCCACTTCGTCGATCGCCCGCGTGGCGACGATCAGAGACCACGCCGCGTAGGCCTCGGCGTCTTCGGCCCGCCGCTCGAGTTCGTCGACCTCACCATGTCGCTTCCACTCGGCGATCAGATCCGCCGACTCTGCCTTTCGCTCTGCGAGCTGCGCCTTCATCCTCGCTCGGGCGGCGCCGGCGTCGTCCCTTACTCTTTGGAGCGCCGCTTTGGCATCATCGATTTCCCTCTCGATGGCCGCTTTCGTCGCCTCGCGGTCGTCATCGATCTTGACCTTGAGCTCATGCACGAGGCCCTCGATGCCGATCAGTCTGTCGTGGAGGAGCTCGAAGAACAGGTCCCCTCGCGTGCTCAATCGCTGTCTCCTTCTTCCATCGCTTCCGGGGCCCGAGCCCGCTACGCACACCCACGCCACGATACGGCGCAAAGGCACGTACTGTGCCGTACCGAGCTTGCTTTGCATCAACTCCTTAACTCGCTGTGATCACTTCGGTTATGCTGGTTCTTGTTTCACTGTGAAGCCGTCCGATAGCCGCCAAGGGGCGCTCTCGCGCCCCTTGAGCCGCCTCCAAGGGGTTGATTCCCGCCCCTTCGGTGCTAGGTTGAGCGGCCGTTTCCCCTGACGTCGGCCCGACAGGCCGGAGGGCCTGAATGGAAAGCCCAGCGAGTTTCGACATCGATCAGATCCCGAGCCCCGCGCTGCTGGTGCGCAGCGACGGCTCGATCGTGCTCGCGAACACCCACAGCGAGCGGCTGTTCGGCTACGGCGCGGACGAATTGGCCGACCTCGAGTTCGAACGGCTGATCCACCAGGAGCATCGGCAGGAGTGGGAACAGCTGCTCGAGAGGGCCCTCGCCGGCGACGCCGACCAGTCGTCGGGTCTCCGAGAGATCAAGGGTGTAAACGCCGATGGTCGCGAGATCGTCGTCGAGCTCGATATCGGACCCACGGCGGACGGCTCAGGCGCGGTCGTCGTCCTCCGCGACGTCACGGAAGCGGTCCAGGCACTGGCCGAGCTACGGAAGACCGAGCAACGCCTGCGAGTCGGAGCCCTGCACACGAACGATTTGGTCCAGTTCATCGATATGCAAAGGGACCACCTCGGGTGGCATGGAGATCTCGACCGCCTCCTGGGTTACGACCCCGGCGAGTTTCCGAGCACGCTCAGCGGTTGGCTCGAGCTGATCCACCCGGACGATATCGATCGGATCCAGGCGGAGTTCGAGCGGGCGATCAGTAACCATGTGGAGGGTTGGAGTTGGCAGTATCGGATCCGTTCGGCGGACGGATCTTACCGGCATTTGCTGGATCGCGGGACCTTCACAGGCTACGTCGACGGCCTTCCGAATGAAGGGATCGGCGGGATCATCGACGAGACCGAGCAGGTGTTGGCCCGGCAGGAGCTGGAGGCCGCTCTAGCCGAGACCGCTGAGCTCAAGGATCGGCTGCAGGCCGAGAGCATCTATCTCCGAACAGAGGTTGAGAGCGACCACGGTTTTGGCGAGATCATCGGCAGCAGCGACGCGCTCACCGCGGCGCTCCGGCAGGTCGACTCCGTAGCGGGTACCGACGCCACTGTGCTGTTGCTCGGAGAGACGGGAACCGGAAAGGAGCTGCTCGCCCGCGCCATCCACGGCCGCAGCCGACGTCGCGACCGACCGCTGATCAAAGTCGACTGCGGCACGCTGCCCGCAGGCCTGATCGAGAGCGAGCTGTTCGGCCACGAGAAGGGCGCGTTCACCGGGGCGCACGAGCGGAAGACCGGCCGCTTCGAGCTCGCGCATGAAGGCACGATCTTCCTGGATGAGATCGGCGAGCTGCCGCTGGATCTCCAGTCGAAGCTGCTGCGAGTGATCGAGGAGGGTGAGCTGCAGCGAGTGGGGGGAAAGTCGGAGCAGACGGTGGATGTCCGGGTGATCGCCGCCACCAATCGCGACCTTCGTTTGGAGGTGCGAGAGGGGCGCTTCCGGGCGGATTTGTACTACCGTCTCAGCGTCTTTCCGGTCGAAGCTCCTCCTCTGCGGGAACGCCAGGAGGACATTCCAGCGCTGGTCTCGTTCTTCGTCTCTCGGTATGCCGCTTCGCTCGGCAAGACCGTGCGGCGGATCGCTCAGCCCAGCATGGATGCCCTCGTCGCGTACGCTTGGCCGGGGAACGTCCGGGAGCTCCGCAACCTGATCGAGCGATCCGTGATCCTGTGCTCGACCGACACGCTCACGGTAGAACCGGCGCTCGTCGGCGCTGACCAACCGGTCCTGGTTACGGGCGGCCCGCTCAAGCAGGACCTACAGGCGGTCGAGCGCGCACACATCATCCGTGCGCTCGAGGAAGCGGACTGGAAGATCAAGGGCGAGGGCAACGCGGCCAGCCAGCTCGGCGTGGCGCCGAGCGGCCTGAGGTCGCGGATGAAAAAGCTCGGAATCACACGCCCCAACTGAGCACGCCTAAGCTGATCAGCGCACTCAGCGAAGAAACTGGGCGAACTTATGTGGTGAGAACAGCGAATCTGCAGGTCTGAAGTTATCTGGAATAGATAAGAAAACCGCGAAAGTGAGCGGAAACAGTCAACTTGGCGGCGAGCGGCTAAATCTTTTAAGTCCCTCGCGTCTGCCTTTCCGCCACCCCGGCTAACTAATTGTCAGTAATTTAGTTACGCTCGCACCTCTGGGCGACTCACGCTCAACTGGGCGAACTTCCTGGGCGAGGTCTGCGCACGATCCGGGCAGGATAATAAGGTACGGAGCACGCGGCCGCGGTCCTTCTCACGTGGTCTCAGCTGCTTGGCAGGCTACCTCAGTATCTGTGGCGCGGGATGTGAGACGGACCGAATCGACCGCCGCCCTCGCCCTTGGGTTCAAAGGTTCGGCCCATTCCTTTCCCATCTTGTCGCTCGACGCCGGCCAGACAATGGAGTCGCGACTACGTCCAGGCTCGTCAATAAGAGCCCGGTCATAAGGGTCGTTTTCACCACGCACTTGAAAGACATCGATCCCTATCCTTTCCGAGCCTCAATGAGTCGACGGCCCGGTCTTCGTCATCTTCAGTGGCTCTGGATACGCTCCCGGCCGGGATTTTCGGGGCCACCGGATCAATCCCGGCCGGTGCAGCCCTCCATTAGTTCAACTTCACGATATCATCGGGCTTCCAGGTCTGGTCGAAGAATTCGATACCAGTTCCGTAGATGCGGAGACCTACGAGGAAGGCCCTACCTTCAATAGTCTGGATCCAGTTGGCATCGGGCGCTCCTTCAGGCTTGGTCGGGCCGAAATAGAGGTCGATTGAGCCGTCCTCGTTTTTGACCGTATCGTCGAAGCCATTCACACCAGGAAACGGCTGTGAAGTTTCCGGCATTGTCCCGTCAGTGATGTTGTACAGGGTGACGGCCCAGAACAATTTAGCTGGAATACCTGCAGGAAGGTGTAGTTTGTACTTGTTGCTGCCGCTCAGTAAATTCCCGTCCGCATCCTTTATTCCTATAGGATACTTAGACCCTCTATTGATGGTACGCATCACCATGGCCGGTGCATTGGAGTAGCCGATTTGGTAGAACGCGGTACGTGAGCTGGTGTCGAGGTAGCTCTCCTGCATCCACTCTGCCGTTCCTGCCGACCAAATGCGCAGCCACTGGCGATCCTTGTAATAGAGGTCGCGCTTGTCGGGTCGAGTCACCATGCGCTGTGCCAGGATCATTTTCGGCGCCCTTAGCACGGCTTTCTCCAACTGTTCCTTCTGCCGGGCTGTTGGTGCAAAGGGTTGCCCTTTGATGATTCCGATGGCGGCAAGCACGCCACGGAGCTCGGGAGTTATGGCTTCAACCGGCTCGTAATCGACAAATGCTTTGAGCTTTGTCCAGTAGGCATAATCTGTTGGGTACATCATATTGATGCGCCTGCCCGAACCATTCGGAAACACCATTGGTTTGATGTTCTTCTCTTCTCCCCAAAGCGGATAAACACGAGTTTGTTCTGCCGCTTTGACGGCAGGGGCAGGATCAAGCCCGTTCTCTCCACCTGGCATCACAGTCCGGAAGAACAGAAAGACGTTGTAGGTGGAAGAAGTGAAGGTGAAATATCCTGAAGGGACATGTCCCTGGTAATCAGGAGGCAGTAGCAGGTAAAGGCCGCCCCTGGCTCGGTCCGGCCCTATGGCTCCGACATCCGTGATCGTGCGCTGGAAGAAGTCTGTAAACATGCCGATAACACCCGGAGGTGCAGCGACAACCAGCGGGCCGGTTTCCTTGAGGTCCAGATAGGACATGGAATACATGATGTCTGCATTGGGTGTTGGTACCCAGGCCTTTGCATCCATCCGGTCCTTCCACATTGGCAAGACGTTGTAACCCGCGCCAAATTCCTTCTCGGAACCGTCACGCATCCCAATCGTATTCAACGCCGGGAGCATGGTCATGTAGGCCTGAACCGCCTGGTTGTAGAACAGTTCGTCACGCAGTTGCTGCCCCTCCTCCTCGCTTGGCCAATTGCCGTCATAGTGCAGGCTCACAGCCGGCGATCTCGTTTCCTGTGCTTGTGCCTGAATGCCTCCCGGAACAGCCACAACGCAAACGATGGCGAGCATGGTGTTCAGTGTTCTCTTCATGGTCTTCCTCCTATTGTCTTGTCGTTGAAGCTTCAAACGTCATCCTGGCGGTGTGCTGGGCGGACACCGAGCGTTTGTTCATCAAGCTCAGTGAAGGGCGATCTTACAGGGACCATAACTGCGAGGGACTTAAAAATCCTACCAGAAGGTCACGTAGAGCGCCCTAGGCGTACTCCATAAGGCTTCCCGGGGCACGCGTCTGCCTTTCCGCCACCCCGGCTAACTTAGCCGTACTCCCTGTGCATCCGCCCCCTCTCGGAGACAACGGAATCTTCTTGGGGTGTAGGCAGCTTTCGGCTTATATTCGGTTGTCGTAAGAGGTCGTATCAAATGGCTCCAACGCTACCGGGTGGGGCTGTTCGGGGATGGAGATGCTACCAGCCGCGCTACGAACTTCGAGGTTTCGGGCACCGGAGACGCCAGACCACCGGGAGCTTCCGGGTCAACGTACCGCTGGGCCAGCGCGAGCCGACCGACGGGACGCTAGTGCGAGGTGCCAGGCACGGAGAAAGCCATGTGACTGGAGCCGTTTGTCGCGCCGCTGCTTCCGACCGCCTGCTCTACAGGCAGGTGGACGATGGCTGTAATCTCCTGTCCATCATGGAATTGCGATTCGACGGGGCTGCAATTTGGGGCTGTTGGATCGCTTCCGGATTTTCCCCGGGCCAAGTTTGCGAGTGAGATGGTAGACGTGCCGGACCGGGTCCTTGCGAAGCTCGGGGGCTGGAAAAGCCCTCAGACGCTGGACATCCATCAGCAGCCCGGCGATCAGGTGTTGCTGGAAGCGCTGGAGCAGCGCTGGGCGCTGCGAGAGTTGCAGTGATGAGAGGCTGGCGAACCTCCGAGAGACACCGCGACCGAGCTCCGTGATCGGGTTGTTGGAGACTATCCGGCCGAGGCAGCCGCGGCGGGTGGCTCCTGGACCAGCTCGCCGGTGAAGTCGACGGCAGTGTTCCCGTTCACCTTGTTGAGGTAGGCGTTCGGGTCGTGGTGCAACGCACCCTCAGGCAGCCACTCCCACATCGGCCCGAGGTCGTTTCGCAGCCGGTCGACGTAGAAGGAGGGCACCTCGTCGGTCTCT
>Ga0255053_10000464_pt1 | contig 22482 bp, 18 predicted proteins | sample JV7_2_22_MG_FD_188635 | JGI IMG/M metagenome (GOLD analysis project Ga0255053, IMG submission 188635) | Seawater microbial communities from Jervis Inlet, British Columbia, Canada - JV7_2_22 | ecosystem: Environmental > Aquatic > Marine > Inlet | place: Canada: British Columbia | collected... | reverse complement strand
AGAGCCAATCAGAGCTCTCCTGCCGAGCGGACCTGCTCCCGAATCGATGATCGAATCGCCTGCACTCCTTCGCGCCTACGTCCGCGGAATCCGCCGACTGAGCGGCGCCGAGGCGGTGTCGCTCTTTGTCCCTTCCCTTCCCGGTGGGCTATTTCAGCCGCTGCTGCTCCACGACGGCGACGGACCACCGGTGCCGGAGCTCGCCGATCTCGAGAATGCCGAGAAATTCGTGCTCTCCCAGGGAACAACGACCGGCCAACAGACCCAACCCCACGCACCGGAATTGGTGGTCAGCAGCGAAGAAGATTGTGGGCTGATCACCCTGCCCGGCGTTGAAGCGCCGTGGGAGCTGGCCCGTTTCGGTGTCGAAGGCTCGGGACGTCGCCGAACCGATTCGGAATCTCCGCCCGAGGTCGGTTTTGGCGCCTGGCTTGGCCTCCGTTTTGGCAAGGGCAAGGGCTCGATCCTGGAGAGACTGGCCCACAGCCACCTGCCAACCAGGATTCAAGAGGATGAAGACTCCCATTCATGGTGGGACTGGCTGTTCGTCTTGGGCGGAGCCCTGGCCAGTCATACCTCCCAGGTCACCGCGATTCTCAAAGACCCGGTAACCGGCCTCGCCGACCGCAAAGCGTTTCAGGCTGTCCTGACCGACCAGATCGATCGGGCCCTGACCGACTCCCAGCCCCTGTCGCTGCTGCTCATCAATCCCGATCAGTTTGCCGTGGTCAACGAACGCCTGGGGCGTGATGCCGGTGACCAATGTGTACGAGAGATCAGCGAGCGCCTGCGACCGGGACTGCGGATAACCGACCTGGTGGCCCGCTACGGAGGAGTGGTTTTTGCTGCGATCCTGCCCGATACACCCGAGTCCGAAGCTCGGGAGGTGGCCCAACGGGTAGTCGAGAGCCTGGCTGACGGACCCTTTCTCGAAGGGCAGGTCGATCTCGCCTTCAGTATAGGTTTGAGCTCGCTCGAGCCCCCGGTTGATCATGCGGTGCGACCCCTCGAGGTAGTCCGACAGGCCGATCGCGCTCTCAATGCCGCCAAGCGGGAGGGCGGCAACAGAATTGTCAGTTGGCAGGAGACGTCGGAATCAGAGGACGGCGATGGACAGGATCGTCTGAGCGGGATCTTCACCGGCAACATGTCGAAGGACTACCGCAATATGGCACTGCTGCGAGATACCATCGACATCCTGGCCCGCGGGACCGATTTCGACGGCCTCGCTGCAGAGGTCGTGGAAGAGCTCTACGGCGCCTTCACTCCAGACCGGATCGCCATCATCTCCGGTGCCGGCGGCAGCGATCTCCAACTACTGTTCGGTCTGACCCGACGCGACTCCAGCAGCGGCCTGCAGTCGCGGGTGGAGACCATCGAGCTGGAGCCCTTCGAGCGCGAGAAGATCGAACAGGCCTTCACCCAGGAGCAGGCTGCCGAATTCCGCTCACCGGAGTCGGGCAGGACGTTCTTCGTGGCACCCCTCAAGGCCGGCAACCAGATTCTCGGATGTCTATTCGTCGAGGGTCGCAGCAGCACCTTGACTCTGGAGTCCACCGATCTCTGGTTTCTCGGATCCCTCGCTTCCCAGGTGGCAGTCGCCCTCGACAGGGCTCGCCTGACCAGCCTCGAGAAGGATCGTGAGGATCAGGAGCGCCGGCGTCTACGAGCCGAGCTGAGCGAGCTTCGGCAGGCTCTCCAACACGCCAAGATGGTTTATCGCTCACCCGAGATGGAGGAGCTGGTCTCCACCGTCAAGCGGGTGGCCCCGACCGACGCCACGGTTCTGATCACCGGTGAGAGCGGTACAGGCAAGGAACTACTCGCCCGCACGCTACACGAGCTCAGCCTGCGCAAGGAGCATCCTTTCGTCATCGTCGACTGTGGGGCCATCTCCTCGACTCTGATCGAAAGCGAATTGTTCGGCCATGAACGGGGCGCCTATACAGGGGCCCAGAGTCGACGGCCCGGGCGGCTGGTGGAAGCCCGGGGCGGTACGGTTATTCTGGATGAGATCGGCGAGCTACCGCTCGAGGTGCAGAGCAAACTCCTGCGGTTTGTCCAGGACAAGCAGTTCACGACCGTCGGCGGCTCCAAACCGCAGTCGGTGGACGTTCGCATCGTCGCGGCGACCAACCGTGATCTGGCAGCCGAAGTGAAGGCGGGTCGCTTTCGTGAAGATCTCTATCACCGACTCAATGTGGTCTGCCTCGAGATCCCCGCGCTCCGCGAGCGTCCTGCCGACATCCTTCATCTGGCGCGACACTTTCTCGAGCTGTTTGCGGTGCAATACCAGAAGGGGATCCGCCAGTTCACCCCCGAAGCCGAAGAGATCCTGGCTCGCAACCGCTGGCCGGGCAACGTGCGCGAGCTCCAGAACAAGATCCTGCAAAGTGTCATCCTCAGCGAAGGTGACACCATCGGACCCGACGATCTCGGTATCACCAGACGTCCGGCCAGGCGTACGGTCAGGGCCGGCAGCTCCGGCCCCTTTGCCGTCGATGGGGATGACGAGCCTCAGCTCCAGCTCTCCGAAGACCTGTGGCTCGATCTGGGTCATCAGCTCGGTCAGCTGATCGAGCAGGTCACATCCGCATCCCCCCCCCTCCGCTTGCCACTGGGCACCTGGCTACGGGACGACCTGATGTTGGAGGCGATCTCGGCGACCGATCAGGCCATTCGTGAGGCTGCAGCCCTGGTGGGGATGCCGGAGAGCACATTTCGGCGGCGCCTGCGTGCCGCCATGGACCACGTCGAATCGGGGTTGGCTAATCGCATGGACAACTGGGATCAGGCCCGCCAGATCCTCCGCCAGCTCACCCTCACGACCCGACCCGGAGAGGGTGATCTCCATACCCGCACCCAGGGTGCGCTCCTGCAGGAGATCCTGACGCGCTTCCCCGCCGATGTCCGCACCGGCGCCCAGTTGCTGGGAGTCAGCCCGCCCACCTTTCGCCGCCGTTCCCGCCAGCTCACGGCCGCCGACTGATTCGTTGGGAACCTTGTCTCCTCCTATGCGTTAGAACAATTGGGAGAAGACGTTGAACGGCGGCTCGAGGACGACTGACAGCGAGCTCTACAGCCAAGTCCGGCAGGGTGACCGGGCGGCTTTCGGGGAGCTCATCGAGCGCCACAAGGATGGCTTGGTGAATTATCTGACCCGTCTGAGCGGCAACCTGGAGCAAGCAGAGGACCTGGCTCAAGAGTCCTTCCTGCGGCTCTACGAGCGGGGCCAGCGGTATCGGGAGCAGGGCAAGCTGCAGGCCTACCTCTTTCGCATTGCCACCAACCTCTATCGCAGCCAGATCCGCCGCGAACATCGCTGGCAACGACTCGGCCTGTTGTTCTTCTCGTCGAACGGCCGCCACAGCGAAGCTATGCAGCAGAACCGTGTCTTGCAGGAGGAGCTGGGGCAGAAGTTGTCCGCGGCTCTTCTCCACCTCCCTCTCAGGTACCGCACCCCGCTGGTGCTGGCCTTCATCGAGGGTTGGACCCACCGCGAGATCGCCGATCTGATGCGGTGCCAGGAGGGCACTGTCAAATCGAGAATTCACCGTGGCCGCAAGCTCCTGCAGACCCGACTCGAGGGTTATAGAAACGGAGGATCGTCGTGACCGACTTGAAGCAGACCGATTCGGTGGTCGAGGAGCTCGCGAGGCTGCCACGCGCTCGAGCCTCTTCACGGTTTGCCGAGGACGTCCTGGCAGCGCTGGACAGCCGGTCCAACGTTTACCAGCGGTCCACAGGTCGAGCCCTCGGGGCCACTGCGGTCGCACTGATCCTGGCGGCGTTGGTCAGTGTGGGCTATGGCTACCATCGGCAACGGGCAGCGGACCTGGCCTACGAGCGACAAGTTGAGGAGCTGCGCACGAGGTATCAGGAGCTGCTCGACGAAGTGGCCAGCGTGCGTCAGGAGGCCGTTCGCCCGGAACCTCGTCTCTACCTGGGTGGGGATGAGGGCCTGGATCTGGTGCTCGATCTGGGTCAGACCCCGTCTTATTCAGACAGCGGCCAGGATGCCAGGGATATTCGACCCGCCAACTGGGAGCAGTGACCGGTAGAGGAGATACCACTCATGCAGACCGACGATAGAAAGAAAGCCTCAGATCACTACGACTCCAGATTCGTCTCCCTATGCATCGTCGGATGCCTGGCTCTGGTTGGCAGCTCACTCGGTGCCGAGGAGAAGCACCAGGAACACATACGAGTCGTGGACCGCCCGGTGGTGGTCGTCAAGACCGGTGAGGATCGCCCTGTATATGCCTGGAGCTTCAAGGGGAACAGATCCTTTCTCGGCGTCCAGTCTGTCGATCTCACGCCGGAGCTCCGGAGGCACTTCGGGGTGCCCGAAGACATGGGGATCTTGATCTCCAAGGTTGTCGAGGAGAGCCCGGCTGCAGAGAGCGGACTGCAGGTTGGCGACATCGTGACCGCTATCGATGGTGAAGGGATTCGATCACCTGCGGAGTTGGCAGCGGCTGTCAGACACCGGGAAGTCGATGACGCCATCGACCTCGAGGTCTGGCGTGGTGGCGAGATACTCCACATGGGAGCCACTCTCACTGAGCGCCAAGGGCCATGGGTCGATGTGCGCGAGTTTCACTTTCCGAGGCAGCATCTGGAAGGCCACGACTGGACCGATCTGGAGCTCGAGGGGGCTATCGAGCTCGACACCGTGACCCTGAACAAGGCCATACTTCGGTTGAACGAGGAGATGAGCAGCCCTGAATGGCGCGACAAGGTCTATCGGTACAAGGAGCATCAAGGTGACCTGATGGAGCGCATCGAGATGTTGGAGCAGCGTCTGCAGGAGCTGGAAAGCGAGCTCGAAGAGCTGCCGCACGAAGAGGAGTAGGGTCCTGCGGCTCAGCCCTCGACGGGGCTGGTTCGTGTCGATGCCGCAGGGGTGTCGGTGGACTCCTGGAGTCGCCGTTTGGCGATCGCCCGACGTTCCAGGGCAGCGGCCACCTCGCCACCCGCCATCAGGGACATGGCGGTCAGATAGAGCCAGATGAGGAAGGCAGCGATACCTCCGACAATGCCGTAGATAGCGGTGAAACGGCCGGTGTAGGAGAGGAACATCCGAAACATCAAGGTGGCGGCAACCCACATCGTCGTACCGACCAGGGCACCCGCAAGAATCCAACGCTTCGACCGGCTCTGATCGTGGTTGGGCAGCCAGTAGTAGATCAGCCACATCATCGCCACCGCCAAGCCGAAGGTGAGGGGCCAAGCCACCCGGCCACCAAAAGGCTCGAGTTGGAGAAGCCGGGTGATGGTAGGGCCGGCCAGTACGGTGATCGCCAGGACGATCATCGCCCCGGCCAGGATCAGTAGCAGCGCCAGAGCCATGGCGCGCCTCTTCCACCACTGATGGCGCCGTTTGACCTGGTAGGCCTTGTTGAGACCGTCGGCCAGTACTGCAAAGATGTTCGAAGCGGTCCAGACACTCAATAGCAGGCCGATGGAAAGAGCACCGGCGCTGCGAGAGCTGGTGACCTGGAGGACGAATTCGCCGATATAGTCCGCCGCCGCTGCCGGCAGCGCCACCAGCAGCTCGTCCATGATCCAATCGAAAGCCGCCTCCCGACCGATCAGACCGGTCAGGGCGAAAAGGGAGAGAATCAGCGGAAAGAAGGAGAGGAAGAAGTAGAACGCTATGCTGGCCGCTTCGGTATTGATGCGATCGCGATAACAGCAGCGCACGACCTCCCGCGCCACGCTGAGCAAGCCCAGCGATCGTCTCCGCTCGTGACTGGCCATCGCCGTCCCAGTATAAGCTCTCCCTGGTCCGTCCGGCGCTCCAACCCACTTGTCGTTACAATCTCGGTCGAGAAGAGCCATGAGAATCCACGCTTTCAGAGGTCTCCGCTACTCCACCCCAGGTGAGACAGGTGCTCACGCCGGTCCACCCTACGACCAGATCGATGAGGAGCTACGGGCCGAGCTGCACGAGAATCCCCGTCACTTCGCCCACCTCATTCGACCCTTCAGCGCTCGCGAGGACCCCCATCGAGCTGCGGCTGAGCTCCACCAACGCTGGCTCGGCGAGGGCGTCATCTCTCTGGAGAGCGCCCCAGCCCTCTACCCGTATGAGATCCGTTTGCCCGACGGTGTCAGCCGCACCGGCATCTGCGCTTTGGTGGGCATCGAGGATGAGTCGTCCGATGTGATCCGACCCCACGAGGCAACCATGGACAAGACAGTGGACGAGCGTCTGTCACTGTTGCGGAAGACCCAGATCGATCTCGAGCCCATTCTGATGTTGGCCGAGGACGATGGCCGGATCAACCACCTCCTGGCAGAGGATCTCGCTGCCCTGCCGCCGCTGGCGCAGCACAGAGACGTCGACAGCAATCTCCACATCCTCTATCGACTCGACGATGGCGACCGGATCGCCATCTATCAGCAGACGCTCGCCTCCTGCGTCGGTCTCATTGCCGACGGACATCATCGGTACACGGTGAGCCGGCGTTACGCGGCAGAGATCGGGGCGCAACCGGGGTTGATCCCAGCGGCCAAGCTGGCAGTGGTGACCAGTCTCGTCTCGCCGGGTCTCGAGATCGACCCCGTCCACCGTCGACTGCTAGGGCCGTTGAACGTGGAGGCCGCAGCGCATCTGGCAGCCAGTCATCGTCGGATCAGCGGTGCCTCGGGAACAGAGATCGCCGGCGCCGTGGCGGCGGCAGAGCAGCCCGCCATCGGTGTGAGTACGGGCGACCACACCGAGCTCTGGAGCTGTTCCCCGGACCAGGCCCCCGGTTCTCTGCCTGCCCACCTCCAGCATCTGGCCGTGGGCTGGCTACATGGCGCCCTGCTCCCCGAATTGGGTCTGGCTGCCGAGTCCGCAACGGACGGCACGGTCATTTACCGATCCGATCCGGATCGACTACACCTCGAGCTGCGAGAGAATCGTGCCGATGTCGGGTTCTGGCTGCCCCCCATGTCGGCAGACGACTTCGCACGAGCCATGACCGGGGGTGAGCTGCTGCCACCGAAATCGACGCGCTTCCTGCCAAAGTTGGCATCGGGTCTGGTGTGGGCTGGGCACGACCTCGGATGAGCCGATGCCGATCTACTTCCGCAGCGACGACAAACCGGTCATCGAGCTCGACCCCACGCTCGAGCTTTCTCCCTTCATCCTGTTTCGACGCCTGACCGAGGGCAGATCGCTCGTCCTGGTCGATGTGCGAAAGACTCCCACCCCTCTGACCCTGCAGGGTGCCATCGACCTGCCGACACCAGGATGGGAACCGCCAGATGACACGGAGGTGCTGCTCTTCGATGACGACGGCAGGGATGCCGTCGAGCTCGCCAGGGCGCTGCAGGCGAGGGGCTTCGCTCGGGTAAGAGCCCTTTTTGGGGGACTCCAACTCTACGAGTTCAGTCTCGATCCCGAGGTCGTCGGCCAGCAGACCTTTCTGGTCCCGGCGACTGGCAAGGCAGATTGATCCGCAGTCAGGGTCTCTGGGCGCCGGCCGTGATTTTGCCGTCGTCGCCGACAGTCCAGAGTTCCCCGGAATAGATCAGGTCCTCCAGGGTGCCCTGTCCGCGGGCATCGATCTGGGCCTGGATCTGATCCACCACACCCTGCTCGTAGGTCGGCATCTCCACCGCTCGCAGCACGCCGACAGGAGTCGGGAAATTCGGAGTCGTCATCTGTGCAGCCATAAAGGCGATGGTGGGATTGGGGTCGGCCTCGTCCCACACCAGACAATCTTCGGGCCCGATCCCGTCGCCCAGCGACACGACCTCGAGCTTGGTGCCGGCGAGACGGATGCCCCGATCCCGCTCCTTGCCAAAAACGAGCGGCTGTCCGTGCTCCAGGTAGATCGTCTGATCGTCCCTGACATCCTTCTCGGTCATGTACCGAAATGCACCGTCGTTGAAGATGTTGCAGTTCTGGTAGACCTCGACATAAGCGGAGCCATCATGCGCTGCGGCCCGGCGCAACACTTCGCGCAGGTGCTTCTGGTAGATGTCGACACTGCGCGCCACAAACGTGGCGCCGGACCCGAGGGCCAGGGAGAGGGGGTTGAAGGGCAGATCGATGGAGCCAAAGGGTGTGGATTTGGTTCGCTTTCCCACCTCGCTGGTGGGCGAGTATTGCCCCTTGGTGAGACCGTAGATGCGATTGTTGAACATCACCACCTTGATCCCCAGATTACGGCGTAGGAGGTGGATCAGGTGATTGCCACCGATCGACATGGCATCGCCGTCACCGGTAGCGACCCAGACTTCCAGATCGGGGCGGGCTACCTTGATGCCGGAGGCGATTGCCGGCGCCCTGCCATGGATGGAATGGAAGCCAAAGGTGTCCAGGTAGTAGGGAAAACGACTCGAACAGCCGATCCCAGAGACGACGACGAATTTCTCCTTCGGAATCCCGAGAGACGGCAGGACCGTCTGGACCGCCGACAAGATGGCGTAGTCGCCACACCCGGGGCACCATCGCACCTCCTGGTCGGACTGAAAGTCCTTCTTCTTCAGAACAGTTGGCTCGGTGGTCATGATCTCAGGCTCCCAGGATCTCTTGAATCCTCTCCAGGACTTCATATCTGTAGAACGGCTTGCCCTGGACCTTGGTGTAGCTGATGACGTCACGCAGGGTTCGGGCTCGCATGAGCAGGGCCAATTGACCGCTGTTCATCTCCGGAATCAGGATCTTCTCGAACCGCTCCAGGACTTCATCGAGATTGCGCGGGAATGGATTGATGTACCGCAGATGGGCTCGTCCCACCTCGAGTCCCTGACTGCGGGCGTCACGGACGGCGCCGGTGATGGCCCCCAACGTGCTGCCCCAGCCGAGAACCAACAAGTCCCCCGCCTCTTCGCCCTCGACTTCGAGCTCGGGGATGTCCCTCGCAACGCGCGCCACCTTTTCGGCCCGCAGATCGGTCATCAACTGGTGATTGGCCGGATCGTGGGAGACGTTGCCGCTCAGATTCTCCTTCTCGAGACCACCGATACGGTGCTCGAGCCCGGCCAAACCGGGGATCGCCCACGGCCGGGCCAAGGTCTCCGGATCACGGGAATAGGGCTGAAAATCATCGGTGTCGGTCCAGAACTCCGTCCGTAGGTCGGGCAGATCCTCGATCGCGGGCAGCCGCCAGGGCTCGGAGCCGTTTGCCACAAAGCCGTCCGAGAGCAGAATCACAGGCACCATGTGTCGGATGGCGATACGACAGGCTTCGATCGCCATGTCGAAGCAATCTGCCGACGAGGCGGCGGCCAGGATTGGCACGGGCGAATCGCCGTTACGACCGAACATGGCCTGCAGGAGATCGGACTGCTCCGTCTTGGTGGGCAGCCCGGTCGAAGGCCCGCCACGCTGGATGTTGCAGATTACCAGGGGCAGCTCGACCATGACCGCAAGATTGATGGCCTCGGACTTCAAGGCCAGTCCGGGACCGCTGGTGGTCGTCACCGCCAGGGCACCGCCAAACGAAGCCCCGATCGCCGCACAGACGGCGGCGATCTCGTCTTCAGCCTGAAAGGTAGTCACGCCGTAGCTCTTGAAGCGGGACAGTTCGTGCAAGATGTCGCTGGCAGGGGTGATCGGATACGACCCCAGGAACAGGGGAATGCCGCTACGACGACTGGCAGCCACCAGACCCAACGCCAAGGCGGTGTTGCCCATGATGTTGCGATAAACCCCCGCATCCAGACTTGCCGGTTCCACTTCGTAGCGGACCTGGAAGACCTCGGTGATGTCACAAAAGTTATGGCCCGCCCGCATGACCTTGATGTTGGCCTCGGCGATCTCGGGTCGGCTCCGGAACTTCTGCTGTAGCCATGTGGCCGTGCTCTCCAAGGGCCGGCTAAACATCCAATAGACCATCCCCAAAGCAAAGAAGTTCTTGCATCGATCCTGGGTCTTGGTGTCGAGACCGCTGTCCTCCAACGTCCGGCGGGTCATGGTGGTGATCTCCGCCGCATAGACCCGATAGCCATCCAGACTCGAGTCCTCGAGGGGGTTGACCTCGTAGTCTGCCTTCTTCAGATTGCGAGCGTTGAACTCATCGGTATTGACGATGATGATGCCGTTGGGTTTGAGCTCGGTCAACGATATCTTCAACGCCGCTGGATTCATGGCGATCAGCACATCGGCGATGTCGCCCGGGGTGTGGATATCGTAGTCTGCGATCCGCACCTGATAGGCCGAGACTCCCGGCAGAGTCCCGGCTGGGGCCCGAATCTCGGCAGGAAAATCGGGGAAGGTGGCCAGGTCGTTGCCGACCAAGGCCGAGGTACTTGTGAACTGGCTGCCTGTCAGCTGCATACCGTCGCCCGAGTCACCGGCGAAACGGATGACGACTTCACCCATCTTCTCGATGGCGATCTGACGCTCTTGTTGCTGTGGATCGTCGTTGGTCTGTGTACTCATGATGCCTCTAGACTCATCAAGAAAAGTCCAAGAAACTTAGGTGAATTCGTAATGTTGCTGCTGAAGTTCGATCGGAATCTGATCATGGCGGGCTGCCCTTTTCAAGGCCCCTACCCGGCGAGCGAAAGTGTAACAGAATATCCACACGACTACAGTTCGGGGCTCCCTCTGGAGATCCGACGAGCTAAGATCACGTGCGGAGGCCAAATCCTATCGCCGGGAACAAATTCGGGGTGCGGTCGTAGTCTATGGAGAAGCGCCCCGCAGACCAACCACTCATGTCCAGATCCTCCCTGATACGAGCTGCCTGGATCCTGGCTTTTCTGGTGGGTTCCATTCTCCTCGCCAGTGCCGCCGGGCTGCTGCTGAACTTCCCCCTGACCCTGCAAATGGTCTATGGGCTGGCCCTCGGCGCAGCGGTGTTCCTGCTCCTCTGGCTGCTTTGGAGGGGCCTGCAGATCTTTCTTTGGCGGGTGGGACGGCGCCTGGCCTTCTCGTACTTCCTCATCGGCGTGCTCCCCATTCCGATGGTGATACTGCTCATGCTGCTCAATCTCTACCTCCTTGGAGGGTACTTTCTCGGTCATCTCTATCGCACCGCCGCCGGTGAGCTCCAACAGGAGGTCATCGAAGCAGCGGCGACCAGACTCGAAGCCTTTGACAGTGGCTCCAAAGCGCCCGAGACGAGGTTTCAAAAGATGGCCTTTGCCTACTATCTAGATGGACGCCGCGCCGCTGGCAACACAGAGTTGCCCGAGTACTGGCCGGACTGGCTAGCGTCGCAGACGGCCCCCGATGGCGGAATCAAGCAGAAAACGGTCTCCTTTGTGGCTCGCGCCGACGGCTCGCCGACATTGGCCGGCACCGCGCAGCGAGGCCGCCGTAGCGTTCTGGCAGTGTTCGAGGGTGCCATCGAGAGCGAGCTGGCGATCAAAGGCGATGTCTGGGTCATGCTTCTGCGGGCCGAGGACCCCCGCAAGGAAGGCTTGATCCGCCTGGACTGGATGGGCCGCGAGTTCGTCCTCCAACCGCTGGCGGCCAGGCCGAAGGGCGCAGCCCGGGATGAATTCTTTGGCCTCCCACCGACGGGCACCAACCAGCTCTGGTGGCGCCGGCCCTTCATCTGGTGGGGCGAGCTGGCGGGACCGTTTCATAGCCTGCACAATGGAACTCCGATCTCGGAATACCTCACGGCTTCACTCAATGGCACCCCGGCAACAGTCTTTCGACATCTCATGGGTGGCTCGGCAGAGATCAATACTGCCATCTGGGCCAGCCTCATCGCCATCAGCGGCGTGCTCTTCAGTATCTACGCACTGGCTATCGCCATGGCCTTCTTCATGATCTTTGGCCTCAGCCGGGCCGTGAATCAGCTCAGCCGGGCCACTGATGCCGTGCAGCGCGGCGAGTTCTCTATCCGTATCCCGGTCCGCCGGCGAGATCAGCTCGGTGAGCTCCAGCAGTCGTTCAACGAGATGGCGGCAGGACTGGATCGCTCGGTGCTGGCCATCGCCCAAAAGGAGGTCCTGGAAAAAGAGCTCAAAATCGCCCGCGAGCTCCAGGAGAGCCTGCTGCCGGCCGATATTCCGTCTTCCGACCGTGTCGACTTTGCCACCCTGTTCCAGCCGAGCGCTGCCATCGGTGGGGACTACTTCGACATCCTCAGGATCGATGACAATCGATTGGTGGTCGTCATCGCCGATGTGTCCGGCCACGGACTTCCCACAGGTCTACGAATGGCCATGCTCAAAGCGGCTCTGGTCATTCTGGTTCAAGAGCACAAACCTCCGGACGAGATCTTCCGCCGACTGAGCGAAATGGTCCGCTCGGAACAGGAGCGCCGTTTCTTCGTCACTTCCACGATAGCGGTGGTGGATCTGCAGCAGAGTGAGATGGAGCTCACCAATGCCGCTCACACGCCCACCTACCTGGTCCGCAACGAGCGGGTCTCCGAAATCGCCCTGACCGGACACCCTCTGGGAGCTCTGGGCGACGTCTACGGCACCCGGCGAGTGCCGTTGGCGGATGGCGATGTGGTGATCTGGCTGTCGGACGGTATCGTGGAAGCCGCCAACGACCTCGGGGAGCCCTTTGGTTACGAGCGGCTCCAGATAGCGTTGGAGGGACCTGCTGGCAGTGCCGCCGAGGTCAGGGATCGCCTGTTGTCGGCGGCAGACGCCTTCACTGGCGGCAGACCGGGCGAAGACGACAAGACCCTGGTGGCGATGCGCTACTCACTCCCCGACAGGGGAGAATCCAGCCCGACACTCGAGTAGATCCGTCGGATGTAGTCGCGGGTCTCCCTATAGGGCGGCAAGCCCTCGTAGCGATCTACCGCCGACTCGCCGGCGTTGTAGCCGGCCAGGACCAGCGGCACGTTGCCCGCGAAATGCTCGCTGAGCCAGCGGATGTAGCGGACTCCGGCATCGAGGTTGCTGCTGGGCTCGAAGACATCCTTCTGGCTCAATCCGAAGCGTTGGGCCGTCGACGGCATCAGCTGCAACAGCCCCGAGGCTCCCTTGGGCGAAACCGCACCGGGGTCGAAGGCCGATTCGGCCCACACCATGGCGGCTACCAGCTGTGGGTTGATGCCGTGGCGTCGAGCCGTCTGGTAGATCAACTCTCCGAAAGGAGTGGTGGGGACAGATTGATCGTCGGCGAAAGCAATCGTCAATGAATCGGCAGGCAGCGGCCCGCTGGGCTCCTCGGCGATCTCATCCGCCAAGATGCGATCAATGCGCAGAACCGACACCGTCAGGGTGCCTCCCGAGGGCAGAAGTAGATTCATCTGGTCACCCGTTTGATGGAAACCATCCACCTTCAGGACACCCCCCCCCACCAGCAGGACCAACTCGGCGCCGGCAGGATTCCAACAGCAGAGAGCTGAGATCAAGACCGCAGAAGCACCGAGCCGTCTTCGAATCATTTTTCTGCTGAGGTGCTCCGGGGATGATAGCGATCGTACAAACTGCGCAGGCGTTCGGCGTGAATATGGGTGTAGATCTGAGTGGTGGAGATGTCGACGTGCCCCAGCATCATCTGCACCGAGCGCAGATCCGCGCCGTGCTCGAGCAGATGGGTAGCGAAGCTGTGGCGGATGACATGCGGCGAGACCCCTTCAATCCCTCTCTCCAGGCAGTATTGGCGTAGCTTCTTCCAGAACCCTTGCCGGCTCAGCGGTCGACCGAATCGGTTGACAAATACCCGTTCATGTCGACCCCTGGCGATTGCCGGCCTGACCTCTTCCAGATAGCGCCGCAACCAACGCTCTGCTTGTTCACCGACAGGCACGACCCGCTCCTTGTCTCCCTTGCCACGAACCACGATGAAGCCGAACTCCATTCGGAGCTGCCCGATCTCCAAACCCACCAGCTCGCTGACCCGCATACCGGTGGCGTACAAGAGCTCCAACATGGCTTTGTCCCGAAGCCCCAAGGCCTCCTCTGGGTCGGGTATGGCAAGAAGCGTCTCCACGTCGGCTTCGGAGAGTACCCTCGGAAGCTTGCGCCACAGTCTGGGCGGCGACAGGTTGATCGCCGGGTTGTCCTCCCGCTCCCCCGACTCCACCAGATGCTCGTAGAAGCCTCGTATCGAAACCAGGCTGCGGGCGATGGACCGGGGCGCCAGACCCTGCCGCCGCAGATCGCGGAGATGGCCAGCGATCATCTCTTGGTCGGCACGGACCGGATCCTTGTCTGTCTTGGCCAGGGCCGTGCACAATCGCTGGAGATCGCTGCCGTAGGCTTGAATGGTACGCACCGAAAGTCCCCGCTCGAGTAACAGGGCCTCGAGAAAGCGCTCGACCGCCCGCTCCCAGGTGGTCTTCGCGGGTGTCTCAGAACCCATGAATGCTTCTTTCGGGAACGGTGGTTCTTCAGACGGCCGCCACCGGGCCACTGGCAACCGCCTGGGCCAGGAAATCGCCGACTTCTGCAGTCGAGCAGGTACCGTCCAGGTCGGGAGTCATGACACCTTCAGCCAGTGCGCGGCATACAGCGGCCTCGACTGCCTGAGCCGCTTGATCGTGCCCGAGATCAGCGAGCAGTAGACCGACGGTCAACACGGCTGCCATGGGGTTGGCAACACCCTGGCCACGGTACTTGGGCGCCGATCCGTGGACCGGCTCGAACATCGAGACCCGGCCAGGGAATAGATTGGCGGAGGCCGCCATCCCCAGGCCACCTTGCAGCGCCGCGCCGAGATCGGTGATGATGTCGCCAAACATGTTGTTGGTGACGATGACCTCGAATTCCTCGGGCTTGCGAATCATCTGCATGGCCAGCGCGTCCACGAACAGGTGGCTGGCCTGGATAGAGGGGTACTCCTCGGAGATCTCCTGATAGGTCCGCTGCCACAGATCGTGGCCGTATCGCATCACGTTGGACTTGTCCGCCATACAGACCTTGCGACGATCGGCGGCTTGCGCGTACTCGAACGCCGCTTTCAGAATGCGTTCGACTCCGAAGCGGGTGTGGATCTCCTCCTGGACAGCGACCTCGGCAGCGGTTCCCTTCTTGAAGTTTCCTCCGACACCTACGTAGGCACCCTCGGTGTTCTCCCGAAAGACCACGATGTCGATATCCGCAGCGGTTTTGCCCCTGAGAGGGTTGAGACGCTCATCATAGGCCTTGATCGGCCGCAGGTTTATGTACAGATCGAGCCCGAACCGGATGCCCAGCAGGATATCCGCAGCGTGCCGCATGTCTGGCACCCGCGGATCGCCATAGGCGCCGATGAGGATGGCCGAATAGTTGTCCCGCAGATCCTCCAGGGCACCTTCCGGGAGGGTCTCGCCCGTCTGGAGATAGTGATCGGCACTCCAGGGCTTCTCGGTGATCTCCAAGGACAAGTGCCACTGTGTGGCCGCCGCCTCGAGGACCTTGAGACCCTCGGCGATCACCTCGGGCCCGATGCCATCACCCGGCAGGACAGCGATTTTCTGTGGATTGTGATCTCTGGGAGGAGACAGATTCACCAAGAGATGCTAGCACAGCGGTTCGCATCTCCCGGCTCAGGCCGCAGCCCGGCGAGAGGCTGCCCGACGGCTGTGGAACATGGCCGAATCCGGTGCCACGGACACCGGCGCCCGCTGCACGGACTGACGCAAGGCATCGGAGCTCAGCGCAAACTCGTACGGCACCTCGGGACAGAGCCAGGCCGAATGGGGCTCGGGCCAACTCGTGGCGTCGCCGATGTCGAGACAACGCTGCACCAGGCCCGGATCCTCCAGTGAGACCTGCACCGGCCACAATGGGACCGATCGCTGCGAGGTCTTGACGGGATGCAGACCCCCGGTGGTCTGGACATAGCCCCGCGACCGCAATCGAAAGTAGTCCACCGTCCTCTCCCAAGAGCCCAGCGAGGGTCGGCCAGCGAGACTCGGAGAAGCCATCCGCGCCGACAGCCTCAGAGGCAGGTTCCGAACCACCTCCCAGCTCCACTCCTCGTCTTGCAATCCTGTCGATGGATGGGGATAGCGAAACTGTGCTGCTTGGGCTGGCTGGTTGGCTACCCAGCGAGCGCTGGGAACCACCCAGCCCGGTACCAGAATGCTCTTGAAGAAGACGGCTGGAATACCTTCGTGATCCCGGACATACAGCCGCAGATTGAACTGGGGATAGGAGAATCGGAGGAACGGCAAGCCGGCGAGATGGAGGTGCTCGTGACGAAAGAGCAGCGCCGACAGAAAAGCGAAGCGCTCACCGTCCTGCAGATGCTCCTCATAGCACAGGGGCTCTGGAAGGGCGGGCAGACAGTCCACAGGCAAGGCCCAGTTCAAGTACAGACAGTCTCGAACTACGCTGCGAAGTACTCTGTTTCTGCTGGTCACGCTGGATCCCTCGAGCTCGAATCGGGATGGCCACTTTTTGCTAAAGTCCCAACCGTCATGAAGGTATCAGGAGGGACCATGAGAGACAAGAAACTGCGCACGTTTGAGATCTTGGGTGTACTGGCTTTGATCGCCTCGTTTATCGCCATTTCGGGCTGCCAGCCAGGTGCCCCCGCCCCGGGCGACAGCATTTCGGAGACCGTCCCGCCAGCTGCCGAAGTCATCACCGCAGACACGCTTCGGGCTCACGTGGCGCGACTGGCCGGTGATGAGATGGCTGGACGGGCACCCGGCACCGAGGGGGCCCGCCTGGCGCGTCAATACCTGGCCGACACCATGGCCGGTCTCGGTCTCGAGCCCGCCTTTGCTGGGGAATGGGAGCAGTTGTATGACCTGGTGAGTATCACGTCAGAAGTCCCCAAGACCTGGCGATTCACAGGCTCTGCAGAAGATCTCGAGCTGTCCTATTGGGACGATTACATCGCCGGCAGTGGTATACAGAGCGCGGTATCAGAGATCGAGGCCGCCGACCTGGTCTTCGTGGGTTACGGCATTCAGGCACCGGAATTCGACTGGGATGACTTCAAGGGTGCCGAACTGAACGGCAAGATTCTCCTGATGCTCAACAACGACCCCGAGTGGGACGAGAATCTCTTCGCGGGAGACCGTCGCCTCTACTACGGCCGCTGGGATTACAAATACGAAAGTGCGGCCCGGCAGGGAGCCACCGGCGCCATCATCATCCACACCACCCCATCGGCCGGTTACCCCTGGCAGGTTGTTCAGGCTTCGTGGACCGGACCTCAGTTCGAGCTGCCGGCCGGGGATGAACCGCGGGTGGAGATTGCGGCCTGGATCACCGACGAGGCCGCTCAACGAATCGCTGCCCGGGCGGGTGAGAATCTCGACGAACTCATCGCTGCCGCGCGCAGCCGAGACTTCCGCCCTGTCGATCTGGGCATCGGCACCTCCCTGACACTCGCCAACACCTTGGAGACGGTCGCCGGGGGCAATGTTGGCGGGATCCTCGAAGGTTCGGATCCACAGCTCAAGCATGAGGTCGTCGTCTATAGCGCCCATCACGACCACTTCGGGATCGGTGAACCCAACGAGGAAGGCGATGCCATCTACAACGGGGCCCTCGACAACGCCTCGGGCAGCGCCGCGGTCCTCACCATTGCCGAGGCGTTTGCCGGTCTGTCCCAGGCCCCGGCCCGGTCGCTGCTGTTTCTTTTCGTCGACGGTGAGGAGCAGGGGTTATTGGGCTCGGAGTATTACGCTCTGCACCCGACCTTCGAGCCCGGACGAATCGCGGCCAATATCAACATCGATGGTGCCAATATCTGGGGCAAGACCAGTGATGTCGGGTACATCGGCTATGGCAAATCCAGTCTGGATGCCGTCGTCGAAGAGGCTGCAGGACGCCAGGGGCGCTCGGTCAAGGGGGACCAGTTTCCAGACCGGGGGCACTTCTACCGCTCCGACCAGTTCAATTTCGCCAAGATCGGTGTGCCGGCGATCTACCTGGCCAACGGTGTGGATTTCATCGGTCGTCCGCCAGAGTGGGGCAAGGAGCAAGTCGAAGCATGGGAGGCGATTCACTATCACCAACCCAGCGATCAGCTCGAGGAGAGCTGGAACTTCGACGGCTTCGTCGACGACACTCTGCTGAATTTTCACTCCGGGCGGATCATCGCCGAGAGTCCGGAGCTGCCTGCCTGGAACCCGGGCGACGAATTCGAAGCCGCCAGGTTGGAGGCGTTAGCAGCACTGGAGTAGCTTCCAAGAAGCAAGACCGCTACTCGAGCGTGGTGTGAGCCCCGTCACAGAAGGGCGCCTTGCCGGTGTGCTTGCACTGGCAGAGAGCGACCCGTTTCTTCTCCTGCAGCTCCAGCTTCAACGGCGAGAACTCGGTGCCGGCGTGGGCACCGTCGCAGAAGGGCTGATTCTGGGATCGGCCGCATTGGCACCAATAGTAGGTGCCGGGCTCCAACTCGAGAACAGCGGGGCTCTTTTCGGCAATGACGGGATCAGACATGACCCGATTCCTCCATGGTTCTCTATTGATCTTCGACCAGGGCAGCGGCCTCGGCGAGTCGCCCCTCGAACTCATCCGCCAACACTTGTCGTTCACCATCCTCGAGAAAGACGTGACGCAAGGCGTTGCGAGAGAAAGCTGTCAGGTCGGCCGCACTGTAACCAAAGGCCCGGGCCAGACTCAGGTATTCGTCGTTCAGGGTCGTTTCGAACTGGGGTGGGTCGTCGGAGTTGACCGTGACCACCACTCCCGCCTGCTGCAGAGGGTGGAAGGGATGGCTCGATGTCTCCGCCACCGCACCCAGCCGGATGTTGGAGGTCGGACAGACCTCGAGGGGAATCCCGTGATCGACAAGCTCCCTGACCAGCTCGGGGTCGTCCACGGCCCGAATCCCATGTCCGATCCGCTGCGCTTTGCAGACCTCCAGGGCCGAGCGGATAGTCTCCGGGCCGGCGTGCTCGCCGGCATGGGCGACCCGGTTCAGCCCCTCCTGCTGCGCGACATGAAAGTGTTCCCGGTAGGGCTCGTCGGGTTCGCTCTCGAAACCCGAGAGACCGAGAGCCACGACTCCCCGACCGCGCCCGGCAAGAGCCCATTCGAGTGTCTGATCGGCCCGCTGTGGACCGACATCCCGCACGATGTCCGGGATGAGGCGGGATCGCACGCCGTGACGGCTCTCGCCTTCCTGCATGGATTCGAACAGGGCCTCTGCCACCTCGACAGCATTGACACCGTTCTCCAGGTGGGTGCCGATCGTGAAATGGACCTCGCTGTAGAGAATATTCTGTCGTGCCTGCTCAGCCAGGAACTGATCCATGACCAGCTGAAAATCCTCGGGATCCCGCAGACATCGACAGCAGGTGAGGTAGATCTCGACGAAGTGCTCGAAATCCCGAAATCGGAACCACCGTCTCAGACCCTCCTCATCGTCTGCCGGTAGCTCGACTCGCCGGCGACGGGCCAGCTGCAGAAGGGTCCCGGGACGAATCGAGCCTTCCAGGTGCACATGGAGCTCCACCTTCGGCATGGCCGAAACAAATCGAGAGAGCGATTCCTGGGTACTCACTGGGAGAGATCTTGGCGGTCGGCTCCGACCTCGGCCAGCCGCTCCAGAACGGGATCGGGTACCAGACCGATGAGATTGCCGCCGAGAAAGAAGACCTCTTTCACCAGCCGGCTCGAGAGGTAGATGTACTCCTCTTTCGGCACCATGAAGACGGTCTCGATGTGGGGATTCAATCGCCGATTCATCAAAGCCATCTGAAACTCGTACTCGAAATCGGAGACGGCTCGCAAGCCACGGATGATGATCTGGGCCTCGGCCTGCTCCATGAAATCCACCAACAGACCGGAGAAGCTCTCGACCCGGCAGTCGTCGTAATCGCGCAATTGATGCGAGATCATCTCGACACGGTCGGCAACCGAAAAGACGGGTTCCTTGGCCTCGTTACCGAGGACCCCGATGATGACCTCGTCGAACACACGACGACTCTTCTGGACAATATCCAGATGGCCGTTGTGAATAGGGTCGAATGAGCCGGGGTAAACGGCGATTCGCTTGCTCATGGTCTCGAACCTCGGGTCAGGTCGATAGTGACTACATTGAAAGCTGCATCGGTTACCCGCAGCAGCAGGAGCTTTCCGTTCTGGGGTGCCTCGAGCACAAGTGTCTCACGCCGCCCGTCGAGCAGTCCATCAGCAGGCTGGGCGGGCTGCCATTCCATCGCGTCGACGCTGAAAACCGCTTCGCGCAAGGGGTTCCAGCGATCTTCTACTACGACCCGGAGCTCACCGTCGGACTCGGCCACGGAATCGAGGGTAGGAGTCGAATGGTCAATGAGCACCGGCTCGCTGATCTCCGCCACCTCTTTGCGCTCCCGATCGTTGCTCCGCGGCCGATCGGCGGCCTGAAGACGAAATCGGTATCGACCGTCGGGTAGCACCGTGGCGTCAAGGCTGTAGTAGTCCTCGCTCAGCTCCTCTACCACCGGCAACCATGGGTGGTCCGAGTCGGCCTGTCGAAACGATAGACCGTAGATCAGCTCATCCTTGTTGGGATCCTCCGCTTCCCAGCGCAAGGTACGAAATCCCCGCTTCCAGAGTGTCTTCAATCGGCGTTGCTGGTCGCCTGGCACGGGCCGGATGGTGGTGAAGATCCCCTGTCGATTCGGATGAGCGGGCTCGTAGGCCTGCTGGGCGGGATTGAAGTTGGCAGGTACCAGAATCTGACCTGGATCGAGAACGGTCAGGGTCTTGATCCGGGGTGGCAGATTGGCCTGCCGATAGGACACGGTGACCTCGCTCAACATCGGTGATCGGCCATCCGCAGCGCCGAAGCGCGCCCGCCACTGGACATAGCGCCCCGACGGCAGACCCGACACCGAGATCTCCTCACCCGCGCGCGGCGGGGTCCAAGCGGTCCAGGTCCGATCGGGCTCGGCGCTCATGCCGCTGCGGAAAGAGAATTCCAGATCGGTCTCTGCTGGCACATCTCCCTCCCAGCGCAGGGTGCCAAAGCTGGAGATCTGTTCGGCATCCAGGGCCGGGCTCGTATAGACACCACTGCGCTCGGTTTCTCCGGCAATGCGATAGACGGCCGCGGCGTTGGTGGTGACGAAGGCGGGCCCAGGCGAATCATCCAACAAGGCCACCACTTGGCGCTCGTCCACGTCCTTCTCCAAAACCGGACGATGATCCTGCAGACTGAAGACCTTGCCTTCCAGACCCGTGCCGATCCAGAGTCGCCCGCGCTGCCAATGGAGGGCGTATACGGTCTCCTCCTGAAAGGTGGTCAGGGTCTCGACAACCCCGGCGGGCGAGATGCGCACGACCTCCGATCGGGCCCCGGCGAATCCGGGGGGGCGACTTCCCACCGGTGTGGCTTCGGTCTCTTCGCCGACCGTGACCCCCACCTCGACCCGGGGCTCTGCCTCGTTCGAGCCACCTTCACCCGAATCAATATCGGAACTCCCTTCCTCCGATTCCTGCGGACGCCGCGAGAGGTCGACCAAGCTCGCCTCAGAGGCGAGCAGAGCCGCAAAGCAGTCCCCATCGGGATCGGCAGCAAAGGCGACCACCTCGGGATGGGGAGCATCGTAGAGAGTCCTCGGAGTGCCGTCCGGCCCAAGCTTGAGGATCAAGCCCTCGCCGGCGGTGCCCAGGAGGATCTCGCCGTCGCTCAAGACCTTCATGGCCCGCAGATGGGTATCTTCGCTATCGAAAAAGATCTGACCGCTGCCCTCGGAGTCGACCTTGAACAGCTTTCCCTGAGTGCCGGTTGCCACCAGGAGATCCCCATCGGCTGCCCGATCCAGACCCCAGATATAGGTTTCCTGAGGATCGAAGAAGACCGTCGCCTCCCCATCACTGACTCGATAGACCTTGCCGTCGGGAGAGGACCCGGCAAACACGGTGCCGTCAGCGGCAGCCCAGACCGCGAAGATCTCGGGCTCGTCGGCCGCAAACAGCGTCTGCACCGCACCCTCCACAGTCACCAGCAGTACCTTACCTGCGTTGCCCGTGCCGACCACCCATCCGTCCGGATGCGCTGCGGCGCTGAACAAGAAGGGTTCGTCGACTGCCGCCAGACGCTCGGCCCGATCGGCGAGCCTCAGGGTTCCCAGCGAATCGACACTGATGCCGTCCAGGGTCCCCTTGAGGAAACCCGGGCGCGACTGCATGCGAAAGACCCGAGTCTCGCTCGCCGACGCCACACTCCACGGCAAGAGACCGGCAAGCACCGCAACCATACCGAACGCGGCGGTCAGACGGACTACGCCGGCCGCTATATGCCGATGCCTCATGCTGTCGTCTCTCATTGCTGCAAACCCTCCTCGGAGACTCCACCCTCCTCCGCAGCCGATCCCGAAGCCTCGGGACCCACGGGACCATCCCGATGGACTTCGAGGTCGATCCTCACCGCCCCCATTACCGGAAACTCCATCTCCTTCTCCTCCTGACTGGCGATCGCCAGACGTAGTGGAATGGCACTGCTGGAGGCGGCCGCTCCCCAGATTGAGCGGATCGAAGCCGGCAGACGTGGCAGAACCTCACCAGCCACCGCCAGACCCTGGCCACCGAAGACACCCAAGATCACCAACTCTCGACGAGAATGCAGCGAGTCCAGAAGACTGAGAGCCTGGCTGAAGGTCACCGGATCGGTCTGCTCCACGGCGAGGCGGGCCACATCGATGCTCACGCCATCTCCTACGAGCAGCGAGTACCGCC
>Ga0255053_10000461_pt1 | contig 22547 bp, 22 predicted proteins | sample JV7_2_22_MG_FD_188635 | JGI IMG/M metagenome (GOLD analysis project Ga0255053, IMG submission 188635) | Seawater microbial communities from Jervis Inlet, British Columbia, Canada - JV7_2_22 | ecosystem: Environmental > Aquatic > Marine > Inlet | place: Canada: British Columbia | collected... | reverse complement strand
AGATCGGATTGCTCTCATTGTTCTCCCCTTTAGCGCCGCCTTCGGCACCCAGGTCTCATGGAAAAGCACGTTCTGTGTTTCGCCCGGGTCCTTCAGGAGGTTGTAGATACGCGGCATTCCGTACCGGACTCCGCAGAGCCTGGGTTGCCGCGTCGGGATCGATCGGCTTCAGCTCCAACGCTTGATCGGTCCCGTACGCGGTCACAACCATCAGGCTGTTTTTTCCATCAGCACACTCTGGTTGCTGGTCCAACTGTGCTCACCGTTCACCGGCCGCCCTCCGGCGGCACGTACGGATCCGGCTGCCCCGCCCTGATGGGCGGTTCTTGCCGTAGTGACATCACATGCTGGCCCAGCTGCCCCAGCGCCGCCCTCGGCACCCAGGTCTCCGGGAAGATCACGTTCTGCGTCTCGCCCGGGTCCTTGTAGAGGTTGTAGATGCGCGGCATTCCGTAGTCGAGGGTCTCTGAGAGGATGTTCTGCTGCTCCTTCAGGTTCACCTTCCAGTTGCGCCATTTCACGCCCCAGACGTCGTTCCCCATGTAGACGATCAGCCCCTCGCGGTTGGATTTCTCCTGCTTTCCCAGGAGGAAATCGGTCTGGTCAACCCCGTCGATGACGCGGTCCTCCGGCACCGTGCCGCCGGCGATGCGTGCGAATGTCGGGTAGAGATCCATCTCGTGGACGATCTCGTCGCTGACACTGCCGGCGGGAATTTTGCCCGGCCAGCGAGCGGCGAAGGGCACCCGCAGGCTGCCCTCGAACCCGGTGAACAGCGATCCCCGCCAGGGACCCGCTGTACCGGGAATAAAGTAGTCGACTGACGGGGTGCTCGATCCTTCAGGTATCGCTTCCGGCCCGTTGTCCGCGGTGAAGATGAAGAGCGTGTTGTCGCGGATGCCGAGTTCGTCAACGGCGTCCAGCAGCATACCGTTATAGGCATCGACCTGGGCCAGGACATCGGCAAAGCGGCCGTTGCCCGTCTTGCCGGCGAAGTCCGGGTGCGGGATGGCCGGGTAGTGGGTCTGGGTGTAGGGCACGTACAGGAAGAAGGGCTTCTTGTTCTTCACCTGTTGTTGCATGAAGTCGATCGAGCGCTGCGTCAGTTCGTGATCGATGAGCGCGCGCTGCTCGAGATTGTACGCCTTCACCTTTTGCGGCGTGGAGCCCTTCTTCCCCTCGAAGATGTAGGTCCCTTCGACGCCGCTCTCCGCGTAGCCGTCGAGCACCTCCCAGGGCGTCTCGTCGCTCGAGTTCGGGATGCCGTACCACTCGTCGAAGCCCTGGTCCGTGGGGAAGCGGCCCTCGGTGTGCCCCAGATGCCACTTGCCGAACATGCCCGTGGCGTAGCCCGCGTCGGAGAGCATCTCGGCCATGGTGACTTCCCACTGCACGAGACCGTAAACGCCTCCACCGAGAGGGATCGTGCCGTTGCCGGTGCGGATCGCGTAGCGACCGGACATGATCGCCGCGCGCGACGGCGTGCACTGCGATTCAACGTTGAAGTTGGTCAGGCGCAGGCCCTCGGAAGCCAGCGTGTCAAGCCGGGGCGTCGGTGCTCCGCGGATAATGCCCCCGCCGTTGAAGCCGGGCTCACCCCAGCCGAAGTTGTCCATGAAGACGAGGACGATGTTGGGCTTTTCCTGAGCGAATGCGGGGGAAAAGGAGAACACCAGCGCGCACGCAAACAACACGATGAACGTCATTTTCGACGATTTCATTGATTCCTCCTCTCTCTAGCGCCAGATGAATCGAATGCCGAACTCGAAGGTCCAGTCGAAGGGCCTGTCCTCACCGACGCCGAATCCAGGCCGAAGGTGGATGCTGGCGCCGCGCAATTGCGGGATCGTGTATCCCCATTCCACATCGACGACCCAGAAGTTCTTGTCGTTTTCGACGTCGAAGACCGCAGCCGGATTGACGATCAGCCAATGTCTCGCCTGGGCGAGCAGCCAAACGAAGTAGATATCGATCTGGTGTTGTTCGATCTCGTCCCGATCGGAGTCACCGCCGACGTCGAAGACATACAGGTAGCCGGGTGCGAAGATGCTGTTCTTCCCGAACAGTCCGAAGAACCCTGCGAAGACCTGCGGGCGAAGGGCATACCTGCCGGTGCCGAGAAGCTCGTTGGTGGCCGTGGGGAAATACGCCTCGAGACCCGCAGCGATGCCAAACTTCTTGGTGACGTAGGGAATGGCCAGGAATCGGAAGTCCATGTCCCCCATCCCCGAGATATTGGCGCCGGCGGTGGGGTCGCCCCCCGGATCATCCAGGTTGAGGTTCTGTTGGGGTCGGAACTTGAGCCGGAGCGCCATTTTTTGGCCCATGTCGTTGAATATGCCCTCTTTTTTGTTGCTCAGGTTGGCAATGTCCGCACCCAACGGCAGCCTGAACTCGAAGGTGGGCGCGATCAACGACCCGCCGTCGAACCACGACGTCTCCATGTAGAAGCGGGCATCGTAGGTGAAGTTGATCGGGTTGGTGCCGGTGTCGTCATGTTTCTTTTCCTCTTCTATCGATTCAAGTATCTCTTCGGCAGCGTCCTTCTTGTCTTGTGCATCCTCCTTCTTCTCTTGTGCGGCGTCCTCCTGCGCGACCACCGGCATCGGGCCGGCGAACACGACGATGGCCGCGACGAGAGCCATCAACACAACAGTCTTCCATCTCATCTTCTACCTCCTCGGAGTTCATTGGCCAGTTCCACCCACCCGCCCAGTGCCCAGTGACCAATTCCCAGTGCCGAGGGATGGACGGAGACCGGACAGCGAGTAATGGGGGCCTGTCTACGGCAATCAAAAGAAGCACTTTTCATGGTTCTTCAGGTAAAGGTAAGAGACGGAGAGGATGGGCGGTATTACACCTTGGTGGTATGCCGGCCGCCCGCCCAGTGGCCAGTGACCAGTGACCAGTACCCAGCAGGGGTCCTGTTCTGCGATAGGTCGACACCTGAGGATGGACCGCCGTCAAACCGAATGAATGAGGTGAAGAGAAGCGCCGGAGGCGCGACAGATTCTTAGCCTGGGGCGTGAGCCCCAGGGTGAGCACGACAAAAGAACGAAAGCCCCCGAAGGGGGCGACAGATCTGCGCTGTGGCGTGAGCCGCAGGCTTCGTCCCGGTATTTCTGTCGCCGCTCCGCAGCTTTTTTCTTTTTTCTCGTCCGTATCCTGGGGCGTGAGCCCATACGCGCTAACTTAACGAATTTCTTCTATGTTACTATTATGGTATGCATAACGAAGAGATCTTTGAGATTGATTGGCCGTACATCCTATCTTGTTTGCCTGAGTTAGAGAGTTCAGCTCGTGAATTTGGCGCGTTGTATCGGCGACGATCTGTGGATTCTGCGGAAACACTACTAAGGTTAGCTCTTGTTCATGCTTTCTGCGACCGTTCCCTTCGTGAGACCGCTTTGTGGGCGGAGACGGCGGATGTCGCGAGTATCTCCGATGTCGCTCTACTGAAGCGGTTTAGGCGATGCGGACCGTGGCTGGGCCACCTCCTCATGCAGAAGATTGCAGAACGATCACAGTGGAATTCCTCGTACGATGGAAATCTGCGAGTTCGAATCGTGGATGCCACCCATCTGAGTAGTCCAGGCGCCAAAGGCGCAGTTTGGCGGATTCATTTGGGGCTCGACCTCGGGTCCCTGACGATTGACCATGTCGAGTTGACTGATTGGAGGGTCGGAGAATCTTTCGATCGCTTCCCTATCGTTCCCGACGAGCTGCTGGTCGGAGATCGAGGGTACGCCCATCGGGATCCAATGGCGCGGGTCGCGAATGCTGGTGGGTTCTTCCTCGTACGACTGCCGTGGAGTGCTGTCCCTCTTCGCGCCCCGGGAGATATACCCTTTGAACTCTTCGGATTCCTTCGGTCCATCCCAGAAGCCGAAGCCCGAGAGTCAACGGTGTCTTTTGTAGCAAGCGATAACAGCGTCGTAAAGTGCCGACTCATCGCACTCCGCAAGAGCGCTGCGAGTGCGGAGGTTTCTCGCGGGAAAGTCCTGTCAGATAGAAGACGCAAAGGCCGAAGCATCGACCCCCGTTCTCTTGAGGCTGCCGAGTACATCATCCTGCTGACCAACCTTGAGGCCGATAAACTCGGCTGCCATCAGGCACTTGAAATCTACCGCCTCCGTTGGCAAATCGAAATAACCTTCAAACGCTTTAAGAGCCTGCTCAATCTCGATCACCTGGCCGCCCGCGAGCCGAGAATGGTACAGACCTACGTGCTCGCCAAAATCCTCGGTGCCCTGCTGGTCGAGGATCTCACCGATCGCTACCTGTCTTTTTTTCCCTGGGGATACCCAGTCCGATCTACCCCCGATCTCTCTCTGGCGGCTTTACAGAATGGTCCGTGACGCTCTCGTCTCGATCATCCTCGGGCCTTCAAAGCCCTCTCTCCTCTCGCCCTCCACCGTCCCTCGAGGACTCAGAATCTCCAGACGCCGAAGAAGACTGCAAAGCCAATCCGCACAACAATTCGCCAAAACCCCAAACCGATCACACGAACTCCTCACCGTAAGTTAGCGCGTATGGGCGTGAGCCCCAGGCTCTGTATCTTTCGCCGCTCCGCGGCTCGCGATCGCATGACAACTGTTCGCTAGGACTTGACCGTCTGGATATTGGGTACCGGGTACAGGAGGACCGGGCGGTCCGTTTAGTGTTTGTGCTCGCGATGGCTTTCGAAGAGATTTTTCAGATTCTTTTCGCTGCTGTCATCGTCGTCGATTTCTTCCGCTCTGCCATTCGCGAGGTTCCACCGCACGGCCCATTCGATCGCATCGAGGAGCGCCGAGCCGTCGACCGGCTTCCGAAAGAAAGCGGCCGCATTCATCCTGTGCGCTGTCCGCCTGGTTGTCGGATCGTCATCACCCGAGACGACGATGATCGGCAGTTGCACACCGCGCGTCTTGAGCTCCGCCTGGAGCTCCTCACCCGACATCCCGGGCATCCGTGCATCGAGCACCATGCATCCGAATGTTTCGGGGTCGAAGGCGTCGAGGAATTCTTCAGCGGAAGCGAAGGCGCGGACATCGTGCCCAGCGGTGCGCAAAAGGCGCGCAAGCCCATTTCTCGCCGATGAATCATCATCGACTACGAACACCTGTCGGGGTTCAACCATGAGGTAAATTTAATCTCGCTGACGAAGGGGCGCTATTCCACCTTCGTGGTATATGAGTGGGCGGGTGGTACTGGCTACTGGTCGGGAGGCCGGGCAGGCGGTATGCCTGCTTTCTCGCAGAGACGGACGAGCTCGGCTACCGAGTCGACGCCGAGCTTCTGCATGACGCGGGCACGGTGGATCTTGACGGTTTCTTCGGAGATCTCGAGTCGACCGGCGATCTGCTTGTTGAGCATGCCGGTGATGACGTAGGTCATGACCTCGTGCTCGCGGGGAGTGAGCGTTTCGATGAGCTTCTGGATCGACAGAGTTTCGGCACGTTGTTCACGATTCTCTGCATCCCTGGCCAGCGACTCCTCGATGGCCGCCAGCAGATCTTTGCCGTCAACCGGCTTGGTCAGAAAATCAACTGCACCCTTCTTCATCGCGCCCGCGGTGATGGGCACATCGGCATGGGCGGAGAGAAAGACGATCGGCATGCTGTAATCGGCCCTGGCCAGCTCCTCCTGGAGCTCCGGCCCGGTCATCTCCGGCATTTGCACGTCGAGCACGATGCAGCCCGGTCCGCTTCGTAGTTCCGAAGCCAAGAAATCGGCCGCGGAAGCGAACGATTCCGCATTCAAACCGGCCGCCCGGACGAGACGCGTCAGACCGCGGCGTGCGGAAGGATCGTCATCGACGATGAAAACTGTCGGCTCGCTCATTTCTGTTCTTCCTCATTCTGCACGGGCAGCGAAAAACCAAGGCGCGCGCCGCCCTCGGGTCTGTTCTCCGCCCACATCCTGCCGCCGTGAGCTCGGATGATCGAGTTGCTGATCGACAGCCCCATCCCGGTGCCGCCCGGTTTCCAGCTCGCCAGCGGCTCGAAGATGGTGTCGATCTTCTCGGGATCGATGCCGCTGCCACGATCCTCGACCGAAACCCTGACTTCCGTCGCGTCCGAGCTCGTCTCGATGGAGAGATCGCGTTTATCGCGAGGAGTCTCTGCCATGGCCTGGACTGCATTCATGATGAGGTTGACCAGGACCTGCTGGATCTGAATCCGGTTGCCTTCGACCGGCGGCAGTGAAGGGGCCGTCTCTATCGTCACCAGGGTTTTTTGCACGATGAACTCGCTGTTCAGCAAAGTGACCGTGTCGGCAACGAGCGTATTTATGTCGACCGGCTGGTAGTCACTCTTCTGCTCGCGATACAGCTCGCGCAGATTCTGGATGACTTGGCCGCCGCGTTTGGTGTCGGCGACGATCTCGGACATGATCTCTGCCAGCTCATCGAAATCACAATCACCGCGCTTGAGCATCATCTCGGCCGCCTGGGCGTTGCTGAGAATGCCGGTCAGTGGCTGGTTGAGCTCGTGGGCAATCGACCCGGTCAGCTGACCCATGCTGGTGGTGCGATCGACCCGGGCCAGGGCGTCCTGATGTCTCCGCGCCTCCATTTCCGCGTATTTGATGTCGGTGATGTCCTGGTATGTGTTCACCACGAAATCGACGTTTCCCTGCTCGTCCTTGACCGGGTACAGGTGGCATTGAATCCACGGCGACCTGACATCCATGGCCGGCAGATCGAAGTCTTCCGTGGTCTGTTGCGCCGAATACTGGATCGGTGGCAGAACCACCGGTTCGCCTTGGAAGGCCTTTTCGACTAACGGCGCAAGGCCAAGGTCGATCACCTGCGGGTCGGTCAACATGTTGTACTTCTCGAGCACAGCTGCGGCCTCATCCTCAGTGACGTCCCACAACTGCCTCCAAGCAGAATTCACCTGCTGGATCTTCCCGTCCGGCGAGAGAATTTCCGTGCCCTGGGGCGACTGCTCCATCAGCTCCCTGAACCGAACCTCGCTCCTCTTGAGCTCTTCTTCCGCCAGCTTGATACCAGTGATGTCGACCAGGTTGCTCACGACAAAAACGATCTCACCGTCTTTGTCCTTGACGGGTGACATGTGGATTTGAACCCAGACGGTCTTTCCCGGAATATTGTCGAGGCCGAGGTCATCCAGTGATTTTCTCGCGGCATATTCGACCGGCGGGAGGATCACATTCTCCCCGGCAAAGGCTTTTTCAATCAAGGGTCCCCAGCCGAGGTCGATCGCCTGCTGGTCCGTGAGAAAGTTGTAGTCTGCCAAGACCTGTGCGGCCTCTTCCTCGGTGAAGCCAAACATCCGCCTCCAAGCTGCGTTCACCTGCTGGTTCTTCCCGTCGGGCGAGTGAATCACGATGGGCAGGGGCGACTGTTCCATGAGATCCCTGAACCGGACCTCGCTCCTGACGAGCTCTTCCTCCGCTTCCTTGCGATCGGTGACGTCCGTGATCGAACCGGACATCCTGTTCGGTTCGCCGTTGTCATCCCACAGGGCCTGGCCGCGAGCATAGAACCAGCGGTACTCGCCGGATTTTGTCTGCAGGCGATAATCGATTCTGAATTCTTTGCGATCTTCGAGATGCCGACCGAGGGCCGATCGCACCATATCGAGGTCCTCGGGGTGCAATCGATCCCAGAATTCGTCGATGCTGTTCGAAAACTCGCCGGGTTCGTAACCCAGAAGCTCCTGCAAGCGGTCGGAATAATGAATCGTGTCAGAGGCGAGATCCCAATCCCACAGACCGGCCGCGGACCCGGCGACGGCGAGTTCGTAGCGTTCTTGAATCGCTCTTAACTCGGAGGTGCGCTCGTCAACAAGCCGTTCCAGATCGAGCTGCAGGTTGCGGAGGTGAGTGTGGCTTTTCACCCGAGCCAGAACTTCCTGTTCCCGAAATGGCTTGGAGATGAAATCCACGCAGCCGGCCTCAAAACCCCGGACCCGATCCTCGGCATCGTGCAGCAAGTTGATGAAAATGATGGGGACGTCGCGCGTTCCTTCTGCCTGATGCAGTTGCCGGCAGATCTCATAACCGTCCATGTCCGGCATCCTGATGTCCAGGAGGATCAACGTTGGCGGTCGGGCCTGCGCCGAGTCGATGGCCATCTGCCCGGTTTCGGCCGGTCGGACCGAATAACCCTCCTGCTCCAGAAGCCCGGTGAGCAACTTCAGGCTCGAAATCTCGTCACCGACGATCAGGATGTCGCCTTCAGCCTTCATGAACGACCCTATTCGTTGACTCCATCGTCACTCTCGCGCTCGCCGCTGCAACGACTCTCGAATTTGGATCATTGGGGGATTCTACAGAGGAACCAGCTGATCTTCCAGGCCACCCCGCCCGCCCAGTAGTCAGTAATCAGTAGCCAGTTGCCAGTGGCCGGTGACGAGCATCTCGGTCTCAAAGCGAGCACCCTGCGCTCGCGCATGCCACGGGTGCGGGGGTTTCGCGGCCCTGTTAGAGTGACACGCGTGAGTATCCTCGGGTAATGGAAGACACCAGATCTCTGCTCGAACAGACGATGCGCTTCGTGCTCTCCGGAATCGAACGCGAGCTGCGGCTTGAAATCGACTGGAGAGCAGCGGGGCGGGGACGGAACGTGTTCCGACGTGCGGCGATCTACGCCGCGGCGATGCTGCGTGATCTGGTCAGAATCCCGCTGCACCATCCCGACGGCGTCGCGCAGGCGAGATTTCGTGCCCGGATTCAATACATCGAACGCACCGCCATGCCGACAGTGAAGTTCTTTCTCGACCACTACCCCCTGTCGCAGCGTCAGCGGGAAGCGCTGGCGTCGGCATCGACCGAGCTCGAGGAGTCTGTCGGCCTCATATCCGACGGAAAAATTCGCGCGCTCGACGAGTGGTACGCCACCATGGAGGAGTTCGGCGTGTTGACCGAGCGGTGCGGGCGCGCCGCAGACGCGCTCGCCGAGTCCGCTGCGGAGCCTCTGGATCGGCTTTCGGACATCTGACCCCCGCCCACTCGCCCAGTAGCCAGTGGCCAGTAACCCCTTTGGCTGATTTCAGGGACGAGGTCTACGGGAAGATGTCGAGAGTGGCGCTCAGCCTACTCGGGCCTTCCACCCGCGGCGCGCGATGGCGTTGAGCACGGTAACAAGCACGCCCGTGGTCAGGCCGAACATCATTACGCCGTTGACCGCCTCCAGTGCGCCGAGCAAACGTGCCTGCTCGCTCATCACGATGTCCCCGTAGCCGAGGGTCGCGAAGTTGACGGTCGAGTGATAGAACGCCATCTGAAAATCTGTGAACTCGCCGCCGAGTTGAAAAACCGCTGCCCACACGGCGATCTGCCCAAAGGTACCGACGAGCATGGCCAACATGGCCGCCGTGAGCAGGGCCGAGGACTTGAAGAGGCCGGGTTGTATCAGATGGTGTTGTTCGAGGTAGATAAGCACGCGAAACAGGAACGCCACGGCGAAGCACTGGACCATCACACAGACCACCATGACCGCAATCCCCAGAAGGAGGTCATCACCCATGCTTTCTCCCTTCGCGTACCGACGCGCCAGATCCCACTGATGCTCGAGGCGCGGGTGTGTTGAGCTGGAACGTGGCCACGGCACCAATATAGGGAGGCGGGTCGATCTCCGGTATTCCACATTCGTGGTATGCCGCCCACCCGCCCAAACCCAGGGAGTTGAGAGGGCGTCAAAGACACACAGGCTCAAAATCACGAATCGCTACTGCACCGAGAGTGCACCATGGAAGAACATTGATTCTGGAAAAATCGAACGGTAATAGCGCAAGTTACTGATTCTAAATGGTGCCGGAGGTGGGTGTCGAACCCACACGGGATTACTCCCAAGGAAAAATATTCCTCACCCAACCAAGCTCGAAAGACGCAACAATCAATCTCAAACAATTGACTTTCTAGTAATCGATAATATGTGTTATCGAAAAAACTGGTGCCGGAGCCGGGATACCTACCTGCACGTTCATTCGGTCAAGGGACTGTGGGTCGGTCAATTTCCTCTATCGACCAAAACCTACACCCCACAGTAAGTGGCGCAATCAGAACCGCGAATTTGACTCACAACCGATTTCCCCTGGAAACACTGGACGGGAAGACCCGTCGGTACCGGGGAATGGTAGGCTGAGACGTGCCCAGGAATACGTACCCATTCGGGGCACGTATCCGTAATATCGGGTAGGAGGGTAAGGCGATGGCAGCCGCCATCAGGACAAACCGCGATCACCTGGAGTTTCAGGCATATGTCCAGGCTCTCTTAGATAGCGGAGACAATCAAGACGTGCTCAAGGCTCTTCTCGGCCTCGATGTCCCACAGCCGTATCGAGTCCGAGCCAAAGTGATCTACTCACCAACTTCACCTATTGAGGTGCTCCGCGCGGCCGCAAAGAAGAAGAACATCAAACCACTTTCCGACACAGCCGATAGCTTCACATACTCAGAAATTGTAGGACGTCTTTCACCGACGGAGATTGATGTACCGTTTTTTGTTGCACCATTCGAAGCTCGTAATTCAATCTCGCCTCGGGTACAAGTCGTAATTTCGGTCTGCAAATCTGATCAATGGAAAGTCCTTCAGCGACTTGTCAGGTCGCTCTATCCAAAGTTGGTTCCAATTCTGCTTTCGCAGGCTGAGCTAGTTTCTAGCGCCCAGAAACTACGGCAGCTCAGCGGGCACGAAGTACGGGTCAAAGCCTTTTCGGCAAAGGAACCCCTTGACGGATCGGGGGACAAGGCGAAAAAGTCGGTCAGGGAGTGGACCGACGAGACGCTTGATGAAGCCCTGCGTGGGATGAAGGAGCGGGGCCAAGTTCTGACCTCGCTAGAAGTCGGGTTCTTCCCTCGCGTTGGCCAGCGCTCCCATGTGGTGCCGAAGGCTACATGCAAAATTCGTAAGACTGGAGAAATCGAGGTCACCGGCAGCCTGCAGCTGGCGTATGACGCGGTGGCCATCGAGGTAGCCCGGGTCGGAGAGAGAAAGCTACGCAACTTCGCGGGGCGCGGTCTCCGCGAGGCGAGTTACAAGCCTCGCCCGCTCGCCATCAACTTCACCCAGGGAATATTTGAAGATCTGGAGACGGTCCGCGGTTTTGTGCAACTGCTAAAAAAATACAGCCATTCGATGCACGCCGTCGAACATGGAAATCCGTACGCACATGTGAAGATCACAGACCTTTTCGACTACTCGGCCTTTGAGGTGTGGGCAATCCCGCCCGGACGGATCGCACTCCTCCCTGGGTTGAAAGCATCCGAAGCCGCATTCGAGAGACTGGTCCACCATATCTTTGACGACTTCAAGGAGGGTCAGGTCGTAGAATATGAGCGAAGCGAGCGAACAGCTACAGCAAGCACGTGACGAGGTAGAGAACTACATTCAGACAGTCAAAGCGCTCCTCGCTTTTTCAGCCTTTGTCATCCACGACGGCCATGAGCAACGCCCTGGCGCTGAATTCGGATTTGGTCGAAGGATGATCACATCCAAGAAAAACAAGGTCACGCCATCCAACACAGTAACGCCCGACCTCGTTGCCCAAAAGTCCGATGGCTACGGGATCACCGCCGAAGCCAAAAAGAGCCTCCCACAAGATCAGACACGATGGGGGCGGTACCTCCAGCAACTTCTCAAGTACGACGACAACCTAACGGGATGGTGGACCCCAGGTGAGAAGATCCCTCGCTCTGATGCCGTACTAATTCTGCACCACTCCCGTAGCCGGGCGTTTTGTAGGCTCCTTGAGCAAATTCAATCCGTAGAGCCCGAAAGCATCGGCCAAAATACCAGCGTCGTAGAGTTCAGCAGTTCCAACGAATCGAAACCCTATTACTTTTTTCGACTTGAGCATGGCTCGATAAGCGATGACGAACTTCTCCAGACTCTCGATAACGGCATTCAAGTTCCACTGGATGGGGTATTAGCCACCTTCCCGAACGTCAGGTACTACGACTCACGACCACCAGTTGCATTTTTGCTCACTGAGCTGTGGATGGGCGTGTTTCCAGCGATGTTGGATGGCGCAGACTATGACGAAAAACTTAAGGCGACCAAGATCCCCACTTCAGTTCGTGACGTAACTGATGAACTCCAAAAAGCGTACGGGTCAGCCTCGCTCAAACAGGACGAGAGGTCCGTCGAATTTCCCGCGTACAAATGGATCAAATGGGCCTTCGAAAAGCTGGTCGAGTTCAAGCTGGCACTCCCTCCTGCTGAGGGAAGCGATACGTACCAAATCCTCTTCAAGGTGCCCCGGGGCGACATCCTTTCTCGTTTCATCGAACTCGATCTCCGACACAAGAAAGGCAAGAACGACCGCGAGATTGAAGACCCAGACCAGCTCGATCTTTTCCCAGTCGAAGAGGACTGAGGGACGGCGCTATTTCAACAGAAACGCCGCGGGACGTCGGCTTCCGTATACAACTGAAAAGGTCTTTCCGCCTGGCGGCGCTACAGGTTTTTGCCCCAATCTTGCCGGTTCAATTCCCAAACACCACCTGTCCGATTTTGTCTGTGGCCTCGACCTGCATGTTTGGCAGCACATGGCTGTAAACGTCTAAAGTGACAGTGATAGAAGAGTGACCGAGCCGTTCACTCACAACCTTGGAGTGGACTCCAGCAGCCAACATCAACGTCGCGCACGAGTGCCTCAGGCTGTAGAGGGTGAGATCGGTCGAGATCCCAGCCTTCTTGAGCAGGGGCCGGAGACGGCGACGAAGCAGGTTCTGGCGGTCCAAAGGCTCACCTCGTCGGTCACAAAACACGAGGTTGTAGTTACCCCAACCGGGGCCAGCCTTCAGCCTCTCCTCTGCCTGGACCCTACGGTGCTTATGAATTCGATTCACGACCTCTTCTGGGATCGGGATGCTTCGTCGACTCCGTGTTGTCTTTGGTTCAGAGAATTCCCATTTCTCTTTGCGTCTCCAATCGATTGATCGGCGGACCTGGATTCTCGCGGTATCGAGGTCGATGTCCTTCCAGTGAAGGGCCAAGTACTCAGACGGCCTCATACCGGTGGTAAGAGCGACCAGGAACAAGACCTCGTGCCTGGTCCCACGGAGCACGCTCACGAACCGGGTCACCTCTTCGGCGGTCAGAACCAAGGCCTCTTTGTGTTTCGAGCGCGGTAGCTCAGCACCTGTGCACGGGTTCGATGCGAGCATCCTCCATTTGACGGCCTGGCCGAAGGCGTTATTCAGGATGGTGTGCGTGTACCGAACGACTCTGGACGAGAGGCCCTCCCGGTTGAGCTTCGAATACAGCTTCTGGATCTGCAACGGTGAAATGTCGCAGAGGCGAAAGCTGCCAATCTCGTCTCGCACATATTTCTTCAACTGCCACCTGTAACTCCGGTATGTGTTGGCACGGACCCGGGGTTCAACGGCAGACTCCAACCACTTGTCGAGGAATTCGTTCAGCCGCATTTTCGAGGGCTGGACGACCAACCCCTCGTCTCGGTCCTTGATCACCTTGGCAAGGTACGCCTTGGCATCCCTCAGCTTTTCAAACGTCTTCGTAAGCCATCTCGGCTTGCCATCGCTCTTTGTCCCGATTCGAACCTGAACGATCCATGAGACGCGGCCAGTAGCTCTGGACACACGTCGGGTGATTGGACTGGGCATGGTTACCTCCAATTGTTCGGTTGGGCACCAAACCGTCGCGGATGCAACGGAGATGCGCGCGTTTCTATGTTGTTGAAACGGGGTGTTTTAGGGGACGACCCTCAGATAGGCTATCTGAAGGTCATTTGCGGGTTATCAGCTGCCTCCGAGCGCGACACGATCTGCATCTCGACGCTGACAGCCGTGAGGAATGAAGCCAATGATCACGTCTCGATCAGCTGCCGCACACAATCCACAGGAGGCGCACGTGACACCGTCTCGGAGCTGGGCAGGGCAAAACACTACCTTCCTACCTGCCGGGGTGCGGAGGGTTTGTGAGGCGGTCTCTGCTACCAGGGTTACGACAGGCCCGACTCCCATTTCGGCAAGTCTATCGGCGTCCTCTAGGTTATTCGCACTACAGGAGACGGTGAAGCCGTTCTCGTTGGCCTCGCGGATTGCTTCAGCGTTCTTTCCACGAGATGGCTCGTAGTGGGTATAGCTGAAAGCTCGCCGACCTCGGTTCGCCTCGACCAGCTGGTTCAGCTTCGCCCGGTCGATGAGGCCACGACTACCAGGAAGATCACCGGCTTGGTTATGTCGCCACAGTGTTCGCTCGGGAAGCTCTGCGATCTTCTCGCAGAATGTGCCCCAGTCGGTTCCCCGCTGGCCACTGGAAACGGCTCTCCAATGAAGGGCAAGCGGGCCACCGTTGGCGTAGCAACCTGATTCCCTCAACGGGCATGAGGGAGGGCATGTGTCAGCTGATGAGGTGCTGACTGGGATCGGTCCAGTTTTCGCGTTGGCAGACCTCGGGCTAAGATGGACTCTAAGCGACATGGGAATCTCCTTTCCCGTGTTGCGCCTGGTGCCAGTGGCTGCTGGTGCCAGGCTTTTGTTAATGAAAAAGGCACCCCGGGATGGGGTGCCTATGAGGTTGTGGTTGGGCGGAGAGGGGCCTATATCCTCCCCTTCCCCCCATTTTCTGACTCAGAATGACTCGTAGTGTGTATAAGTTCTTTTATTATAAGTAATTATGTTATATTTCGACGAGTCTTCAGTGGGTATCAAAACAGGAGGAAACACCTGGACCCATCATTGGTTTCTGGCATAACTCACCCATCCTCAAGTATGTCCAAAACCGTGAGTTATTGAGAGTTTTTGAGTAGCGTGGAAGAAGATGCGGATGGGATCAAGCGTTTGTCGACAATTTCGCCAAAGGACCGGGAGGAGATCTTTAGGCAAAAAGCCCTGGTGCCATCACGGTATTTGTGGCACAGGTTTTTGTGAGAGTACTGTGACGTATTTCTGAGTGAATTCCAGCAAGCGTTTATGGACACACCTCTCCTCACGTGTGAGGAGATATGGTGATGGGAACTGGGTGGGCTGGCGCGCCTGAGGGTGGGACTCGATGGGCGAAGCTATGGCCTGTTTACATAATGGACCTTGATCCAGGATTCGGCAAGGCTTCCACAAGTCGATTCTGTTCAACGGCATACAGAGACCGTTCTTCGGTGTGAGATCGACCCTCGGTGGCATCAAATTGGACGGCTGTCGAACTCTGGGAGGATCGAGAACAGCCGGTGTGATTCAGCCTTCCCTGGGACGCCTGTTTTCCCAGAACTGGCTCTGCCGAACGGTTCAAGCCGTACCACAAGCCATACCGGGACTACCACCACGTAATATGGGATGGCGCTGATTACCGCTCCCAAAACGTGTCGCAGTAAACCCCTCATGGACAGATCCCATTTCTGTTAGCCTCTTGAACACAGTAAACCCGGCTTCGAGTCCTGACCGTTTGCCTGCAGCCGCTTGTCCGGGAGACGTACACCATTCATATGTATCGCCAACTATGAAGAACTCTTTATCCAAAGGTCACCGCAAGGAAAGCTAGTAAGATCTTTATTTTCATAAGATTACAGTCCTGCAGCATAAAGCAAGGGTGCAAGGTTTCGACTGATGAGTCGGTCTTCCTTGCACCCTTGCAGATGGATGAGAGATCCTTACCTATTGAAACATAGCGAGTTAGAGGAGATTCCTGCAAACCAACCACGTTCTAAGAGGCACCCTCCTCGATCCCTCTATAAGGAGGATGCCCCCGCTTGTTGCGGACTCTTTTTTGCAGGCTTCAATACGGTGATTGACCTCTTGCCAACGATCTTCCCTGCCTTTCGGAGGCGGTGCAGATCCGAGTACATGGTCCCTTCCTTCACCGCCACTCCATGAAGCTCTTCGAGCAGTCCTCGAATTTCCTTTGGTGTGAGCGTTTCGTCAGCGTCATTGAGAACTTCGAGTATCAACCTGTGCCTGTGGTTCCCTACAACATCCTCTGCAAGACCCTTGTACGACCAACAACCGATCACCTGGTCGAACTCGAGGGCATACTGAACCTCAACGCCCTTGATGACCTTGCCGCCCACAATCAGCGTACCCAACGTCTGCTTGCGAGGGCGGCGCAACACCCCCCACACATCACAGTTTGCGACCAGTCCGGATGTCCCGGAGATCTGTTCGACGTCATCGTCGGCAATCCCTTGACGGGTGTGGTGAACCACAAGGAGTGCAATTTTCCGCTGCAACGCAATTTGGTGGAGGGGAACCAACGCCTTCTTCTCATTCAGATATGCGTTCCCTCGGCCTGAGACCCTGATGACATCACCAAGTGTGTCAATCACCACGAGTCTCACGTCCGGAAGATCATCCAGGACGTCCTCGAACCACTTCAGGAACTCAACTTCGAGGGCTATGTCGGTAAGGTGAATTGACGACAGCAGGTGTTTCGGTGCGGCTCCCTTCAGCCTCTGCCCGATACGGCCGTCAAACGCTTCATTGTAGCCCTCGAGATCCAAGTATAGGACCGGCCCTTCTTTCACCGGGAAATGCCCGAGGAACAGACTACCGTTGCAGACGGCAAGTCCTGCGTCGATCGCCAACTGCGACTTCCCTACGGATTTCCCGCCTGCGATCAGAGTCAGACCCACGGGCACCAATTTTTCGATTACGAACTCTACCTCTCTCTTCGGCTGGGACATCCTCGACTGATAGCTTGAAACCTGAGGTTTGCCATCGACATACCGGCGTGCCGATTTCAGAATCTCTTCGAGCTCTTCATCGTCGAGCGGGGGATTTGCAGCACGGTTCGCTGTCCGTAGATGGCCTTCGGTCTCCTTCCAGCTGAACCCTCGCGCCCTGACAGAACAGACGTAACGAAAGAGTACGTCGTTCCTCTCACCTTCGCTCAACCCATCGTCGAAGATCCTTTGGACCAGATCCACAGAGCTTCCCTTCGGAGAGCTCGAGGACCCTGCTGGAGCCTTCTTGGCTTGAGACAAGGCGTCTTCCAGCCAATCGGGAGCGTCAGCGATTCCTACGTCAGCGATGCCGTGGTTCCGCATCCACCGATACGATTTCCCTGTGAAGTGCGTTGACCCAGGTGCGACCACCGCTTTCCCAAGGCTCTTGACCTCTACCTGAAAAAGCTTTTCTTTGATATCGATGCAGTCGACGTTGGGCGGGCGGTTTTTGAACCTCAAGTAAATGTGCAATCCTCCCGCCCTACCCGTCTTTGCAACCGCCGTTCGTGGCATCCGCCGCCCCACATGGTCGACCATGGCCATGAGTTCAGATTTGTCGTCTACGTCAAGGACTGCAAGAAAACCACCATCGATCTCGACGCCAGTAATAACCAGAGCGTTGAATTCCGGATACTCCGACCAGATCTCCTCAACATCATCTGGATCGCCAACCTGGGCGCTCTCGTCGGAATTCCAGCCATCAGCAACTGGGTGCTTCCCAGGAGAAAGGCAGCCCTCACCATTGCGACAGGAACAGACTGCCTCGGTCTTGTCGGGGGCGAAGGTTTTGGGATAGTAAGCCGGCGTGACTATGAGGCCGTGCTCGACGATTTCAACAAACGATTCTACTCTCTCGGTCGTGACCATTTTTTCTCCATTCAGAAGGCCCCACGCACGCGCGTGGGGCCGGTTGTCTCATCACTGAAGAGTCGTTTTCTGCGACGCCTGCCGGCGGAGCTCCGCCCACTCAGACGTGCTACGAACAGTTTGACTATCCAGCCACTCAAGAACGTGATCGAGCCTATAAAGCACCCTTGGACCAAACCGAACGTAGGGTGGGCCGTCACCCGAGACCCTTCGTCGGCGCCAGGTGCCTGGCGTGGTGTGTGTGAGATCGGCCAGTTCGGCCGTGGTCAAGAACGTTGGTCGTGTCATTCATCCTCCTTGCAGCGTTGTGCTGATGCGACCTAATGTGCTTCTTCTGGAGGATGAAGAAACCCCGATTAATTCTTCGAATTTTGTGGGGAGTTACTGGGGGCAATTGCTTGAGGCGTGCGCCGAAGCAGCATAGTTCGTGAAGGTGCACCATGGAGGGGGCACGAGGTGTTTTCCGTCGTCGCGGAGGGCACGAATTACGCGTACGACTACTACAAACGGCTCGCTAGCAAAGCGGTGGTTTTGACGAAACAAAACGGCAACATCGGGGTGCAGATACCTGGTATTGGGGCACCGAATACAGTCACGGCGGAGCCGGCATGACCACGAAATACGACAAGTACACCCTCCGGGCACATATCATCCCTGCGGTTGTCACGCTCCTCCCGGTCTTTGTGATGTGGTATCGGCTCATGCAGAAACCCGCCGCTCGGCGCTGAGCGGCGGGTTGTTCGGCATCAAGGTGGCGAGCACAGTGACGGTAAGGCTAATCCGCCTCTTCATCCCCATATCCGTGGGCTTGCCGCCAAATTCTGGCTGCCTCGTTGAAGGAGAAATCGGAGTAGTCCGTCTCGGGGTCTGAGGCGGTCAAACGGTCAACCAGTTCCAGACGTAGCTCATCCAGTTTCTGCGAGACACGCGGCAGATCACGTTCGACTTTCTCAATCTCACGTACGCCATTCTCAATCACACAGCTGATTGCATCGAGCTCGTCGGTGGCCAGGACCAGGCTGGCCTGGAACATCTCGTCGTCTGCAATAGCCGAACTAACCACAGTTGATTCCTCGCGCTTTTGCATCACCGAGCCACCCGCGCTAGTGGGTTCCAGTGCAGCCCTTCTCAATGCCTCGTTCGCCCTCTCATGTTGTTCCACCGCCCCAGGCGAAAGGGTCAGGTGTTTGGTCGCATTCCTGTTTCTCATCTATTCCTCCAAAAGTTGTGCCCTGCCCGTGTGAACGGATGAGGACTGGTAATCAGATCAATTCATCAAGATTTGGTGCGGGTGTTTCAGGTTGGCCAAACTGACCGGGTTCAAGATTTCAGGTGGCGCCATTCATCCTCCTTGCGGCGTTGTGCTGACACGACCTAATGTGCCTCTTCTGGAGGATGAAGAAACCCCGATTAATTCTTCGAATTTGTTAGGGGGTTACAGGGGGCTAATTACTTAACGAGTCGGTTGGGGCCGCCCAGATTGATTCAGTGCCACATTCGGTAAAGGTCCTCGTAGAATTTTTTCTGCTTGGCCAAGCCGCGCCGAGCAGACGTTATGGCTGGCTCTACATACTTCTTCCAGGCACTGTCCTTCACATCGGTAATGTTCGGCGCACCCGGCACCTGAGCTTCAGCGATGCAGATACTCAGAAAATCGAGGAGGCGCCGGTACTTCGTTGACCCTCTGCCACCTTGTTGACCTCGGTCAACCAAGTAAAACGTCTCCACGAGACTATCTACGAAGTTTCTGGAATCTAGGCGCATGCGCCTACCGGGCGGTAGAGGGTGCAAACGAATGTACGTGATCATCTCTAGTCTGTCTCGCACGAGGGCAAGCTCTTCGAGAAACCCTCCATCCAAACGCGTGGTTTCGGAATCCACCAACGCGAAGACCTGATCTTCAGAAGGAAGGTCGCTCAATGCGGCTTCGAGTTTTTCGCAGAGGGAGATCACTTGTTGCAGCCTCTTGACAAAAGGTTCCTGCATTTTTTCGCACACTTGTTGCCAAAGGAACATTTCGATCGCCGACTCAACCCTCATCTTCACAAACTCACGATTGAACATAGGATCCTCGGTATCGAGTTCCGCCGACTTGCAAAGAGAGTCGAGAACTTCGTCGCCGAGATCAATCGAAAGGTCTGATACCAATTGCCCCCTCCGCTTCTGTCATGTCCATCTTACTTGCCTGGCCCTTTTGTTCTACCAACGGGCCGGCAGGCTATCGCTAGTGCAGCCTGTGACAGCGTGGCCGACTGCGAAGCCGGACATCGCGACTGACGCCGGTGCCTGGTCGAAAACTTCGCCCTGGCAATCCATTCTCCGGGGAACCGCTGTCGATTTCAGTGGCTCCCATTCAGTGGTTTCCCTCGACCACGACGCAGCAAGCTGAGTGTGGCACCCAACCCTTCAGAACATCAATACCTCCGTACTTGGCACCTTTTTCTTCATTGGTGTAGAGCCGTTGCTTGTATACGCACTCGAAATGGGAGGATATGCAACTTTTCTGGTGCGCTCCATCGGTGCATATGCACGGAACAACTGAAATCCACGGTAGCATCAAGGATTCGGCACCAACTTGGCCTGGACAACTCTGACCACCTCCCTCTCAGTCGTTCGTTACCCGTGTTACCCTCGAATTAGGGGAATACCGTGACAAGCCTCATACAAAAACGGAAAGGCAAAAAGGGGAACAGTTACACCGTCAGGTTTCCCACAGGCGAACTCACCAATAGCGGCAACCCCGCCCACACATCCGCGACCTTTCGATATCTGAGGCAAGCGCAAGATCACCTGAAGACCCTCCAAGATGCAGCGAAGGCAGGAGGGGCGGTTGTCGAGTCAGAGCAGACCCTTGAAGCGTTCTTTGCTGAATACATCGATGCCGCAGATATCCGCGACAACACCCGCACCAACTATCGGGAATCCTTCAACCGATACGTGAAACCAAAACTGGGCAGTATCAGCCTGAAGGACATCACACCCCGTCGGGTTCAAAACGTTTTCACCCCCATGAAGAAAACCCTCGCCCCTTCCACAGCCAAACTCGCTCACAGCGTCCTACGTTCCTGCCTTCAACACGCGGTGGACCTTAAGTTGATACGGTCCAACCCCGCCAAAAGAACCAAGCTCGCTCGTAGAAGGGACGCTGATATTCGGTTCCTTCAGGGTGAAGAGCTAACTGAGTTCCTCGAAGCCACGAAGGGGAATCCATACCAGCCTTTCTTCGATTTCATGCTGAGTTCAGGATGCAGGCCAGGAGAAGGACGCGGGCTGAAGTGGACTGACCTCGACCTCAAGAAATGCAAGGTCACTATTGAGCGCACAGTATCGGATAAGAAACCTTGGAACTTTCAACCACCGAAGACTAGTAAAGGCCGCAGGATTATCGGCATTCCAAAGCAGACTGTGGAGATGCTCACCCGTCACAAAAGGGAGCAGGAGTTACGAGCGGAGGTAGAGCACCACGGGTGGAACGAGTTCGGCCTGGTCTTTCCAAGTGAGACAGGCGAACCCCTCGACCGCCGCAACCTCAGTTCGAGATTTCTCAAGCCCGTACTCCGTCAGGTAGCAGACAAGCTGTATCCGAAGAAAGGCGAACCCCACAAACGCCTCTTGGCCGTCAATCTGTACTCCCTCCGGCATACCCACGGCACCAAGCTGGTCGAGGCTGGCGTCAACATCAAGCTCGTCAGTGAGCGATTAGGACACGCGGACATTGCTACGACACTGCATTACTACGTCCACACCACCAAGGCAATGGAGCAGGAAGCCATCGATAAGATAGCCGAAGCTCTGTACGGGTAGTTGGCACCTGGCGAAATGAGAGCGGCGAAGGATAAGACCCCGAATATCCCCCTCCAGACGCTACTTTTGTGAGAGGGTAACAAAAAGGGTAACAATTCCATATTTCACCATGATTTCAGAGGCCAGTTTCGTGACTTCTGATGGGTGCTGATATACTACGTTCCCGAGGTCGATCTCAAAGGAGGATTCATGATTTCTGTAGGCGATATCGCACCGAGCTTCACCCTCAAAGACCACTTTGGCCGCAGCATTTCCCTAGATATGTTCAAGGGACGGCGGCACGTGATGCTGCTCTTCTACCCTCTCGATTTCACACCCACGTGAAGCACCGAGATTCCCGGCGTGGAGGCACTCCAAAATCGCTTCCTCGCCGCAAACACCCAGGTTCTGGGTGTCAGCATCGACTCGATCTACTGCCACGTCAATTGGGCGATGAGCCTCGGCGGGATCTCCTTTCCACTACTCGCCGACTTCCATCCCAAGGGAGCGGTGGCGTCGTCCTACGGGCTCTACCTGGAGGACGCCGGGATCGACGATCGTGCGACGGTGATCATCGACGCCGACGGTGTGGTCCGGCATGTGTCCTCGGTGACACCGTCGGGCAAGCGCGACATCGCCGAGCTCGCGGCGCTCTGCGAAGAGGTCAACGAAGCTCACGAGAGCACCCTCAAGTCCTTCCCCGACCCACCCGGACTCGAGGCGGACACAGTGCTCTTCGTGCGTTCGAACTGCATGTTCTCCACCAATGCCGTTGCCGCCCTCGGCAACCTCCACATCGATACGATTCCAATTCGCAATGTCAGCGAGGACCCGGCCGCGCTGGCGGACCTCGAGGCACTCGCCGGCAAGGGCCAGGCGCCGTGCCTGGTGGTCGGTAATAACTCCATGCATGAGGCCGCCGACATCATGAAGTATTTTGCGGAGCGCACCACCGACATCGGCGGCTGAACGCCCGTTGGGGCGGCATATAGCCGCCCTTTTGTGGTGCGGCCCGCCGTGTCACGGCGAAGCCGAAGGCGAAGCCGGATCCCGGCCGCACTTCTTCGATAACAGTGGAATTGTGCGGGCGGGACGCCCGCACCACAACGGTGTTGGTTCAAGGAACGAACCAGGGCGGGATATATCCCCATATGCGCTAAATTAGGGAACACTCACACCGAAGACTTGAAATCATGGGCTCTGTCCGCGTCGTCCCGAGCCCGAGCCCGTTACCGTTACCGTTGCCGGGTTTCAAGGGTT
>Ga0255053_10000460_pt1 | contig 22568 bp, 22 predicted proteins | sample JV7_2_22_MG_FD_188635 | JGI IMG/M metagenome (GOLD analysis project Ga0255053, IMG submission 188635) | Seawater microbial communities from Jervis Inlet, British Columbia, Canada - JV7_2_22 | ecosystem: Environmental > Aquatic > Marine > Inlet | place: Canada: British Columbia | collected... | reverse complement strand
ATCCGCTTCGTTGGCCGCGTTCAGGTGATAGGAGTGCACGAAATAGGCATGGCGGCCTTTGTCGCCGAGCGGCAGCCGCTCCAGCACCGGATGCTCGCGCACCAGATCGAGCGTGTTCCAGCCCATGTGCGGGATTTTCAGATTTTCCTCACGCGGCGAAATCTTGACGACATCGCCCGCGATCCAGTCGAGGCCCGGCGTGGTGACGTATTCCTTGCCCTGCGTCGCCATCAGCTGCATGCCGACGCAAATGCCGAAGAACGGCCGCGCCTTGCCGCGGACCGCTTCCGTCATGGCGTCCACCATGCCGTTCAGCCCATCGAGACCCTTGCGACAATCGGCGAACGCGCCGACGCCGGGCAGCACAATGCGATCCGCGCGGAACACTGTGTCAGGGTCGCGCGTCACCACGATCTTTTGCGGCTGCTCCATGCTGCGTGCTGCACGCTCGAACGCCTTCGCAGCCGAGTGCAGATTGCCGGAGCCGTAATCGATAATCGCAACACTCAACGCGACGCTCCCGGTTCAGGAAACAAGCCGATCACACTCTCTGACTGCGTCAGCGACGCACGCGGCAACGGCGGCGGTGAACTCGCGTTGCCGCGATTGCCGTCACGCGCCGTCTTGGCGTTCCAGCGTTCGAAGAAGCGCCGTTCGGCGGCTTCTTCCGAATCCGCCACCACGATATCGAGCTGACGCCACTTGCGGCGGGAGAGCTTCCAGCGGCGCAGCGAACCGGCCTCAAGGCCAACCAGCAATGCGACGACACCCATCACGAAAAAACGCGCACCCGATCCAACACCTGCGGCCGACATCGCGATTTCAGCAACGATCATCAGGGCGATATAGCCGAACAGCGCCAACCACAGCCGATGCCAGATCAGCCACAGGATCGAGGCCACAAAGGCCCAGAAATAGAATCCGTCCCGCACAAACACGAGCTGGTCGAGCCCCGTGCGCACATCGGTGCCGTAATAGCTCGCCGGCCCGTGGACCGTGTAAACCGCCATGATCGTTCTCCGGAACCCGTTGCGCGCGATCCGCGAAAGATCGTGCGCCGCTCGATGGTCCAAAAGTGAATTCCAGCGCATGCCCGGCATGCGCTTCTGGTCAATCAGCCGCCGAGCGTGCCCTTGGTCGAGGGAATTTCGCCCGCAGCGCGCGGATCGATCGCAACCGCGGCACGTAGCGCGCGCGCCAGACCCTTGAAGCACGACTCGGCGATATGATGGTTGTTCTCGCCGTACAGTGTCTCCACATGCAGCGTCACGCCGGCATTGATCGCGAAGGCGTTGAACCATTCACGCACCAGCTCGGTGTCGAACTCGCCGATCTTGTCGCGCGGGAATTCGGCCTTGAACACCAGCACCGGCCGTCCGGAAATGTCGATGACAACGCGCGACAGCGTTTCGTCCATCGGCATGTGGATGCTGGCATAGCGGGTGATGCCCTTCATGTCGCCCAGCGCCTGCTTCACAGCCTGCCCGAGCGCAATGCCGACATCTTCCGTAGTGTGGTGGTAATCGATATGGAGATCACCGTCGGCCTGCACGGTGATGTCGATGCGCGAATGGCGCGCCAGGAGATCCAGCATATGATCGAAGAATCCGATGCCGGTCGCGACATTGGATATGCCGGTGCCGTCCAGATTGACCGACACCATGATGTCGGTTTCCTTGGTCTTGCGCTTGATCGTGGCCGTGCGCATGAAAAGTGCTCTCCGAACGCCTTAGAACTCTGGAAAAGAGCGTCCTTTTAACAGGCACATGACGCCTTCGCTACTGCGGGATGACGCGATTTTTGCCTGAGTTTTCAGATATGGTGACTAGAATTCGCCGCTCCGGCGGCCCGATTGCAACCTGCGGCGCCAGTGCCTAGATCAGGCCCCTCAACGAGGTATTCATGCAAGCATCACAAGCTGAAGTCTGGCACGGGACCACCATTCTCACGGTCCGCAAGGGCGGCAAGGTGGTCATCGGCGGCGATGGGCAGGTCTCCATCGGCCAGACCGTCATCAAGTCCAACGCCAAGAAGGTCCGCAAGCTCGGCAAGGGCGACGTCATTGGCGGCTTCGCCGGCGCCACCGCCGACGCCTTTACCCTGTTCGAGCGGCTCGAGGCCAAGCTCGAGCAGTATCCCGGCCAGCTGACCCGCGCCGCCGTCGAACTGGCCAAGGACTGGCGCACCGACCGTTACCTGCGTCGCCTCGAAGCGATGATGATCGTCGCGGACAAGGACGTGTCGCTGGTGCTGACCGGAACCGGCGACGTGCTGGAGCCGGAGCATGGCGTGATGGCGATCGGCTCCGGCGGCAACTACGCGCTGGCCGCCGCGCGTGCATTGGCCGATTCCGACAAGGATGCCGAGGCCATCGTGCGCCGCTCGCTCGATATCGCCGCCGATATCTGCGTCTACACCAATCGCAACGTCACCATCGAAACCCTCCCCGCATGAGCGCAGCGGACAACGCCATGGCGCCAGCGACGCCAGGGCTGTCGCCGCGTCAGGGATTCTTGATCGCTTTAGGGTTGCTCGCGCTGCAGGCTGCGACCCTCTATGCCATGGGCCGGGTGCCGATCTGCACCTGCGGTTACGTCAAGCTGTGGCACGGCGTGGTGCTGAGCTCGGAAAATTCGCAGCACATTGCCGACTGGTACACCTTCTCGCATATCATCCACGGCTTCCTGTTCTATGGCCTGACCTGGCTGCTGCTGCCGCGCCTGTCATGGGTTGCCCGGCTGCTGGTGGCGATGCTGATCGAGGGCGGCTGGGAGCTATTGGAAAATTCGCCGCTCATCATCGAGCGCTACCGAGCGGGCACCATCTCGCTCGACTATTACGGCGACAGCATCGTCAACTCGGTGTCCGATACGCTGGCGATGATCGCGGGCTTTCTCGCAGCGCGGAAACTGCCGGTAATCGCGACGGTGCTGATCGCGATTGTGTTCGAGGTCGCCGTCGGCCTGCACATCCGCGACAACCTGACGCTGAACATCATTATGCTGATCCACCCATTCGATGCCATACGGCAATGGCAGAGCGGTCCTCCGATCATCTAGGACACACTGAAGCGACCACCGCTTGCGATGCAGCCCATTCAACAATAGCTAAGAGCCATGACTGACTTCTCCCCCCGCGAAATCGTATCCGAACTCGACCGCTTCATCGTCGGACAGAGCGACGCCAAGCGCGCCGTTTCCATCGCGCTGCGCAACCGCTGGCGGCGGCAGCAGCTGACCGGCTCGCTGCGCGAGGAGGTGCTGCCGAAGAACATCCTAATGATCGGGCCGACCGGCGTCGGCAAGACCGAAATCGCGCGGCGGCTGGCGCGGCTGGCCGGTGCGCCATTCATCAAGGTCGAAGCCACCAAGTTCACTGAAGTGGGCTATGTCGGCCGCGACGTGGAACAGATCGTGCGCGACCTCGTCGAGGTCGCGATCATGCAGACCCGCGAGCGCAAGCGGAAGGATGTGCAGGCGCGCGCGCAGCAGGCCGCCGAGGACCGCGTGCTGGACGCATTGGTCGGTGCCAATGCTGGCGCGGCGACGCGTGATTCATTCCGCAGGAAACTGCGAGCGGGTGAACTGAACGACAAGGAAATCGAGATCGAAACCCAGTCGTCCGGCGGCACGCCGATGTTCGAGATCCCGGGCATGCCCGGCGCACAGGTCGGCTCGATCTCGATTGGCGACATTTTCGGGAAGATGGGCGGCCGCACCAAGACTCGCCGCCTGACCGTGGCCGACTCGCACGAAATCCTCGTCAACGAGGAAAGCGACAAGCTGCTCGACAGCGATCAGCTGACACAGGAAGCCGTGCAGGCGGTGGAGAATAACGGCATCGTCTTCCTCGACGAAATCGACAAGATTTGCGTGCGCGACGGCGCGCGGGCCGGAGACGTGTCACGCGAGGGCGTGCAGCGCGACCTGCTGCCGCTGATCGAAGGCACCACGGTGTCCACCAAACACGGCGCGGTGAAGACCGACCACATTCTCTTCATTGCATCTGGCGCGTTCCATATCGCCAAGCCTTCCGATCTGCTGCCCGAGCTTCAGGGCCGCTTGCCGATCCGCGTCGAACTGCAGGCTCTGACGCGCGACGACATGCGCCGCATCCTCACCGAGCCTGAGGCGTCGCTGCTCAAGCAGTATATCGCGCTGATGCAGACCGAGGGCGTCACGCTCGACATCACCGACGACGCCATCGACGCGCTGGCCGATGTCGCCGTTGCGGTGAACTCGACCATCGAGAACATCGGCGCGCGCCGTCTGCAGACGGTGATGGAGCGGGTGCTGGACGATACGTCTTTCCACGCTCCTGACATGAACGGTCAGACTATCACGATCGACGCGACCTATGTGAAAAAGCACATCGGCGATCTGGCGAAGAACACCGATCTGAGCCGGTTCATTCTGTAAATAACGGCGCTATCGCGCACGCCGCACGCGCACGTAAAGCGCGCCCTCGCCGCCATGACCGATATGAGCTTCCTCGAAGCCGACGATGAGGCTGCGAAATTCCGGCAGGCCCAGCCAGTGCGGCACCTGCCGGCGCAACACGCCGCGCTCTGATTCCGGCCCGACGGTGCGGCCCTTGCCGGTGATGACGAGAACAAAGCTCATTCCGTCGGCCTGTGCGTGATGCAAAAAATTCAACAATATACGATGGGCCCTGGTCTGGGTCATGCCGTGCAGATCGAGTCGCGCGTCGATATCCTTCCGGCCGCGCGAAAGTTTGGACCGTTCACGCCGTCCCAGCGGTGCGAGCGGCGGCGGCACCACAGGGACACTCGGAATTTTCCGGGTCGCGACGGGAGATTTTGGCGGTGGGGCGGGCCGGGGATCCGCTGGAGGCTCGTCCATAAGCTCCAGGCCGGCTTTCGCCGGACGCGATCTCCTGCGCAGCGGTTTCGCCTGCTTCGCCACGCTTTCCCAGAGCTCGGCTTCTTCGCGGCTCAGCGCACGCTTTCGCCGCGGCGATGGGGGCGGATCGAGATTGCGAGGGCTCTTCATTGGCGATGACGGATGTGCCGGTGATGCCGCTTCCGGCGCGGCGCATCAGGCTTGACGGTCGTCGTTGACGCAACATCCGGCGCCGTTTTGGGGCGAGCTTCGGGCAACGGCACGGCCTGCGCGACCGGGGCCGTTGCAGCAACCGGAGGCACTACTGGCGCAGCGGATGTAGCTGGTGTAGCGGGCGTTTGAGCTGTAGCCGGTTGATCCTTGGATGGAGCGCTCTTGGTCGAATCCTTTGGCGTATCTTTGGTCTGCTCTTTCGGCGCGTCCTTGGAAGTCTCCTTGACAGTGTCCTTGGCGACTTCCTTCGGCGTGTCCTTGACCGGCTCCTTGGGCTGCTCTTTTTGCGGAAACAGCTTTGCGATGGTGGCCGATGGCCGGTCTTCCGGCAGCGGCATGGTCTTGCCACGCGACACCGGATCGAGGCTGTTCGGCAGCAGCATGACGAAACGTGCCGGATTTTTCAGGCGGCCCGCGACGCGGCCTGCATCAACTCCCGCACCAAAGTAGATGTCCGCACGCGCCGGACCGATAATGGCTGAGCCGGTGTCCTGCGCGATCATCAGCCGGCGGAACGGCGTATTCGACGTGTCGGATTCAATCGGCAAACTGCCTTCAATAAAGAACGGTGTGCCGTAGACATGAAGCGACTTGTCGACAGCGATCGATCGTCCGGCCGTCAGCGGCACGCCCTGCGCGCCGACCGCTTCGTCGTCCGCCGCCAGCTTCACCTCGCGAAAGAACACATAGGAGCGGTTCTGCCGGCGCAGTTCCTTCGCCACATCCGGACTCTGCTCCATGTATTCACGGATCTTCTGCATCGACATCTGGTCTTTGGGCACGATGTTGCGCTCGATCAGCACGCGGCCGACGGGCGTATAAGGATAACCATTATGCGCATCGTAGTTGATGCGCACTATCGATCCGTCATCGAGCTTGATCCGTGCCGAGCCCTGAATCTGAATGAACAGCAGATCGGTCTGGCTCTTCAGCCAGACCACTTCGAGGCCGCGCCCCGCGATTGCGCCGTCTTCGATTTCACCACGGTCATAATAGGGCACCAGCTTGCGCCGCCCGACTTTGCGGAACACCTGGCCCTTGTTGGGCATGCTGGCATTGGCCTGCGAATATCCGCGCACGAACAGGTTCGACGGCCGCCGATAGACAGGCACGGTGTAGACGTCAGTCTGGACCCGCGACCCGTCGACGATGGGCTCATAGTAGCCGGTCACAAAGCCCGCATCCTCGCCGATCCGCGAGATCAGCAACGGCGTGAAATTCCTCTCGAAGAATTCGCGCGCCCTGGCGCTTTCGGAAATGTCCTCGGCACGGGCCGCGATGCAGGGATCGCGCAACGACGTGCCGAGTGCCTTGCTGTCCGCGAGCGGACCTTTCTGTGCAGCGATCGGCTTGCAGCTTGTACGAAACGTCTTGAAGGCCGGAAGCGGATCGTCGTCGGCCCAGCCCACGACGTCACTCCATTTCAGCGGCGCATATTGCCCGCCCGGAACTTCCAGCGGCCAGACAACCGGCCCACGCTTCGGCGCTTCATGATGATCGTGAGAAACGTGCCGCCCGACGGTTCTGGCCTCAACATCTGTGATTGCGAGACCGGCTGCGAAAAGCCCGGCAGCTCCGGCGCTCAGCCACGCGCCAAAACGCCCGGTTCGTGCACCGGGCGCGGCATCTTCCTTACTGTCCGCTTTCCGTCCCAACCAGCTTCCAGTTCGGATCGCGCGAAGCGATGTCACGGGCGAACGTCCAGACATCTGTGACATCGGTGAGCTTTTCCGGGTTGCCATCGACGACGGTGCCAGCCTTGTCGCGCGTGACCGAGATCATCTGGGATACGAACCGGATGGTGATCTGCGCTGCGCGATCGCGTGTTTCGGCGTTGACGATCTCCGCCTTGTCGATCGACGCGAATCGCGTCTCGACTCTCTCTCCGCGCTGTTCGCGCTCCTTGATGGCGGTCTCGAAGCCCTCATAGACCTCAGGCGACAACAGATCCTTCAGGGCGCGGCGATCACCATTGGCGAACGCCAGCACGATCATTTCATAGGCGCTCTTCGCACCGCTGAGAAAATGCTGCGCGTCAAACGACGGGTCGGAGACCGCGATCTGATCCAGGCCGCGCGCGAGCACAGAGCCGGATTCCGCAATTCCCTTCCAGCGGTCAGGCACGACCGCTGGATCCGCGGAGGGTGCCAGCGGTGCCTGGTCGATGGTCTTCCCCGGCATCGGAACAACGTTATCCGGCGCTCCACGCAGAACGTCACGGGCCGCGCGATCAAACGGCGGCCGCTCGTCACCGGTCCGCTGTCCCAGCACATTGCGCAATCGCAGGAAGATGAAGACGGCCAAGGCCAGAAAAATGATGGTGTAAATATCCACGTCGCATTCACTTTCTGATCGGTGCTACACGCCACCTGCTTCGGAACAGGGTCACACAGGCGTTCGTTTGTCACATGTAGGCACGAAATCCGATCCAGCCAACATCGCTATATGCCGCGCTTTGAACAGCCCGAAGGACAAGATTTGGGCATTCTCCGCTCCGATTTAGCGTAATTCTACCTGATCCAGCGGTTAGGGCCAGCCGAAACACAGCAGAATGCAGCCCATCGTCCTTGTCGAATGAGGCAAGGCTATGATAGCCACTCGCCCCGACAAGGGCCTGTCCTGTCCGGACGCGGACATTTGCCGCCAACGGATGCTTTTTCTCAGGCAGTTCCCGACCGGATCGCTCCCTGGGCGATCTCGTTTCCACATTCTCGGAGCAATATATTCATGACCAACGGCAACGGTGCACCTCTCGAGAACGCGGCTCCGCCCCAGTTCAACGTTCTGGCGCAGTACATCAAGGATTTCTCGTTCGAGAATCCGAACTCCCCGGCTTCGCTGGCGTCTCAGGACAAGCAGCCCACGATCAACATCCAGATCAACGTCACCGCCACGCCGGTTGCCGAGCATGACTTCGAAGTCGCGCTGTCCATCGAGGGAAAAGCTGAAAACGACAACTTCGTGTTGTTTGGTTTCGAACTGATTTATGCTGGCGTATTTCGCATTCAGAACGTGCCGCAGGACAGCATGCACCCTTTCATCATGATCGAATGCCCGCGGCTGCTGTTTCCGTTCGCCCGCGAAATCGTGGCGTCGTCGGTGCGCGCCGGTGGCTTCCCGCCGCTGATGCTCGATCCGGTGGATTTCGTCGGCCTCTATCGTCAGAATATGGCGCGTCAGGCCGAACAGCAGCAGGGCAAACCGAGCTAAGCCCGGTTATCGCTACGCGAAGCGAAGTTCGCGTCGCTCAAGATTCCTTCGAAAATTCGTTCCAGATTGGCGTGCCGCCAAGTGTCGCGACGAATGCGGCATGTGCGGCCGCGTCAGCCTCGGTGACGCGTGGTGCAAGCGGCTCCTCGCGCTGCCGCCGCGGAGCATCGACCTGTCCGGCGCCGAACGACTGGCGCGTCTCAGACAGAATGAGCTGCGACTGCCGCGCGCCAATCAGATCGATATAGACTTCCGCGAGCAGTTCCGCGTCGAGCAAAGCGCCGTGTTTGGTTCGGCGGGAATTATCGATGGCGTAGCGCGAGCACAGATCGTCGAGCCGGTTCGACACACCGGGATGCTTGCGCCGCGCCAGCGTCAGCGTATCGACCAGACGGTCGCGCGGGATAGCCGCTCGCGAGACCTTGGAAAGTTCGGCATTGATGAAGCCGATATCGAATGACGCATTGTGAATGACCAGCGGCGCGTCGGCGATGAAAGTCAGGAAATCGTCCGCCACCGCCCCGAACAGCGGCTTGTCAGCAAGAAACTCGCTCGACAGACCGTGCACGTTGAATGCTTCCTGCGGCATGTCGCGCTCGGGATTGAGATAGACGTGAAACGTCTGCCCGGTCGGCATCCGATTGATCATCTCGACGCAGCCGATCTCGACCAGGCGATCGCCGCGCAGCGGATCGAGGCCTGTGGTTTCGGTATCGAGAACGATTTCGCGCATATGGGTATGCCGGGTGCGATGTCAGCGAATCAGTTTCGCCGTCTCGGCATTTTAACGACTTCGCGGAGGATTTCACCGATCCGCTGCCGCACCGGGTCCAGACCGTGGGAGGTGTCCACCACAAAATCCGCCCGCTTGCGCTTTTCCGCATCAGGAAGCTGCCGCGCAAGGATCGCGTCGAGCTTGTCGGGCGTCATGTTGTCCCGTGCCAAAATGCGTTCGCGCTGAATCTCCGGCGTCGTCGTTACCACCACCACCGCATCGACCCGGTTTTCGCCACCGGTCTCGTACAGCAAGGGCACATCAAGAACGGCTACCGGCGCTCCCGATGCTTCCGCGTCGCTGAGGAACTTGAGTTGATGGCTGCGCAGCATCGGATGCACGATGGTCTCGAGCCGTTTCATCGCATCGGCATTGTTCAAGACCATGGCCGAGAGCTTCTGCCGGTCCACCTTGCCGTCCATGGTGCTGCCGGGAAACGCCGCTTCGACCGCCGGTGCGGCCTCGCCTTCATAGACCTTATGAACGGTCGCGTCGGCATCGTAGACCGGCACCCCGGCTTCCTGAAACAACTTCGCGGTGGTCGATTTCCCCATTCCAATCGAACCCGTCAAACCCAGCAACAGCATCGGCAATTCTTTCGTCATACAGCCAGCAGATTCCGGCTGCGCAGAAAACCAAGCAGCGGCAGCAGCGGCAAGCCCCGAAGCGTAAAATGATCGCCGTCGATGCGATCGAACAGATGCACCCCGGTGCGCTCCAGTTGATAGGCGCCGACGCTTGAGGTAACCGCGTTCCCAGCCTCTTCTATATAGGCGGCAATCTCGCGTTCGGTCAGAGGTCGCATCGTCATGCGTGCAACGCTGACGTGGGAAAACAGGATTACACCATCCTTCACAACACTGACCGCGCTGTGCAATGCGTGAGCCTGCCCCGATAACGTCGTGATTTGTGCCGCTGCCGCAGCACGATCTGCAGGTTTGCTGAAAAGCTGCTCGCCGAGCGCCAGCGTCTGGTCAGCGCCGACGACATATCGGCCGGGATACTTCGCGGAGATGAATGTCGCCTTCTCGCCGGCGAGCAGGCCGGCGATCCTGCCCGGCTCTGTCAATCCGGAGGTCTGCTGGATCGCGCGTTCGTCGATATCGGCAGGAACGGTCTCCACCGCGATTCCCGCATTCACAAGCAGGCTTTTTCGCACAGCGCTCTGCGATGCGAGAATCAGGGGTTGCCGTTCACGCCAGACAGTCACGTTTGCGATGCCTTCTGGCGCTGGCGATCGGCGTACAGTTTCATGATCGCCGCGGCGGTTTCCTCGATCGACCGGCGCGTGACGTCGAGCAACGCCCAGTCGAATTTCGCGCTGAGCTTTCGGGCAAAAGCAACCTCCTCGGTCACAGCCTGACGGTCGATATAGGTATCGTCTCCGGTCCTGCCGATGCCGAGCAGACGATTCTGCCGGACCTGGATCAATCGTTCAGGGGTTGCATGAAGACTGACCACCAGCGGCTTCTTCAGCGTTTCAAGCTGATGCGGAATCGGAATTCCCGGCACCAGCGGTACGTTGGCGGTGCGAACACCTCGATTGGCAAGATAAATCGATGTGGGTGTCTTCGATGTCCGCGAGACGCCGACAAGCACCACATCAGCCTCCTCGAGGCCTTCAACGTGCTGTCCGTCGTCATGCATCATCGAATAGTTCAACGCATCGATGCGCTTGAAATACTCCGCATTGAGTGTGTGCTGGGCGCCAACGCGCCGCGAGGTCTCCGTGCCAAGATAAGCCTGAAACAACTGCATCACGGGACCGATGATCGACAGGCTCGGAATGTTGATTTCCTGGCACTTCGCCTCGAGCCGCTCGACCAGATCTTTCTCCAGCAGCGTGAACAGCACAATTCCTGGCGCTTCCTCGATTTCTGCCAGCACGCGATCAAGCTGCTTCTGGCTGCGGACCAGCGGATAGACATGCTCGACCGGCGAGACATTGGAGTACTGCGCGGCCACTGCACGCGCGACCGTGATCAGCGTTTCACCGGTCGAATCGGAAATCATGTGGAGGTGAAAATAACTGCCGGTGGTTGTCGCCATGACGTCTCGAATCCGTTTCCGCTCAATCCGGCGACTGTGAATAGCTGTGAATCCCTGTGGGCATGTTCACCTCAATCCGGCGATGGATCGCACCGCCCGGGATAACCCGCTCTTTCATTCACAGCGCTGATTTCGGGATGAAATCTGACCGTTGCTGGGATGGTAGCGGGGTTGTGTGGATTTGTCTTGGGATAATGCCGTGTCACTTGCTCTCAAGCGCTTGAAACCATCGGCATATTCTCTGTCGTCCGGATCTTGTCCAACACCGGGTATAAACCAGCGGCATGTGGATAGTCGCTGGATAAAAGCGGGAGAGCAATGCGCGAGCGCTAATCACGGTTACACTGACTCAAACTAAGAATCTAAAAAGGATTCTTTAAGAAAGTCGTGCTTGCGGAAACGTCTCGTCTCACGTCATCTATCGATGTTGCTCAACACACTAGGCAACGTCTGGTTCCTGTTCTCCAGCCACGATGCCAATTTCGAAACACCGGTTGGCTTGGCAGTTAAAGACAATTCCCACGGAAGATTCCATGTACGAATGGATCAAGGCGCTACATGTGATCGCGGTCATCTCATGGATGGCCGGTATGCTCTATCTGCCGCGATTGTTCGTCTACCACTGCGACGCGGAGATCGGTTCGAAGCAATCCGAAACTTTCAAGGTGATGGAGCGCCGCCTGCTCAAGGCGATTATCAATCCGGCGATGATCGTGACCTGGCTGGCCGGCTTGTGGCTGGCCTGGCAGGGTGGCTGGTATGTCTCCGGCTGGTTTCACGCCAAATTCGTGCTGGTGCTGGTTCTGTCGGGGGTCCACGGCTTTTTCAGCGCCCGGGTGCGGGATTTCGCCCAAGATGCAAATACCAGAACTCAGAAATTCTATCGTATTATCAATGAAGTACCGACTGTTTTAATGATCGCTGTCGTGGTTCTGGTGATCGTCAAACCGTTCTAGAGCGGCCAGCCTTTAGGCTCTGCGTCAATGATCGCCTTGCGTGAAGCCGGACGATTTTCTATATATCTGTCATCCCACCGAACGCAGGTGGATGTGGTTGAGTCCCGGTCTCATTGTTGGACCGGCCGCCACATCAGGTTCGAAGCCTCCCGGCACCTTCCTCGCTCAAGACCTGCGGACTTCTGATCGCGTTTGTAGTCCGTATGTCGTCAGCAGGCTGAACCTTTCGCTCCCCTCCCCATTCTCTTTTCTCCACACGCTCCACAGGACAACCCCAATGCGGGAAATCAAACTACAAGACCTCAAAACCAAAACTCCGGCGGAGCTCGTCTCGTTCGCCGAAGAGCTTGGGGTCGAAAATGCCAGCACCATGCGCAAGCAGGAGCTGATGTTCGCCATTCTCAAGCAGCTTGCGATCCAGGAAACCGACATCATCGGTGAAGGCGTTGTCGAGGTTCTCTCCGACGGCTTCGGATTCCTGCGCTCATGGGACGCCAATTATCTGCCCGGCCCGGATGACATCTACGTGTCGCCATCGCAGATCCGGCGCTTCGGATTGCGTACCGGCGACACCATTGAAGGCCATATTCGCAGCCCGAAGGAAGGCGAACGCTACTTCGCGCTGTTGAAGGTCAACACGCTGAACTTCGAAGATCCGGAAAAGTCCAAGCACAAGGTCAATTTCGACAATCTGACGCCGCTGTTTCCGGACGAGCGTTTCCGCCTTGAGCTTGACGATCCGACCCGCAAGGATCTCTCTGCGCGCGTCATCGATATCGTAGCCCCTATAGGTAAAGGCCAGCGCGCGCTTATCGTGGCCCCTCCCCGCACTGGTAAAACGGTGCTGATGCAGAACATCGCGCACTCGATCACGGCCAATCATCCAGAGTGTTATCTGATCGTTCTTCTGATCGACGAACGTCCGGAAGAAGTCACCGACATGCAGCGTTCGGTGAAGGGCGAGGTTGTGTCCTCGACCTTCGACGAACCGGCGGTGCGTCACGTGCAGGTTGCGGAGATGGTGATCGAGAAGGCCAAGCGCCTGGTCGAACACGGCCGCGACGTCGTGATTCTTCTGGACTCGATCACACGCCTCGGCCGTGCCTACAACACCGTGGTGCCGTCATCCGGCAAGGTGCTGACCGGCGGTGTTGACGCCAATGCGCTGCAGCGTCCGAAGCGTTTCTTTGGCGCTGCGCGGAACATCGAAGAAGGCGGATCGCTCACCATCATCGCGACCGCGCTGGTCGATACCGGCAGCCGCATGGACGAAGTGATTTTCGAAGAGTTCAAGGGCACCGGCAACTCGGAGCTCATTCTTGATCGCAAGGTCTCGGACAAGCGCACCTTCCCTGCGATCGACATCTCGCGTTCGGGCACACGCAAGGAAGAGCTCATCACCGATCCGCAGCTGCTCAAGAAGATGTACGTCCTTCGCCGCATCCTCAATCCGATGGGCACCATGGACGCCATCGACTTCCTGCTCGACAAGCTCCGCAACACCAAGAACAACGCGGAATTCTTTGAGTCGATGAACACCTGATGTGACTGCCTGATAGCCGATAGGCGTCAGCTCGTTTTCAGTGCCCGGCCTTGCGCCGGGCATTTTCTTTTGGCGAACCAAGTTTCTATTGTGCGACGCAGCACGGCGTATGTTGCGCTTCAGGTCGTAACATATTGCAATGCAGCATAATTCGACATCACCATAGCTGGGAATTTTCATTGCCTGTCCGGCATGTGTCCGACAAATAGGCCATGCATTCCCCAGATCAGACCATCTTTGCTTTGTCCTCCGGACGCGCGCCGTCAGCGATTGCCATCATCCGCGTGTCCGGTCCGCAAACCCGTTTAGCGATCGAGCGGCTTTGCGGAAAATTGCCCGCGCCTCGTCTTGCCCAGTTCGCGACCCTGCGGGATCTTGACGGCAGCGCTATCGACGAATCGGTCGCCCTCTGGTTTCCGGGTCCGCACAGTGCGACGGGCGAAGACGTCGCGGAATTTCAGGTTCATGGCGGCCGCGCGGTGATCGCAGCGATGTTCGATGCGCTCAGTGCCATAGACGGCTTGCGTCCGGCGGAGCCGGGTGAGTTCACGCGCCGCGCGTTCGAAAACGGCAAGCTCGATCTCACCGAAGCGGAAGGTCTCGACGATCTGATTCACGCCGATACCGATCGTCAACGCCGCCAGGCGTTGCGGCATCTGAAAGGATTGCTGGGTGCAAAGGCCGAGAGCTGGCGGCAGCAGATCATCGAAGCATCGGCGTTGATCGAAGCAGGCATCGATTTTTCGGACGAGGGTGATGTTTCGGCAGAGCTTGTCGCGCCGGCGTTACGCAAGATCGCGGCGTTGAAATCGGAAATCGAAGAAACCCTTGCGGCATCGGCACAAAGTGAACGTCTGCGCGAAGGCCTGACGGTTGCGATTGCCGGTCCCCCAAACGCTGGCAAGTCGACGTTGCTCAATCGCCTCGCGCGGCGCGAAGCTGCGATTGTGTCACCGCACGCCGGCACCACACGCGACGTCATCGAAGTGCATCTCGATCTCGACGGTTACCCGGTGACGCTGATCGACACGGCGGGTGTGCGCGATACCCACGATCCGGTCGAGCAGGAGGGTGTGCGCCGCGCGCGCGATCGTGCGCGCACGTCCGACCTGGTGTTGTGGCTTGTCGATGCGAACGACAGGAATGCGCCGACGCCGCAAAGCGATGGCGACCACGCGCCGGTCTGGATCGTGCGCAACAAGGTTGATCTGGTCGCTGTGAAAGGCGAGGGCGCCGGGGCGACGGGGCGGTTCGATGTTTCCGCGTCGCGTGGTGATGGTGTCCCGGAGCTGATCGCAGCGCTCGTGATCTACGCCCGGGACTATTTTGGATCGGGCGAAATGGCGCTGGTCAGCCGCGCCCGGCACCGGACCTTGTTACGGGAGACGGTCGCCGCGCTGGGACGGGCAGGGCGCTCGGCCGACAAGGGGGATGAACTTCTGGCCGAAGAACTACGAATCGCGATTCATTCATTAGGCCGATTGACTGGCAGAGTGGATGTCGAGGACATTCTTGACGTTATCTTCCGCGAGTTCTGCATCGGGAAGTAGGCCAGTGGCCCCTGCGGGTTCCAGATAGGCCAATGACCTTGTTTCACGTGAAACATCCGGGATGCATTTCCGTCTTTCAGCTTTCGCACCAAAGCGATAGAAGTCTGCCGATGCAGACATTCGACGTCATTGTGATCGGGGGGGGGCACGCCGGCTGCGAAGCGGCGGCAGCGTCTGCGCGCATGGGTGCGAAAACTGCGTTGGTCACCCATCAATTTGCGACCATCGGCGCGATGTCCTGCAATCCGGCCATCGGAGGCCTTGGAAAGGGCCATCTGGTCCGGGAGATCGACGCCCTCGACGGCCTGATGGGCCGGATCGCGGACCGGGGCGGCATCCAGTTCCGGGTTTTGAACCGCCGCAAAGGGCCCGCCGTCCGTGGTCCTCGCGCCCAGATTGACCGCAAGCTTTATGCGGCCGCGATGCAGGCCGAAATCCGGGAAACGCCCAACCTGATCGTGATTGAGGGCGAGGCTGACGAGCTATTGCTCTCTGAGGGCCGAGTTTGCGGGATTCGCCTCGGCGACGGTCGGGAATTCGCCGTAGGCGCGGTAGTTGTGACCACCGGGACCTTTTTGCGGGGCCTGATCCATCTGGGCGAGAAGAATTGGCCGGCGGGACGGGTCGGAGAGGCCCCGGCGATGGGTCTCTCAAGATCTTTCGAGCTTGCCGGATTTGTTCTGGGTCGCCTGAAGACCGGAACGCCGCCGCGCCTCGATGGCTCGACCATCGATTGGTCTGCGGTCGAAATGCAGCCGGGGGACGACCCAATCGAGCCGTTTTCGGTGCTGACCGACCGGATCACGACCCCACAGATCGAATGCGGGATCACCCGGACCACCAACGCCACCCATGAGGTCATCCGCGCCAATGTCCATCGCTCGCCGATGTATTCCGGCCAGATCAAGAGCACCGGCCCGCGTTATTGCCCGTCCATTGAGGACAAGATCGTCCGTTTCGGCGACCGCGACGGCCACCAGATCTTCCTGGAGCCCGAAGGGCTCGACGACACCACGGTTTACCCCAACGGGATCTCCACATCGCTGCCGGAAGAGGTTCAGCAGGCCATTCTGGCCAGCATTCCCGGCCTCGAGCAGGTGAAAATGGTCCGTCCGGGCTATGCCATCGAATACGATCACGTCGATCCACGTGAACTGGAGCCGACCCTGCAAACCCGACGGGTGCCGGGGCTTTTCCTGGCCGGGCAGATCAATGGCACCACCGGCTATGAAGAAGCCGGTGCGCAGGGGCTTGTGGCCGGGTTGAATGCCGCGATTCTCGCCGGGGGCGGAAAGCCCGCTGTGTTCGACCGGGCTGACGGCTATCTCGGGGTGATGATCGACGACCTGACGTCGCGCGGCATCACCGAGCCGTACCGGATGTTCACCTCGCGCGCCGAGTATCGTTTGACGCTGCGCGCGGACAACGCCGATCAGCGCCTGACCGACCGGGGTATTGCGCTCGGCTGTGTAGGCGCGGAGCGGGCAGGGCGGCATGCCGGCAAGATGGAAGCACTTAACGCCGCAAAATCGTTGGCGAAATCGCTCTCGGTGACGCCCAACGAGGCCGCAAAGCACGGCCTGATGCTCAATCACGACGGTCAGCGCCGCACGGCGTTCGAAATGCTGGCGTATCCCGAGGTGGAATGGGCCAACATCACGTCAATATGGCCGCAGCTCAACGCAATCGATCCGAAGATCGCGGTCCATCTGGAGATCGACGCCAAATACGACGTCTATCTCGCCCGCCAGGCTGCAGATGTGCAGGCCTTCCGCCGCGACGAGGGACTGGTTCTGACCGATGTGGACTACAGCGCTGTCCCGGGCCTCTCGAACGAGGCGCGGCAGAAGCTCGAAAAGGTGCGGCCGCGGACCATCGGGCAGGCGGGCCGGATCGAGGCAATGACCCCTGCGGCGCTGGCCATTCTCGCGGCCTATTTACGCCGCGAGGCGCGCCGATCCTCAGCGGCTTCGGCATAGGCGCATCTCATGGCCAAACCGGCCCTCGTTTCCATTCCAGCCTCGGACAAGGCGGCGGCTTTGGCGCTGACTCCTGTTTCACGTGAAACAGGAGCCCGTCTCGATCGCTATGTCGATCTCCTGGTGCAGTGGCAGGCCAAGACGAATCTGATCGCGCCCTCCACGCTTCCGCAGCTCTGGACCCGGCACGTCTCCGATTCGCTTCAACTGCTGGACTTGGCTCCCAACGCCCGTCGTTGGCTGGACTTTGGCAGCGGCGGTGGTTTTCCCGGCGTAGTGCTGGCCTGTGCGATGGCCGAGCACGAAGGCGCAAACGTCCAGCTGGTGGAGCGCAACGCCAAGAAGGCCGCATTTCTTCGAGAGGCATTGCGGGTGACCGGCGCTGCCGGCTCAGTTGTCCTCGCTGACATCGGGGATTATGTGGATAGTTTGCAGACGCCGGTCGATTGCATCACTGCCCGCGCAGTTGCTCCACTACATATGTTGCTGGGTTTTGCTGCGCCTCTGGTGCAGCAAGGCACCAAGGCCTTGTTCCTAAAGGGACAAGATGTAGAGGCCGAATTGACGGAAGCTACTAAATACTGGAATATAGAGCCTCTTCTTCATCCCAGTCGCACCGGCGGACACGGTTGGATCGTCGAACTCAATGCGATTGAGCGGCGATAAGGCGTCCAGCAACAACAAGGCATGGCCACGCACATGGTTGGCATCGACGGAATTTTTCAAGACGAGAACGGCGCGACAGCCCAGCGGGGCCATCCCCGGATTCTGGCGCTCGCCAATCAGAAGGGTGGCGTCGGCAAGACCACGACCGCCATCAATCTCGGAACTGCCCTCGCGGCTATCGGCGAGCGGGTGCTGATCGTCGATCTCGATCCGCAGGGCAACGCCTCAACGGGGCTTGGCATCGACCGGCGCAATCGCAACTGCTCGACCTACGACGTGCTGATCGGCGAGGCCAAGCTGCGCGAAGCAATCATTCCAACCGCGGTCCCTCGCCTGCACATCGCGGCATCGACCATGGATCTGTCGGGCCTTGAACTTGAACTCGGCACCACGCGCGACCGCGCGTTTCGCCTGCGCGATGCGATCGCCGAACTCAACGTCAATGTCGCGCCCGACACCGACTACACCTATGTGCTGGTCGATTGTCCGCCGTCGCTCAATCTCATCACCGTCAATGCCATGGCGGCGTCGCACGCGATTCTCGTGCCGCTGCAGTGTGAGTTCTTCGCGCTCGAAGGCCTGTCGCAGTTGCTGCAGACCGTCGAGCAGGTTCGCTCGACGCTGAATCCGACGCTGTCGATTCACGGCATCGTGCTGACGATGTTCGACTCGCGCAACAACCTGTCGAACCAAGTTGTCGCCGATGTGCGACAGTTCATGGGCAACAAAGTCTACAACACCATGATCCCGCGTAACGTGCGTATCTCCGAAGCACCGTCTTACGGAAAGCCGGTGCTGGTTTACGATCTCAAATGCGTCGGCAGCGATGCGTATCTGAAACTCGCGACCGAAGTGATTCAGCGCGAACGCGAGCTGCGTTCGCACTGAAATATTATTGTGTGTAGTTGAGGTCGGGCTGAAGCGATGTCGGGAGTGCGTGGGTTGAGTGCAAGGGAGACGGCAATGGCCGACGAGCGTTCGCGATTGGGTCGCGGTCTTGCAAGTCTGATTGGCGATGTCGGCGGCGAAGCTGCTCACGTCGATCGTCCCGCGCGCACGCCGCGCCGCGTTCCGATTGAATTTCTCAAGGCCAATCCGCGCAATCCGCGCCGCACGTTTTCCGATGTCGAGCTCGACGAGTTGTCGGCCTCGATCAAGCAGCACGGCGTGATTCAGCCGATCGTGGTCCGGTCGGTGAAGGGCGCGACGGATCGTTTCGAGATCATTGCCGGCGAACGTCGCTGGCGCGCGTCGCAGCGCGCGGGTCTGCATGATGTGCCGATCGTCACCACCGAGGTGAACGACAGTGACGCGCTCGAGATCGCGATCATCGAGAACGTACAGCGCTCGGATTTGAACGCGATGGAAGAAGCGCAGGGCTATCACGCGCTTGCCGCCGAGTTCAAACGCAGCCAGGAGGATATCGCCAAGATCGTCGGCAAGAGCCGCAGCCATGTCGCCAACATGATGCGTCTGACCAAACTGCCGGATCAGGTTCAGGCTTATATCGCCGAAGGCAAGCTGTCCGCCGGACACGCGCGCGCGCTGATCAATCTGCCGGATGCCGCAGCGGCTGCGAAGCGGATCGTCGAGGAAGGTCTGAACGTGCGTCAGACCGAAGCACTCGCGCATGAAGAGGGTGTGCCGGAGCGCAAGCCGCAGAAGGCGCGCGGGGCGGCGCCTGCAAAAGATCCTGACACCATCGCGCTTGAAAAGCGCGTCAGCGATGTGCTCGGCCTGAAGGTGAGTGTCGATCACCGCAATCCCGGCGGCACGGTGCAGATCAAGTACACCGATCTCGATCAGCTTGACGAGATTTTGCGGCGGCTTGAAGCAGGTAAATAAAAACTAGCAACGACGGGGGTATTAGCCCCGTCGTCGTGCATTGACGGCAATCGCGAGCAGCGCGCGTTGTGCGATGACTTCAGCCAGCGACGATTGCTTGCGCATGTCGAACGCAGCGTCAGCCAGTTGCGCCATGACCCGCGCCATGCGCTCCGCGCTGGTGTTTCGCAGCGCTGTCTCGACCAGCGACTTGCGCGAGAAATGCAGCCGCGGAAATCCGCTCTCGAGCGCGTCGAGTTCGCTGCGGCCTTCCTCGATCGACAGCCGCGCCTTGTGCAGCAGCGCTGCGTGGCGCTGCGCGGACATGATGATCAGGCCGGGGTAAGTCCCGGCCGCCATGGCTTTGGTGAACATGGTTTCGACGTCAGCGGCGCGCCCGGCAAAGGCGTTGTCAACAATGGGATCGAGCGCCATACCGGAGGCGTCGGTGACGATGGCGACTACATCGTCCAGCGTAACCTCACGCTGGCCATGGGCATAAAGCGCGACTTTACGAATTTCGTTGCGCGACGCCTGCCGGTCGCCGCCGAGCAGTGACGTCAGCGCAACGCGCGCGTCGGGCGCGATCGTCAGATTCGAAGCGCGCAACTCGTCGTCGATCAGCCTGGCAAGATCGCGCTCGGTGTCTGCATAGCAGGCGATGGCGACAGCGCTCTTCGCCTTCTCGCAGGCCTTGCGTAAGGGCGCGTCCGGACGCAACTCGCCGGCCTCGATCACGATACGGCAATCCTTCGGCTGCATCTCCGCAAGCGTATCGATACCGCTGGCGAAACTGCGCGATCCGGCCCTGATGCGGATTGCCCGGCGTCCGCCGAACAGCGGCACCGTCATGGCTTCCTCGACAAGACGCGACGGCTCGGCGGCGAGTTCGTCGCCGTCCATGCGCACCAGTGAAAATGGATCGTTCGGATCATCGACGGCGGACGCCATCAGGCTGTCGGCGCGTTCGCGAACCAGGCCGGTGTCGGGACCATACAGCAGGATGATCGGCCGCGACGGATCGGGCCGGGCCAGAAACGCGTCGATTTCTTTCCCGCGAAGCGCGACCACAATTATCTCGATTGTCGATCAGGTGCCGGCGACGAAAAACGATGCAAGCCGCTGGCTGATGTTGTCGGCGATCACCTTGGCGGCACGATCCTCGGCATCGCGCAATCCGCGTGAGCGGGCGAAGCGCTGCTGCTGACCCGGAATGTCATAGGACACGCGCGAGAACGTCGTTCCGGTCAGCACCGTCTTGTCGGTGGCGTTGTCCTTCAGTTCGTAAGTCACATCGATACCGTAGTTCTCGATGTCGGGCCGCGCAGTGATGGGGTCGACAATGATCGATAGCCGCGATGTGCTGACGCGCATCAGGAGGCGGTGGGTCTGAGGGCCACCGACAGCGCTGCCGTACATGCTGAACATCAGCGAATTGCGGATCTCGACGCCAAGCCGCGCCTCGCGCGAACCGTTGGGCAGGTTGAGCGGAGGAACCTCGACGCCCTGCAGTTTTTCCCGTAACGCCGATCCGCCGCTTGCGCTGCGCTCGCCATACATCGGCTGGAAGCATCCGGCCGTCAGGGCCGCAAGGGCAGCCACGGCCACGAGCCGGGCTGCGATGCGCGTATCAAACCACGACATTCACGATCCTCTGCGGAACGACGATGACTTTTCGGGGAGATTTCCCGTCCAAGGCCGATTTTACTGCATCGAGTGCCAAAACGGCAGCCTCAATTTCCTCGTTGGAAGCATTTCGGGCCACCGTGACATCCGCGCGCTTCTTGCCATTAACCTGCACCGGCAGCGCAATTGTGTCGTCGACCAGCAGTTTGGGCTCGATTTTAGGCCATTCCGCCTCGGAAACCAGCCCCGAATGCCCCAGCACCTGCCAGCACTGCTCGGCCAGATGCGGCATCATGGGCGAGATCAACCGGGCCAGGATGTCGAACGCCTCCCGGGCCGCAGTTGCGACAGCCGGGCTGGCTTCCAGCAATTTCGCTGGTCCATCGACGACATCGGCCAGCGCCCCCACAAAGGCATAGAGCTTGGCAATCGCGGTGTTGAAGCGCAGCCGCTCGATCGAGGTCGAGATATCCGCAAGAGTGCGGTGAGCGATGCGGCGCAGCGCCAGCGCCTCCTCGGAACCGTCGTTGTCCGCGGGGGTGCCGGGTTTCGGCAAATGCCGAGCTGCGGTGTTCACCAGCCGCCAGACCCGCTGCACGAAGCGGCTTGCGCCCTGAACGCCTTCCTCGCTCCAGATCACGTCGCGGTCGGGCGGCGAGTCGGACAGCATGAACCAGCGCGCGGTGTCGGCGCCATAGGCGCCGATGATGTCGTCGGGATCGACAGTGTTGCGCTTCGACTTCGACATCTTTTCGATCGGGCCGATCTCGACGGACTCTTTTGTCGTCAGCAATGTCGCGCGTCGCTTGTCGCCGACGGTTTCGATGTTGATCTCCGCAGGTGAAGCGAAGGTGCCGTCCTGTTTTTTGTAGGTTTCGTGCACCACCATGCCCTGCGTGAACATGCCGGCGAACGGCTCGTCCATGCCGACATGTCCCGTCGCCCTCATCGCGCGGGTGAAGAAGCGCGAATACAAAAGATGCAGGATCGCGTGTTCGACGCCGCCGATATACTGATCGACCGGCATCATGTGGTTGGCCACAGCAGGTGTCGTTGGCGCGTTCTCGTTCCACGGGTCGGTGAAGCGCGCGAAGTACCACGACGAATCGACGAACGTATCCATCGTGTCAGTTTCGCGCGTAGCCTTGCCGCCGCATTGCGGGCAGGCGACGTGCTTCCAGGTCGGATGATGGTCGAGGGCGTTGCCCGGCTTGTCGAACGTCACATCCTCCGGCAGCACCACCGGCAGATCCGAGTCCGGTACCGGCACGACATCGCATTTCGGGCAATGGATGACGGGGATCGGGCAACCCCA
>Ga0255053_10000453_pt1 | contig 22701 bp, 20 predicted proteins | sample JV7_2_22_MG_FD_188635 | JGI IMG/M metagenome (GOLD analysis project Ga0255053, IMG submission 188635) | Seawater microbial communities from Jervis Inlet, British Columbia, Canada - JV7_2_22 | ecosystem: Environmental > Aquatic > Marine > Inlet | place: Canada: British Columbia | collected... | reverse complement strand
AGTGCGGCGTAGCCAATCGATACTGCGATGATAACGCCGAGTATCCAGCCGACGATGACCGAAACCCAGGTTAGTTCAGGATAGGCTTTGACAGTGTTCGCTGACGAATTCAACGTCGATTCCCTTGTTAATTTTTTGCGAGACTACCACATTCGATTCGCGACTAATCGTCTTTGATGCCAAGCCGTTCGTGCATCAGAGGACTTGTTGTCGTGTACTGCAAGCGCACTTTCTTACCCGGGTCGAGCCGTTCCCTGGCCGCGAACGCGGCCAGCGCTGCTTCATGAAAGCCGCTCAGGATCAGTTTCTTCTTTCCCGGGTAGAAATTGATGTCACCGATGGCATAAATGCCGGGCGTACTTGTTTCGAATTTTTCCGTGTCGACGTTGATCGTCTTGCGGTTGATGTCCAGTCCCCACTCGGCGATTGGCCCGAGTTTGGGCGCAAGGCCGAAAAACACGAGTACCGCATCACAAGGGACCTCTTTCTCACCGTCACTTGCGTCGACAGTGACGCTTGTCAAGCCGCTGTCGTCAGATTCATAGCCTGAAACCTTGCCAATAATCGGATCCACTTGGCCCGCGGCGGCCAGTTTTCGCATGCTGGCGACTGTGGCGGGAGCACCACGGTATTCCTCGCGGCGATGAATCAACGTCAGGCTACTGGCCTTCGGAGCAAGTGCCAGGGTCCAGTCCAGTGCCGAATCGCCGCCGCCCAGAATGACGACTCGCTTGTCCGCAAACTTTTCAGGCTCCCGGACTCTGTAGAAGAGACTGCGCTCTTCGTGTTTGTCGATACCCTCGAATCGCAGCCGTCGCGGTTGAAACGAGCCAACGCCACCGGCGATGAACACGGTGCGCGTGCGGAATTGCTTGCCGCTGTCGGTAGCTACATGAAACCAGTCATCGTCTATCGCGCTGACTTCGGCAACCTCTTCACCCAGGTGGAAGATCGGTTCGAAAGGCTCAATTTGCACCATCAGGTTGTCGATCAGTTCCTGACCGCTGCAGACAGGGATGCCCGGGATGTCATAAATTGGCTTGTCGGGATAGAGCTCGGCACATTGTCCGCCGACAACGCGCATCGTGTCGATAATGTGTGCTTTAACGCCGAGGAGGCCGAGCTCAAATATCTGAAACAGACCACATGGGCCTGCGCCGACGATGAGGGCATCCGTCTCTATGACGTTGTCTGACATGGGTTTTTACTCCGGGCTGAGCCTTGCAGTGTTGCCGAGAGTGCGCATAATATCAGGCGTTATGATTTTTGTCGGCATAAGTGCATGAAAAACCAAATAAATATTGCCCCGATGATGGACTGGACAGACCGTCATTGCCGTTACTTCATGAGGCTCCTGAGTCCGAGCGTGTTTCTGTACACGGAAATGGTCACGGCCGCGGCAATCCATCATGGCGATGCTGAAAAGTTGCTGCGGTACGATGCGTCGGAGCACCCGATTGCCGTACAGCTTGGTGGCAGCGATCCTGTGCTGATGGCCGAGGCCGCAGAACGTGCCGCCGGGTTCGGCTACGACGAAATCAATATCAATGTCGGCTGCCCGAGCGATCGTGTTCAGAGCGGTCAATTTGGCGCGTGCCTGATGTCGCATCCACAGACAGTCGCCGATTGCGTTCAGGCGATGCGGGCGAAAGTGGATGTGCCGGTTACCGTGAAAACACGCATCGGCATCGATGATCTGGATAGTGATGAGTTCCTGAATCAATTTGTAGAAATAGTGTCATTGGCTGGCTGCAAGAAATTCGTAGTTCACGCTCGAGTTGCGATCCTCGATGGTCTGAGTCCAAAGGAGAATCGTGCCGTGCCGCCTTTGAACTACGATCGCGTGCTCAGGCTCAAGGCTGCATATCCCGATATTGAGGTGGTGCTGAATGGGGGCGTTGCCGAGATCCATCAGGTGGATATGCTCCTGCGGAGCGTCGATGGCGTCATGATTGGTCGGCAGGCCTATCACCATCCGTATTTTCTCGCCGAACTCGAACACCATCTGCACCCGGAGTGGGAGTTACCGGAGCGCCGCGCCGTGATTGAGCAGATGATTCCCTATATAGAGAAAGAGCTGGCCCGGGGCGAGAGGCTGGGACGCATGACCCGGCACATGGTAGGCCTGTTTGCAGGCTTGCCCGGCGCGCGTTCATGGCGCCGCTACATCAGTGAACATGCGTACCGTAAGGGCGCTGGAGTCGACGTTATTCGCAACGCGCTGGATGAAATGCCGGATGCGGCATGAACGAGGTCGGAGCGCTCCGAGAAGCACTCCAACAAATGGCCCCAGTTGGTTACAATGCTGAACTCAAACCACCTACGATTGCGAATCTCCATCCATGGGCGCCAAATCATCGAAGAAAGGCAAGAAGCCGACAATGGCCGAGCGTGCCGACATTCACGAGCTTTATGAAGAGTCTGTACAAAACGTCGAGAATGAAGTTCAGTTCTTACAGAACACATTCAGGGATCTGTCGGGCCGGGAAGCTTATCTTCTTCGCGAGGACTTCTGCGGCACCGCAAGCCTTGCCTGTGAATGGGTGAAACAGGGCGCGGAGTATTCTGCGATTGGCGTTGATATAGATTCGTCAGTGCTCGAATGGGGGCGCAATAATCGTGTCAGTCGGCTCGACTCAGAAGATCAGGCACGTGTTCGCCTGATCGAGTCAGACGTTCAGACCGTAGAAACGCCAAAGGCCGATATCCTTGCGGCGTTCAACTTCAGCTACTGGATCTTCGAAGAGCGTGCGCAGATGATCGCGTATATGCGGCGCTGCTTCGAGGCGTTGAAAGAAGACGGCATCCTGTTCATGGATATGTTCGGGGGGCCGGAATCATTTGAGGAAACAAAGGAAAAAACCAAGCAAAACGGCTTTACCTATGTTTGGCATCAGGCCGAGTTTCATCCCGTAACCAATCATATGCAGTGCTACATTCACTTCAAGTTTCCGGATGGCTCAAGACTGAAGCGCGCTTTCAGCTATGCCTGGCGCCTTTGGACCGCACCTGAATTACGTGACATGTTGCACGATGCCGGATTCAGTAATGTGACAGTCTACTGGGAGGGTGAGGACGAGGACGGTGAGGGCAACGGTGAATTCACTCCAGACGACAAGGGTGAGGCTGACCTCGCCTGGATAGCGTATATTGTAGCCGAAAAATAGCTAATTTTCAGGTAGTTACGGGCACATTATGGCAAAAGACCTTGAAGTCGCGATTCTGTTCGCCGATGTTGTGGGCAGCACGCAGCTTTACGACAAGTTTGGCGATACCAAAGCCAGCGAGACCGTCACCTTGTGCCTGGACGTAATGAAAGATGCCACTAACCAGCATAACGGCACTGTAATCAAGACGATCGGTGATGAGGTCATGGCAACATTCCCGACCGTCGAGGAAGCAATGGAAGCCGCCGTAATGATGCAGTCGCGCATCTCCGCCGACATGATGCAGAAAGACCGGATTCCCGTCTCAATTCGCATCGGCTGTCATTTCGGGCCGGTGGTTCAGGAACAGAACGATATTTTTGGCGCTGCAGTGCACACTGCGAATCGCATGACATCACAAGCGAAAGCAAGACAGATCATTGTTACAGGCGGCACTGTCGAGAAAATGAGCCCGGAGATCAGGAAACAGACCCGGCAAATTGATGTTGCGACCGTTCGCGGCAAACGCGACGAAGTTGAACTTTATGAGTTTCTTTGGAATCCCGAAGAAGCGACTAGCATGTTGCCGACGCTTGACTGGGAGAATAAGGACCGAAACGCGTCGAGGATAACGCTCACTTTTGGCGATCAGATGGTCGACGTTTACGATCAACACAAAAGCGTCAGCATGGGTCGCGCAGACGATAACGACCTCGTAATCAAGGGCAAGCTGATCTCCCGGACTCACGCCAAGCTTGAAATGCGGCGTGGCAAGTTTATGCTCGTCGATCAGAGTACTAACGGCACGTTCGTAACGAACCTACAGGGCGAGGAGACATTCCTGCGCCGTGATTCCGCCGCGATAGATGGCGAAGGGACGATCGGGCTCGGCCGCGCCGAGGAACCCGGTGGGGAACTGGCAATTCACTTCAAGACCGTGAAATAGAAGGGCTACGAGCAGCATATTTCTCGTACACCCCAATTTCTGCCATGGCCGCCTCTCACCGGAGCGTGTAATCTTCGCACGGTGACGAGTCTCTCTGAATTCTTTGGTGACAATAGCCCTCTGAAGAAGCTACTGCCCGGTTTCCAACCACGGGCCGGTCAGGCGTGGATGGCTGAGTCCGTTGCCGAAACCATTGCCAATCTTGACAAGTTGGTTGTCGAGGCCGGAACTGGCACGGGCAAGACGTTTGCCTACCTGCTTCCGGCTCTGCAGAGTGGTCGCAAGACGATCATTTCGACCGGCACCAAGGCGCTTCAGGATCAGCTTTATCATCGCGATTTACCGCTTATCGGCAAGGCAGTCGGGCGGCCAGTTGCTACGGCGCTTTTGAAAGGACGGGCCAATTACCTTTGCCTCGAGCGTCTCGATCACATAAGCGATGCTGCAGATTCGGTCGCTGATGACCTTATCGCTGTTCGTGAGTGGCGCTACCGGACGGAAAGTGGCGATCGTGCCGAACTGACAGAGGTTGCTGAAGACTCCAGAGTCTGGCCGCTCGTGACGTCGACGATCGATAACTGTCTGGGCCAGAAATGTCCCGAGTACTCGAATTGCCACGTCGTCAAGGCACGACGCGCTGCGCAGGAAGCGGATCTGGTCGTCGTCAATCACCATTTGTTGCTCGCAGATTTGGCGATGAAGGAAGCAGGCTTTGTCGAATTTCTGCCAGGCGCCGAAGCCATTATTCTCGATGAGGCGCACCAGATTCCCGATCTCGCCGTGCAGTTCTTCGGTGTCGCATTGGGCTCACGCGAAGTCGAGCGTCTGGTCGACGAGATTCGTGTCGAGACCATGCCGTTCCAGCAGCCCGAGCTGCAGCGGCGCGTGGACGCGTTGCATACGGCGATTCGCGTATTGCGTGCCGAGGCGCCGCGAAAAGAGGGACGGCACCAACTCGATGAAGTCATGGGCGAGATCCGCGAACCACTTAACACCCTGCGACTCGCGCTTGGCGAATTGAACACCGCCATTGCCGAAATTGCTGATACTTCACTCGAGCTCGACAAGCTGCACCAGCAATTGACCGGCGTAATGGAGCGCCTCGCCTTGCTTGCAAGTGACGATACCTGGGACGGCCTTCGCTGGATCGAGATCAATCCACGTAGTTTACGTATCAATCTTACGCCGCTCGACGTTTCGGCAACGTTGAATGGTCTGATCGACAATGGCCATCAGGCATGGATATTTACTTCAGCAACGCTCGCAGTCGCTGAGGATTTTTCGCATTTTACGTCTCGCATGGGACTTGCTGAGGTAAGCGGGCTTACGTTTCCGAGTCCGTATGCGATGGATCAGAATGGGCTGGTCTATTTGCCACCGGACCTTCCGCAGCCGTCGGAATTCGGGCATACCGATGCGGTGCTTGAGTCGGTCGTGCCATTGCTCAAAATGACGGCTGGCGGAATGTTCTGCCTGTTCACGAGCCACCGTGCGCTCAACTCCGCAAAGAAGTGGTTTCGCTCAAACAAGAAATTTCTTGCTGGCCGCAAGCTGCTGGTACAGGGAAGTTCCCCGCGCGACGACTTGCTGCGGCGTTTTCGCGAGGCCGGCGACGCGGTGTTGCTGGGAACCGGGAGTTTTTGGGAAGGCGTCGATGTGCGTGGACAGGCATTGACCGTTGTCGCAATCGACAAATTGCCATTTGCGTCGCCTGCGGATCCATTGATGATGGCGCGCCTTGAGTTCATTCGTCGCGAGGGCGGCAATGGTTTCGTCGAGCACCAGTTGCCGCAAGCCGTACTTGCGATGAAACAAGGTGCAGGGCGGCTGCTCAGAGATCAGAGCGACTACGGCGTCATCGTACTTTGCGACCCTCGCCTGACATCGAAGAGCTATGGCCGGATGTTTCTCAAGAGCTTCGAACCCATGCCTTCAACGTCGTCCATCGATGATGTTGCAGAATTTCTCAAGGCACACGAACAGAAAGGCGCAGTCGCATGAAGCTGCTCGCGCTCGATACATCGTCGATCGCGTGTTCCGTGGCTGTGAGGGTCGATGAAGTGATCATCGAACGACACGAGGAGCAACCTCGCGAACACACTCGATTATTGATGCCCATGATCGAGTCATCGCTCGATGAAGCCGGTACGACGCTCGCCGACCTCGATGCGATTATCCTTGGCAACGGGCCGGGTTCGTTCATCGGTATGCGCATCGCAGCGTCAGTAGCGCAGGGACTGGCGTTCGGTTCGGGACTCAAGATTGTGCCGGTATCGTCACTGGCTGTAGTCGCAGAGCAGGTCTTTGTCGAGAACAATGCGCGTGAAGTCGTGGTTGCCCAGGACGCACACATGCACGAGGTATACCTCGGAATTTACCGGCAGGGCGCTGATGGACTAGCTGAAGATCTTGCGCCTGAGCGCTTGCAGGGACCGGCGGCGATCGCCGAACTGGATTCGCCGCTCGATGGGCCGCGCGTAGCGGCTGGATTCGGCTGGCAGCGTTACCCGGATTTGCTCGCTGCCAATCGGGAGTATTTCACCGAAGTGTCTGATGTGCTTCACCCGCAGGCGCGTCATTTGCTGGCGCTGGGCGCTGCGGGACTGGCGAAGGGCTTGGCCGTCGCTCCCCAGGACATAGTGCCCGCGTACTTGCGCCAAAAGGTCGCCGAAAAACCCGCGCAAAAAAACTAACAATCGCGCAACAGATTCGTATAATCCGCGGCGTCAAATCCAGTGATACAAAACCCGCTCAGGATTCATAATTGATGAGATTCTCTGATAGAAGCTTATGCATCGCTGTCGTAAGCAGCCTGTTGATCACGCCCGTTGCAGCCGAGGACGAAGATACAGACTGGACGGACCGCATTAGCTTGAAAGGTGACTTGCGCTTGCGCTACGAGGAGATTCATCGGGAGTCGGACGAGCCAAGAGAGCGATCTCGCTATCGTGCGCGATTGGAACTCTCGGCTGCAGTGACATCCGACATCAACGTGGTCATGCAAATCGCTTCGGGAGCCGATGACCCGGTGTCCAGAAACGTGACCTTTGACGGTGGGTTTACCACCAAAGATGTTGGTCTCGATCTCGTCTATGTCGACTGGACAGCTGCCGACGGCCTGCATGTTCTTGGTGGCAAGATGAAGAATCCATTGTTTCGTGCAGGCAGCGTTCCGCTGATTTGGGATTCGGACCTCAATCCAGAGGGTTTCGCGCTTACGTACAGCACAGGGATGTTCTTCGGCAACTTTGGGGTGTTCTCGGTGGAGGAACGTTCTCGGAATAACGATTCAAATTTGTACGCAGGCCAGGTGGGTGGCAGGTTTGCACTTGGTGAGAGTGCAAATCTGACGGTCGGCGCCGGTTATCTTGGCTACTCCAACACAGTCGGAAGTGAGCCCTTCTACAATGGTGCGCCGAAGGGCAACACGGTCGATACCGAGGGCAACTACGTTTACGACTACAAGAATACGGAAGTCTTCGCCCAGTTCGATACGGAAGTTGGTGACTGGCCTCTTAAGGTATTTAGTCACTGGACGCGCAACAGCGAGGTCAGGGAGCAGGATACGGCCGTTGCGTATGGCGCGAAGATCGGTGCCGCGAAGGGCAAGGGTAAGATGGAGTTGAGCTGGACCTATCAGGACATCGATGCCGACGCCGTAATCGGTACTTTTAATGATTCTGATTACGGTGGTGGTGGAACCGATGCTGAAGGCCACATCGTCAAGGCCAAATATGCAGTTTCAAGAAATGTCATTATCGGCGGAACTTATTTCAGTAACATCATCAATCGCTTCAGCCTTCCTGAGGAAGACTATGATAGGTTCCAAATTGACCTTGAATTCAAATTTGAGTGACACATCATGATTTTACTCAATCAACGTCTTTTGAATCTTGCTGGTTTCTTGTGTTGCGCGGGACTGATGGGATTTGCTCTTTATGCACAACATGTAATTCTTCTCGACCCGTGTCCGCTGTGTGTTTTTCAGCGCGTCGCGGTAATCAGTATTGGCATCGTATTCTTAATCGCGGCACTGCATGACCCATCTGGCTGGGGCCGCCGCGTTTACAGCGTATTTCTTGCTCTATTCGCAGCGGGAGGCGCCGGTGTCGCTGCATGGCACGTGCGTTTGCAGAACCTGCCAGCCAGCGAAGTGCCGGCCTGCGGGCCCGGGCTAGAATATATGCTCGAGAATTTTCCGGTGGGCGAAGCGTTGCGGATGGTCTTCGAGGGATCGGGCGAATGTGCCGATGTCGTCTGGAGTTTCCTGGGCTTATCGATGCCCGCATGGGTATTAATTTCCGTGACCGGCCTCGGCATCGCCGGCGTCTGGAACAACCTGCGAACACCCCGATAGCGAGCCTCTGCGGTCTCCAGGGGGGCCGCGGGTGGGATCTTTTTTTTCGGAAGTAAAGCGCAGCGCAGCGAGCCATTCCGAAAAAAAATGATGCCAGCTGCGAGCCCGTGCATCGATCTCGCTCGCCGGGTTGGGCTACTCCAGGAGCATCAGTTCCATGATTCGCTGGTACATTGCCGTCAGGCTTTTGACGTCAGCGATCCGGACGTGTTCGTTGACCTTGTGAATTGAGGCGTTCACCGGGCCGAGCTCGACGACGTCCGTGCCGGCCGGAGAAATGAAGCGGCCATCAGAGGTTCCTCCCCCGGTTGACAGCTCCGGCGCTCTTCCGGTTTGCTCGACAATCGCCTGGCTGACCGCTTCTGTCAGCTCACCGGGTTCGGTCAGAAACGGCTCGCCCGACAAATGCCAGTTCAGTTCATAGTCGATCTCGTGCGCGTCAAAAATCTCGTGCACTTTGAGCTTGAGTCCTTCGTGATCCCATTCCGTCGAGTAACGAAAATTGAAACGCGCGCTGAGGTCACCAGGCGTCACATTGGGAAATCCGACACCGGCTCGAATATCGACGACCTGAAAGCTCGTTGGCGGGAAGAAGTCATTACCCTGATCCCACTCGATCGTATGTAACTCAGATAACACCGGAGCGAATCGGCCAATTGGATTGTCAGCGAGTTGTGGATAGGCGACGTGACCCTGAATGCCCTGGACGGTGAGCACGCCGCTCAGGGAACCGCGTCGTCCGACTCGCACAATGTCGCCGAGATTCGCCTTGCTGGTCGGTTCGCCGAGAACGCACCAGTCGATGTGTTCATCGCGTGTCTGCAGGGTCTCGATGACCTTTAATGTTCCATCGCGTGCGCGACCTTCTTCGTCACTGGTAATCAGCATCGCGAGGCTGCCCTTGTGATCCGGGTTTTCCCGGATAAATCGTTCCATCGCGACAACCATGGCGGCCAGACCACTCTTCATATCTGCCGAACCACGGCCATAAACAATTCCGTCACGTTCGACCGGCTCAAACGGAGCTGTATCCCATGCGTCTTCGGCCCCGGGAGGCACGACATCGGTGTGTCCCGCGAAACACAATACCGGCCCTGACGAACCGCGCGTGGCCCAGAGATTGCTTACCTCACCAAATGGCATCGACTCGCAGACGAAGCCGAGTGCGTTCAGTCGCTCAGCGATAATATCCTGACAGCCGGCGTCATCAGGCGTAACGGAAGGGCGTCGAATCAGTTCGAAAAGCAGATCGATAGCGGCGTGATCGGTCATCAGCCGATCTTATCGAGAAAATCATCGAATCGCTTTTCTGAGAATCCTACGGCAATGAAGTTGTCTGCCACCAGCACGGGCCGCTTAATCAGTGTGGGCTGATCGATCATGGCGGCAAGCGCCTTGTCACGCGTCATGTTATTACGGTCGACTTCGGGAATCTTGCGCCAGGTCAGGCTCTGCTTGTTAAGCAGTCTTTCGCAGCCGATTCGCTCGGTCCAGCGCTCGAGCCTCTGTATGTCCAGGCCGTCTTTACGGAAATCATGAAACTCGAACTCGATATTGTGCGCGGTCAGGTATTTTCTGGCCTTCCTGCACGTATCGCAGCTTTGGATGCCGTATACAATTAGCACGATTCGCTCATTCAATCCGCACTACGAAGTAAATCGTTAAGACTCGTTTTCGCCAACGTCTTTGCATCAACATGCTTTACAATCACTGCACAATACAATGCGTATTTACCGTTGCTCGACGGCAGGCTGCCAGGTACTACGACCGACCCGGCCGGCACACGCCCGTACGAAATTTCTTCAGTCTCACGATCGTAGATGCGGGTGCTTTGACCAATGTACACGCCCATCGACAATACCGAGCCTTCCTCGACAATAACGCCCTCGACGACTTCTGATCGTGCTCCGATAAAGCAGTTGTCTTCAATAATGGTCGGTCCGGCTTGTACTGGTTCGAGCACACCGCCGATACCGACACCGCCTGACACGTGCACGTTCTTGCCAACCTGGGCACAACTGCCAACCGTAGCCCAGGTATCGACCATGGTCCCGGAGTCAACGAAAGCGCCAATGTTCACGTAGCATGGCATTAAAACGACGTCCGGCGCTACGAAAGCACCGTGACGAACGATCGCGTCGGGAACGACACGGACTCCGTCACTCTTGAAGTCTTCTTCCGTGTAGTCGGCATATTTCATCGGCACTTTATCGTAGAACTTGCTGTGTGCGCCTGGCATTACTCTGTTGCCCGAGAGTCTGAAACTCAAAAGGACAGCCTTCTTTAACCATTGATTGACTTGCCAGTCGCCGTCGACTTTTTCGGCGACGCGCGCTTCGCCTGCATCGAGCAGAGTCACTGCCTCCTGTACAGCCTCCATCAGCTGTTTTTGGTCCGCCGCGCTTTCCAGTCGACCGCCCCGATCAAAGCCGCGTTCAATAATCCCAATTAAGTCCTGCATGCGTGTTCCTGTATTTGGCGTGTCGTCTAGGTCGCCGCACCATTATCATCAAGTCTTGCCACAAGTTCATTGCGCAATTGCTCCTGCGCTGCGCCATCTAACGCCGTGCCGTCTCTGTTGCAAATATAGAACACGTCCTCGGCACGCTCGCCGATCGTCATGATCTTGGCCGCAGCAATGTCAACGGTCAGTGCAAGAAACGTCTGCCCGACCTCGCTCAGCAAGCCAGGCCGATCCGCGGCGACAAGCTCCATGATGGTCTTCCCATCAACCGGGGTTTTGCTGAACGCGACGCTTGTTGCTGTCTTGAACATGCGCACCTGGCGCGGCGCCGCGCGCGTAACCTTAACAATGTTCTCCTCACCAGCGGTAAAAACCCGGGCTAACGAACTCCTTATCTTGGCGAATCGGGATTCATCGATCTCCATGCGCTTGTCGAGTTCCATGAAGATGAACGTATCGAGACTGTACCCGTTTTTGGTCGGCATAACGCGGGCGTCGACGATCGTCATTCCCAGTTCGTCCAACACGGCTGTGGCGTGCGCAAACGTAAGATGCGTCCGTGGCGTATACAGAACTGCTTCGACGCCGTCCCCATTTTTCTGCAGACGTATATCCAGCAGCCCGATCTCGGAGTCCGTGTCGGAGCCAGCGAGCCATTCCGTATGCCACACGATTTCGTCCGAACGATGACGGAGGAAGTAGGTATCGTCGAGAAAGCTCCAGACTTCGTCAATGCGTTCGTCGCTGACATCGGCCTTCTGGAGGGATTCCCGGGCCTGAGTCTTCTTTTCGAGAATCCGTTGTTCGCGATCGATCGGATTTTCGAGGCCCCGTCGCAGTGCGCGGTGCGTTAGTTCGAAAAGGTCTCTGAATAGAGTCGACTTCCAGGAATTCCACAGCTTCGGGTTCGTGCCGCGCACGTCGGCTACGGTCAGTACATAGAGAAAGTCGAGGTGCATGGGGTCACGCACGAGCGACGCAAACTCATTAATAACCTCGGGATCGCCAATATCTTTCTTTTGCGCCGTTGTTGACAGTATCAGGTGATTGCGCACGAGCCAGGCGACCGTGCGTGCCTCGTACTTGCTTAGTCCATGCTCGAGACAAAATGACTCGGCATCGATGGCGCCAAGTTCTGAGTGGTCCCCGCCGCGACCTTTGGCGATGTCGTGGAAGAGGCCGCTCAGGTAAGCAATTTCAGGCTTTTCGAGGTCCTGCATGATACGGCTGCAATGCGGAAACTCGTGATCAAATCGGGCCAGCGCAAAGCGACGTAGGTTGCTGACGACAAACAGTGTGTGTTCGTCCACCGTGTAAGCGTGGAACAGGTCATACTGCATGCGACCAACGATGCGTCCGAACGCCGGGATGTAAAGCCCCAGCACTCCGTACAGGTTCATGCGCCGCAGCTCGTTCGTTACGCCTTCGGGTGCACGCAAGATCTGCAGAAACAGCCGATGGTTGCGAGGATTCTGCCGGAACTCCTCATCGATCAGCGGCAGATTGCGTTTGATCAGGCCGATCGTGTAGGCGCTGACGCCGCGCAGATCCGGGTTCTGCTGCAGCAAGAGAAACAGCTCCAGTAAAGAGGACGGGTCATTCGAAAACACCTGGTCATTGATGGTCTGCAAAAAACCGTTCTTGACCTGAAAACGTTCATTGAGCGGTTCCGGAGCAGCCGACGGATTCATCAAGATCGCTTCTTCAAAGAGCTGCAACAGCATCTCATTCAGCCGGCTCAACTCCATGACAGTGCGGTAGTAGCGTTGCATGAGTTGTTCGATGGCGAGCGTATAGGTCGCGTCTTCGTAACCCAATAGTTCGGCCAGTTTGATCTGGTGGTCGAACAGGATCCGGTCTTCACGCCGGCCAGTCAGGACATGCAATCCGAAGCGCACGCGCCACAGAAAAGCCTGCCCCTCGTTGAGACGCTGAATCTGTCCGGGCGTAAGGAATTGGTGCTGGACCAACTCATCCAGTGTCCGCACACCGAAATGCCGCTTGGCGACCCAGCCGATCATCTGAATATCACGCAGGCCACCCGGACTGCCTTTGACGTTCGGCTCAAGGTTGTAGGCGGTATCGTGGTAGCTGTGATGGCGCGCGATCTGCTCTTTGCGCTTTTCTTCGAAGAACTTGTCCGGCGGCCAGATGCGATCGGGTGAAATGGCCTCCTGAATGGAATCGTAGAGCTCAACCGGGCCGTCCAGCAGTCGCGCTTCGATCAGCGTTGTCGCGACTATCAGATCTTTGCTGGCCTGCTCATGACATTGGGCAACCGTGCGGACGCTGTGACCGATCTCCAGTCCGACATCCCAAAGCGCCGCCACGAAATCGGATAGCTCTGGCTCACAGCCGTCCGGGAGGTCATCGGGCAGCAATAACATAATGTCGACATCGGAGGACGGGTGTAACTCACCACGTCCGTAGCCACCGACAGCGACCAGCGATGCAACACCAGCGCAGTAATTCGCGTACCTGCGCCAGAGGTGAACAAGCAATTCATCGACGACTGCCGCGCGCAAATGCACGAGGTCTACAACTGAGTCGCCGGCAACAAATCGTTCCTTGATGTTATCGCTCGCCAAGCCGAGCGCCATGCGGCTATTGCCGGGCGAATCGTCGGCCAGGGCCTCGCGCAAAATAACGAGTGCCGCGTCATCGGCAAACGACTCAGACCCCAGAAATGACTCATATGTCATTGTTTAATATATAAAAAAATGAGTAAGGCTAGCGATCATCGGCGCCCAGCGTCAGCACTTCATGGCCGCTCTCGGTGATCAGCACCGTGTGCTCCCACTGGGCGGACAAGCTGTGGTCCTTGGTTACAACAGTCCAGCCGTCGGGCAGGAGCTTCACACCCGGCTTTCCTGCATTAACCATGGGTTCGACCGTCAGGGTCATGCCAGCCTTGAGCTCGAGGCCGGTGCCGCGTGACCCGAAGTGCAGTACTTGCGGGTCTTCGTGGAATTCGCGGCCTATACCGTGGCCGCAATACTCCCGAACGACGGAGCAACGGTTCTTCTCAACATGCTTCTGGATAAAGGCACCCACGTCGACCAGGTGCTTGCCGGCTGCGAGTTCGTTGATGCCGAGCCACATGCCATCAAACGCGACCTGGGACAGACGCTGCGCCTGAACGCCGGGTTTGCCGACAAAGAACATGCGGCTCGAATCGCCGTGAAATTCATCCTTGATCACAGTGACATCGATATTGACTGCATCTCCTGACTTGAGCTTGCGATCACCGGGAATGCCATGACAAACCACGTGATTGATTGAAGTACATACCGATTTAGGGAAGCCACGGTAGTTTAGTGGGGCAGGAATAGCATCCTGTACCTGAGTTATGTACTCGTGACATATCGAATCGAGCTCTGCGGTCGTCACGCCCGACCGGACATGTTCGCCGATCATGTCAAGGACGTCAGCCGCCAGGCGGCCGGCAACCCGCATTTTGTCTTGCTCATCGGCAGTTTTGATCGTTACAGTCATTGATCTTCTTGTATGACCCCAAAACGCGTTGTTGGTCGCGACCGGCTATGGTATAAAGCGCGCGCCCTTGAGGCAATTAATCCACACGTACACCGTCACATCACGCTGGGTGCCCCGCCTGAAAAGGGGTTGCGAGATGGGGTATACGGAGGCATAACCCGGAGAAATAACATGGCAGACGTATCCATGCGCCAGATGCTAGAGGCTGGCGTGCATTTTGGTCACCAGACCCGTTACTGGAACCCGAAGATGGCACCCTACATCTTTGGCGAACGTAACAAAATCCACATCATCAATCTCGAGAAGAGCCTGCCGCTGGCTCGCGAGGCCTGCGCGTTCGTTAAAGCAACCGTAGCCGATGGCGGCAAGGTACTGTTTGTCGGTACCAAGCGCGCGGCACGAGAATCAGTTCGCACACACGCCGCTCGGGCGGAAATGCCTTTTGTCAGTCATCGCTGGCTTGGCGGCATGCTCACGAACTACAAGACGATTCGCCAGTCGGTGAAGCGCTTGATGACGCTTGAGAAGATGGCCGAAGAGGGCGGTTTCGAGGGCCTGACCAAGAAGGAAGTTCTCGGCCTTAGCCGCGAGCAGGAAAAACTGGAACGCAGCCTCGGCGGTATCAAGGCAATGACGTCTTTACCGGATGTGCTGTTTGTTGTTGGCGTTGATTATGAAGACATCGCTGTTCGTGAGGCACGCAAGCTGAGCATACCCGTTGTGGCAATCGTTGATACGAATTGCTCACCGGACAATGTGGACTATGTAATTCCTGGCAATGACGATGCGATGCGCGCCATTGAACTCTATGCGGCGATGGTTGCTGACGCAGTTATTGACGGCAAAGCATCGCTGCCGGAAGTCACACTTGGCGAAGACGAATTCGTTGAGCTTGACGCTGAAGGCAAGGTCAAGAAATCATCGGGCCGCAAGAAAAAGGCCGGCAAGAAAGCAACAGTGAAGAAGAAGGTGCCGGTCAAGAAAGCAGTTGTCGGGAAGAAAGCGGCAATAAAAGCGAAGCTAGCTGAGTCCACGGAAGCCGAAAAGCCGGCAGCAAAGGCGGACAAACCTGCCGAGAAGGCAGCTAAGCCTAAGGATGAGAAAGCCGTCGAGCCCAAGAAAGAAAAGGTGGAGGCCAAAACCGAGGCAAGCGACGAGAAAGCCGCTCCGCCAAAGGCGGCGTTGGCGGAGGCCAAGGCAAAGGTAGCCGAAGAGAAAACGGCTGAGCCCGAGGGGGTCGATCCCGCCAAGAAGACGGCGAAAAAGGTTGCCAAGAAAGCCGCGAAGAAGACAGCAAAGAAGGCCGCAAAGAAGACAGCAAAGAAGGCCGCCAAGAAGACGGCGAAGAAGGCAACCAAGAAAACGGCAACCAAGAAAACGGCAACCAAAGCCGCCGACAAAGACTAAGAGGTAGCAGAGATGTCGATTACAGCATCGATGGTGAAAGAGCTTCGCGAGCGCACGAGCGCCGGCATGATGGAGTGCAAAAAAGCACTCGTTGCAAGCAATGGCGATCTTGACGCAGCCGCAGAGTTATTACGCAAGTCGGGCCAGGCGAAGGCCGACAAGAAAGCGAGTCGGGTTGCGGCAGACGGTCGCGTCGTCATCGCTCAGGATGGCAACAAGGCCGTCATCGTCGAAGTCAACTCAGAAACGGACTTTGCCGCAAAGGATGCGAACTTTGTTGTGTTTGCTGATGCGGTCGCTGCAGCGGCAATTGCTTCGGGCACAAGTGATGTGGCGGTGTTCGCCGGCGAGAAGCTTGCGGACGGACGCAGGGTCGAAGATGCACGCACTGCGCTAATCGCCAAGATCGGCGAGAATATCAGCGTGCGCCGTATTGGGTCTGTTGTCTCGGGCGGAGTCATCGCTCACTACACGCACGGCGCACGTATCGGCGCCATCGTAGCGCTTGACGGCGGTGACGAAACATTAGCACGCGATATTGCGATGCACGTCGCAGCAAGCAATCCAACCTGCATCGATGAGTCCGGTGTGCCGGCTGAGACACTCGAAAACGAGCGCCGCATTCTGACGGAACAGGCGCAGGATACCGGTAAGCCACCCGAGATCATCGAGAAGATGGTCACCGGTCGCATTAACAAGTTTCTCAAAGAGATTACGCTGCTCGGACAGCCCTTCGTCAAGGACCCGGATATCAGCGTCGCCAAACTCCTCAAAGCAGCGGATGCGACAGTGACATCGTTCGTCCGCTTCGAAGTTGGCGAAGGCATCGAGAAAAAAGAAGACAATTTCGTTGAAGAAGTAATGGCACAAGTCAAAGGCGCCAGCTGAGGAAAATCTCTTAAGCCTTTGATTTAATAGAGACCAGCCGTTGCGAATAAGCTAGAATAAACGGCTGCTCGGAACGCCCTGGTCGCGTCGGGCGTATCCGTTTGGCTCACACAACAAAAAGGCCTGCAGATGAGTGACTCTCCGGTTCGATATCGTCGCGTCTTGCTGAAACTCAGTGGTGAGGCGTTGATGGGTGAGCTGGATTACGGTATTGAGCCAACCGTCATCCAGCGCATGGCCGGAGAAATCGCGACGGCCCAGGAAGAAGGCGTGGAAATTGCGATCGTCATCGGCGGTGGCAACATCTTCCGCGGTGCGGGTTTGGCGCGTGCCGGTATGGACAGAGTCACTGGCGACTATATGGGGATGCTGGCGACAGTGATGAACGCTTTGGCGATCCAGGATGCGCTCGAATCGTGCGGCGTATTTGCCCGCGTCATGTCGGCCCTGCAGATTCACGATGTGTGCGAAGACTATATCCGCCGCCGCGCGGTTCGCCATCTCGAGAAGGGCCGTGTCGTCATACTTGCAGCTGGTACAGGTAATCCGTTTTTTACGACCGATACCGCTGCAAGCCTGAGGGCGATAGAGATCGGTGCCGATATCCTGCTCAAAGCAACGAAGGTTGATGGCGTTTATGACGCGGACCCGGTTGGCAATCCCAGTGCGAAACGCTATGACACCGTGTCATTCGACAAATTGCTTGCTGATAAGCTGTCTGTTATGGATGCGACGGCCGTCGTCATGTGCCGCGACAATGATCTGCCGCTGCGTGTGTTCGATCTGACAAGGGCCAATGCGCTGGTTCAGGCAATGTCAGGCGATAACGTCGGCACGCTGGTTACGGCCTAGACGAAACGTATACGAGAGAGGGTTGAGAACGTGTTGGACGAGATCAAGAAAGACGCTGGTGAACGAATGGCGAAGAGCGTTGCGTCGCTCAAACAGGAACTGACCAAGCTACGCACGGGTCGGGCACACACGAGTCTGCTCGACCACATTGCTGTTGAGTACTACGGCTCCCAGGTGCCGCTGAATCAGGTATCCAATGTCGGCGTCGAAGATTCACGCACGCTGACGGTCACGCCCTGGGAAAAGGAAATGGTCGCCGTTATTGAAAAAGCCATCTTGACTTCAGATTTGGGGCTGAACCCGGTATCTGCTGGGACCGTGATTCGGGTGCCATTGCCGGCGCTGACCGAGGAGCGCAGAAAAGACATGATTCGTGTCGTACGCCACGAAGCCGAAGGCGGGCGGATCGCAATCAGGAATATCCGCCGCGATGCAATCGGCGATGTCAAAGATCTGCTCAAGGAAAAGATGATCGGCGAAGATGATGAACATCGCGCTGAAGACGAGATTCAGACGATTACCGACAAGTACATTGCCGAAGTCGATCACGTACTCGCTGACAAAGAAAGCGAGTTAATGGAAATCTAGTAGATTCCTTACCTTGTCGATGGCTGCAAATGACATTACGCCCAGGCACGTCGCCGTTATTATGGACGGTAACGGCCGCTGGGCGAGAAAAAAGGCTTTGCCACGCCATGCCGGGCACCGTTCGGGCGTTGGCGCTGTCCGCAAAACGGTCGAGGTGGCAGCGAAACGTGGCGTGGAATACCTTACGCTGTTTGCGTTTAGTAGCGAAAACTGGTCCAGACCGCGTGAGGAAGTCAGCAAGCTCATGGGACTTTTTGTTGAGGCTTTGCAACGAGAAGTCGATGCACTGCATCGTAATAATGTACGGCTTGAATTCATTGGCGCGCGTGAGCAACTGCAGGCAGGTCTGATTGACAAGATCTCTGCAGCAGAGGAACAGACAAGCGCCAACACCGGATTGCGCCTTATCGTGGCGGTAGCCTATGGCGGCCGCTGGGACATCGTTAAGGCAGTGCGCCAGTTGGCACTCAAAGTTGCGACCGGGAATATGGCGGCCGAGGAAATTGACGATCAGGCAGTTGCATCAGAGCTGCAGCTTCGAGGCGTGCCGGACCCCGATTTGTTGATTCGGACCGGTGGTGAACAACGGATCAGCAATTTTTTGTTGTGGAATCTGGCGTATGCGGAGCTGTGGTTTTGTGACACGCTCTGGCCCGACTTCGGCGAGCAAAAGTTTGATGAGGCGTTGGCTTTTTACGGGAGACGGCAGCGCCGTTACGGGCATACAGGTGACCAGGTAGAGGCAGTCAAATCATGAAGCAGCGAATTATCACGGCGGTGATCGCCTTGCTGGCGCTGATGCTGGTGCTGTTTGTGGTGCCGGAACAGATTGCGATGCTTGTCATTGTGGCCGTAATACTGGCTGGCGCCTGGGAATGGTCGGCTTTTGTTGCGTTTTCCGGCAATGGTGGCCGAGTGGTCTATGTGATTGTAATGGGCGCCCTGCTTGCTGCAGTGACGTTTTTGCCCGTGGATGCGGTGCTTGTATTCACGGTGTCCCTGGCCTGGTGGCTGATTGCGTTGATTTGGACTTTTTTCTTCCCAACGTCGATCCCGGCTGTAGTTAGCTGGCTTGCCGGGCTGCTCGTACTCGTGCCCTTGCACCTGGCGCTGGTCACGCTTTATATCGCCGGCCCGATGACCTTGCTGGTCGCATTGCTGATTGTTTGGGTCGCTGATAGCGGTGCGTTTTTTGCAGGCAAATCGATGGGGCGCGTAAAGCTCGCTCCCAGCATCAGTCCGGAAAAGACCTGGGAGGGCGTGATCGGCGGGCTGCTGGCAGTCGTGCTGCTGACGTTGCTGCTATCAGTTTGGGTGGAAACGAATCTGGCCGTATTTGTGCCATTTTGTCTCGCGGTAACATGCATTTCCGTTGTCGGCGATCTGACGGTCAGCATGTTCAAACGAACCGCTGGAGTGAAAGACAGTGGTAGCATGTTTCCGGGTCATGGTGGTGTGCTCGACAGAGTCGATAGCGTTGCGGCGGCTGCACCACTGTTTGCATTGGGCCTGGGCTGGGCAGGGCTGCAATAATGGCTTATTCAGTTACCGTTCATTTGACACTGCCCATACTGCAGGGAACTGCTGCGGCATCTACCGGTCAACTTAACGCGGGGAGATTCTTGGGAAAGGAAATGGCCAGCCATGGGTGATGCGCTAACAAGCCTGGTGGCTTTTATCGTTGCGATTAGCATTCTCGTCGCGATCCACGAATATGGGCACTACATCGTTGGCCGCTGGACCGGAATGAAGGTCCTGCGGTTCTCGATCGGCTTTGGCAAGCCCATTTGGACCGGGGTTCGCGGCAAGGACCATACCGAATATTGCGTTTCTGCAATCCCTTTGGGCGGCTATGTACGTTTTCTTGACGGCCGCGAAGGGCCTGTTGAACCGGAAGACGTGGGACGCGCATTTAATCACCGGCCGATTCCGATGCGAATCGCCGTACTACTTGCAGGTCCTCTATTCAATTTTCTGTTTGCGATTTTCGCGTACTGGGTCTTGTTTCTGAACGGGATTCCGACATTGCAGCCGGCTGTCGGCGACGTTACTCCGGAATCCTATGCGGCGCGTGCCGGACTCGAGTTTGGTGACAAGATTGTTGCAGTGGGTGAAGTGGACACAGCCGACTGGGAGTCGACACTTGTCAATATCTTCGATCAGATGGTCGCCAACGGTCGAGTCCCGCTGACTTTGGAGGCTGCAAGTGGCCGACAGCGGAGAGCCACAATTACTGTTGGCGAAGATGCGGCACGCCTGACGGAACCCAATATGCTTTTCGATGGCCTTGGCTTCGAACCATGGCAGCCGCCGGCGATTATTGGTGAACTGATAGAAGACGGTGCAGCAGCAGGCGCGGGGCTGGCTGTTGGAGATCGAATCGCCTCAGTGGACGGAGAACGCATCAAGAACTATGGCGACCTCATAAGCGTTGTGTCGGTCAGGGCGAGAGCAAATGTTGCCATCGAGTATGTGCGCGATGACCAAAGTCGGGTTGTCGATGTCGTTATCGGCGAAGTGGAGGAAGATGGCATCAAGCGCGGGCTTCTCGGCGTTCGCGCATCCAGTGATATCGGTGCGTATTATTACCTGCGCAAGTTTGGCCCGATTGAATCGGTCAGTCAGGCAACTCAGCGGACGTGGACGTCGACGCTGTTTACGTTACGCATGCTCGGCCGTATGGTAAGCGGTGACGTTTCCATCAAGAACATCAGCGGCCCGATTAACATCGCACAATTCGCGGGTGACTCTGCCCAACGCGGACTGAACGAATTTCTGGCATTCCTGGCGCTGGTTAGCATCAGCCTGGGTGTGTTGAACCTGCTGCCCGTTCCGGTGCTCGACGGCGGTCAGATTGTTTACCAGGCGATCGAACTTGCAAAGGGCAGTCCGCTGTCCGAACGCTCGCAGATCATCGGGCAACAATTCGGCATACTTGCGCTCATTCTATTAATGAGCTTTGCCTTTTATAACGATATTTCGAGAATACTCGGCTAGTTGGAATCACGCGCGATATGAGAAGAAGTAGGAACAACATAGTCTTGCAGTGGCAGAAGCTATGGCTGAATCTCGCAGCGTTGTGCTTGTTGCTGCCATTATCGGCATTGGCGGCAGATGATTTCATTGTTCGCGACATGAGGGTAGAAGGGCTGCAGAGAATTGCGGAAGGTACGGTGTTCAACTATTTGCCGATCAATATCGGTGACCGTGTAGATGCAATTCGAGTTCAGGAAGCGATTCGTGCGCTCTATGGTCAGGGCCTCTTCGATGATATCGAATTGCGTCGTGACGGCGAGACCCTGATCGTTGCCGTTCATGAGCGGCCTTCAATCGAGAGCTTTACGATTGATGGTAACAAGGACATCAAGACCGAAGATCTGACGGAATCGTTACGCAGCGTAGGACTGGCGAAAGGCAGAACGTTTGATCAGTCCGTACTCGACGAAGTATCGGGTTTTCTCCGCGAGCAATACTATGACCGTGGAAAGTATGGTGTATCGGTGGATACCTCAGTATTGGAAACCGCGAATAACACGGTACGTGTCCGGATCGATGTGGAAGAAGGTGATCGTGCGAAAATTCGGCAGGTGAATCTGGTTGGCAATCACTCGTTTGAAGAAAAGGATATTCGCGAGGGATTCGAGCTGGATACCGCGAACTGGTTGTCGTGGATTCGGCAGGATGATCGCTACTCGAAAGAAGCGCTTGAAGGCGATCTTGAAACTTTGCGTTCGTACTACATGGATCGAGGTTTTGCGGACTTTCGTGTTGACTCGACACAGGTAGCGATATCGCCGAATAAGAAAGACATTTTCGTCACGATCGGCATCCACGAAGGTGATTTGTACACGATTTCCGACGTCAAGCTCGTCGGTGACATGGTGGTTCCGAAAGCGCTTCTTCGCGCGATGGTTCTTGCACAACCAGGTTCGATTTTCAATCAGACAATTTTGACGCAATCTGCTGAATTTATGTCTTTCAGACTTGGAGAGCAGGGCTACGCGAACGCGGAAATAGAACCGGTTCCGGTGCTCGATCATGAGTCGAAAGAAGCCGAAATCACTTTTTACATTGACCCGAAAAGTCGCGTCTATGTGCGCCGCATAAACTTCCACGGTGTGGACGAAGTTGACGACGAAGTGCTTCGTCGCGAGATGCGACAGATGGAGAGTTCTTACCTGTCAAACCGTCTGGTCGATCGTTCGAAGGTCCGGCTGCAGCGACTGCCATATATTGAAGCGGTCGAAGTCAGCAACACACCGGTACCGGGAAGTCCGGACATGGTCGATGTGGATTTCGAAATCGAATATCGGATGCCCGGTCAGTTTAGTGGTGGCCTGGGTTATTCGGAATCGCAGAAACTGATGTTGAACGGCAGTGTCGTGCATACGAACTTTCTCGGCACAGGTAATCGAGTTGCGCTCCAGGCAACCTCTGGCAAGTACCAGAAGTTCTACAGTTTGTCGCACACAGATCCATACCGATCGATGGACGGCGTCCGGCGCACAGCCAGTATTAACTATCGTGACATTACGCAGTTTACTTCGGCGTCATCGGA
>Ga0255053_10000452_pt1 | contig 22708 bp, 16 predicted proteins | sample JV7_2_22_MG_FD_188635 | JGI IMG/M metagenome (GOLD analysis project Ga0255053, IMG submission 188635) | Seawater microbial communities from Jervis Inlet, British Columbia, Canada - JV7_2_22 | ecosystem: Environmental > Aquatic > Marine > Inlet | place: Canada: British Columbia | collected... | reverse complement strand
AGCGACCACCGACACCGGGATCGAGACCGAGATGATGAGGGTCTTCTTGAGTGAGCGCAGGAAGAGGTAGAGCACCAGGATCGCCAGCATCCCGCCGTAGAACGCCGTCTCCAGGACCTCACTCACCGCCTGTCGGATATAGCGCGCCTGGTCGGTGATGACCTCCATTCGCAGGTTCGGGTCGAGCCGACTGAGCTCGGTGCGCAGGCTATTGAGACGGGCGGTGACCGCGTTGGAGACGGTCACCGTGTTGGTGCCGCCCTCCTTGTAGACCGCCAGCTCGACCGACTCCACGCCGTCGATGCGGGTGATGATCTCGCGCTCCTTGTGGCCGGTGTAAACCCGAGCCACGTCGGAAAGCCGGACAATGGCGTTGCCGGTGCGCTGGACGACGATGGAGCGCATGTCCTCCGGTCGCAGGAACTCGTTGAGGGTCCGGACCAGATATTCGGTGTGGCCGTCGCGCAGGCTGCCGCCGGTGATATTGACGTTCTCGGCCGCCAATCGATTGGCGATCTGCCCGACCGATAGACCGAGAGCGGCCAGCTTGCGCTCGTCAAGGTCGACCTGGATCTCCTCCTCGAGACCGCCAGACACCACCACCGCGGCGACACCTTCGATGCGCTCGATCGCCCGTTTGATGTCCTCTTCACCAAGGAAGCGGAGCCGGGCGAGCTCGTCCGAGCCATAGAGCCCAATGCGCATGATGGGGTCGAGGGAGGGATCGTACTTCAGAAGCACCGGCAGCTCGGCGTCCATCGGCAAGCGGACGCGGTCGAGCCGGTCACGGACGTCGAGAGCGGCGAAGTCCATGTTGGTGTCCCACGCGAACTCGAGGGTCACCTCGGAAACGTCGGTTCGGGAGGACGAGGTCACGCGGACGACATTGTTGACCACCCCGACGGCGTTCTCGATCGGGCGGGTCAGCAGGGATTCGATTTCGACCGGAGCCGTGCCCTCGTAGGTGGTGCGGACCGTGAGTGACGGGTAGGAGATATCGGGCAGGAGGTTTACCGCCAGGTTGCGGAAGGCAACGATCCCGAACACCACCGCCGCCACAGAGAATATGAAGACCGTGACTGGTCTGCGGATTGAGAGATCGACGATCCTCATCCGATCCCCGTCCCGATCCCGATCCCGATCCCGACGAAGGAGTAACCAGTAATCAGTAACCAGTAATCAGTCCGTCCGGGTTGGAATCGGAGGCGCGCGCCTGCCGTTTCTACGGTATCTCGGCGGTTCATGAACCGCCCTCTCCCCGCACCTGCTTGATGATTTCCTCGATGCGCTCATCCGAGAGACCGAACTGATTCATCCGCTCCTTGATGCCTTCGAGCTCCTCGGGCGAGGCCTCTTTGATTCGCTGCGCCATGGAGGGCGGGATCTCGCCTTCGGCTGCCTGTCCCATTCCACCGCCTCGCCCGCCACCCTCGCCGCGTCGCCCGCGGCCGGCACCGGGGCCGCCGCTATCACGAATCTGTTGCAGCCGTTGCTCGATCTCTTCGTCCGACATCCCGCGTTCCTTCATCCGCTGGCGCATCATCTCGACGGCTTCAGGCGGAGGGCCTGAAGACCCTTCGGCCGCCGCCGCGGGCGCCGGCGGCTCGTCACCGATCACCGAGATCGGGGTACCGTCAGCGAGACCGTCCTGACCGATGACGATCAGCAGATCACCCTCGGCGAGCCCTTCGAGCACCTCCACCAGGTCCTCGGAGCGCAGCCCGAGCCGCACCTCGCGGCGTTTGGCGACATCGGCTGATTTGATGTAGACGGTATCGCCGAGTGAGTCGAGCACGAGCGCCTTACGTGGGATTACGACGGCATCATCGTGTGTGTCGGTCTGTAAATAGACCGAGGCGAACATTCCGGGGCGCAGCTTGCCCCGACCGTCAACCTCAAGGGTCGCCGTGAAGGTCCCTGAGGAGGCGTCGATCGTCGGTCGGAGCCGCGTGACCTCGGCGGAGAATTTTTCGCCTGGGTAGGCCTCGACCCTGAGGTGGGCGGGCTGGCCGATGCGGACTCGCGGAAAGTCCTTCTCTGGGACCTCAATGCGGCACAAGAGAGGCGTGAAGTCGGAGATCCGGAACAGGGTGGTACCGGGTGTGACGTACTGGGCGAGCTTGATGTTGCGGGTCACGACCAGTGCATCGAAGGGGGCCTTGATCTCGGTGTAGGCGAGCTGGATCTCGGCGCTCTCGAGCTGGGCCTTGGCCGAGCTGAGCTGCGACAGGGCGCTGTCGTAGGCTTCGCGGCTGACCAGGCCCTCGTCCCACGAGCTCTTGGTACGGTCGTAGGACAGCTGCGCCTCGTCGCGGGCGACGGTCGCGATCGCGACCTGGTTCCGTGCCTCGCGCTCGTCGATGGTGGCGATGAGCTGGCCGGAGCGAATCATCCGGCCTTCCTCGGTGTTGATCTCGGTCACCGGTCCGGTCGTCCGGGCGACGATGTCGACCTCGTTTTCGGCCTCGAGTGTGCCGTTGGTCTCCAGGTACTGGGAGATGGACCGTCGCGGTACGGGCTCGACCTGGACCGGGACTGAGGCCGAAGGAGCACCACCACTCATCTGACCGCCCATTCCCGTGGGTCTGCTGCCGGCTTCGGGGCGCACGGCGTCGTCGGAGCCGCCGCAGGCGGAGAGGGTTAGGAGGGTGAAGGCGAGAGCTGCGAGGTTGATCTTCATGATTCTTTCCGTTGGGTGTTGATTGAGTTGCTGGCGCCATCGGGCACGGGCACGGGCACGGAGGCGGGCACGGGAGCCGCCCCGAGGGCGGCTGCGGCGATGCGGCGGGCGAAGACGGAGAGGTCGTCGATCAGCGAGTATACGGTGGGGATGACCATCACCGTCAGAAAAGTGGAGGTCGTGAGGCCGCCGAGAATCACAAGGCCCACCGGCGCCCAGAAGGCGGCGCGGCCGTCGGGCGCGCCGAACACGCTCGGGAGGAAGTAGCCGGCAACCATCGGCGACAGACCGAGCACCGTCGTCATCGCGGTCATCAGGATCGGCCGCAGGCGGTGCCGTCCGCCGAGTACGATCGCCTCGTCGCGGGGCAGGCCCTGGCGGCGTAGACGGTTGATGTGGTCGACCAGGATGATGGCGTTGTTGACCACGATGCCGGCGAGGATGATAAGACCCATGTCGGAGCTCGATGATCGGGCCTGGCCGGCGAGGGTCATGATGATGCCGACACCGATGAAGGCGAAGGGCACCGAGAACATGATCGTGAAGGGTTGGGCGAAGCTCTCGAAGAGCGACGCCATCACCATGTAGATCAGGACCAGGGCGAAGAACAGCAGGAAGAGGGCGTCACCGGCATCCTGCTCGCCGTGCATCCAGTCCTCGCCCTCCACCACCTCGTAGCCGGCGGGAAGGTTGAGGTCCTCGATGGCGCGCTGTGCCATACGCTGCGCCATGAAGGCCGGCGTTCCGGTGGCTGTGTCGGCGGTGAGGGTCAGCGTTGACTGCCGGTCGATGCGTTCAATCGACCGCGCACCCTGGGCGGTCTCGAATTCGGCAACGGCACCGATGGTCAGCCTGCCATCACCAAAACCGACCGGCAGCTTCTTGAGCTGATCGAGGGTCTGCCGGTCCTCCTCGCGGTGTTGCACGACGACGTCGAGCTCGCGGTCCTCAACCTCGAAGTAGGAAACGGCGCGCGATGACAGGGCGGAGGACACGCTCTGGCCCACCGCTTGCGATGTCAGACCGGAGGCCACGACCCGCTCGCGGTCGGGCCGCACCAGCACCTCCTCGTCGCCGCTCTCGAGCGAGGAGTCGGCATCCTTGATTCCGGGCAGCGCGGACAGCGCCGCGACCGCACGCCTGGCGAAGAGCTCGAGGATCTCGAAGTGATCGCCGCGGATCTGGACCTCGACGTTCGAGCCGGAGCCGTGTCGACCCCGCTGCGAACGGGAGAGTGTAAGGGCCACACCGGCACTGACCGGCATCAGGGCCTCGATCCGGTCTCGAACCTGGCCGGTGTCGAGCCTGCTGATTTCCTCGTCGACGAGGTAGATGTCGAAGCGGTTGTCCCTGGACCACCCGCGCGATCGGCCGCTGCCGCGACGGAAAGTATGAGTGATGTTGACGATTTCGAGCTCGCCGCGGTGTTCGTCGAGAAGAGTGTAGACCTCGTCGTAGAGATCCCTCTTCTGCTCTACCGAGTAGCTCTTGGGGGTGTCCACCATGATCGTCAGCTGGCGCTCGAAAGACATATTCGAGAGAGAGCGCTCGATGTTCTGATAGAGGTGCCAGGACCCGATGAGCGCCAGGATGACTGCCGACGCGAAGGCGAGTCGGTGTCTCAGCATGAAGCGAAGCGTGCCTGCGTACGCGGCCGTGACGCGGTTCCACAGCATGCTCTCACGCGCCCGCTCACCGCCGAGCAGACGCGCCGCCACCATCGGTACAACCGTCACCGCCACCACCAGCGACGCCGCCATCACCACCACCACCGTGAGCCCGATATTCTTCATGAAGATGGCGAAACGGCCGCCGGAGGACAGGAAGACCATCGGCAGAAACACGCACACCGTTGTCAGTGTCGAGGCGGCGATCGGCAGGGCCACCTCGGAGGCCCCGTGCAGGGTTGCTGTGCGCGCGTCCTCGCCGAGGTCCTCGTGGTGCCGGAAGATCGACTCGATGACCACGATCGAGTTATCCACCAGCATGCCGATCGACAGCATGAGACCCATCAGCGACATGATGTTGAGGGTCAGGTCGGTCCATCCTGCTTGCCGGGACAGGTACATGAAGACGAAGGTCACGACCACCGACACCGGGATCGCGATCGCCACCAGCATGGTGCTGCGGAAACGCCGCAGGAAGAGGTACATGAAGAGCACCGCAAGCGCGCCGCCGAGGAGGCCCGTGTTGCGCAGCTCGTTGAGGCCGTTGCGCACATCCTCTGAGTCGTCGCGGTAGATGTTGATCTGGAGACCCTCGGAGTCGGGGAGTTCCTGAATGGCTGCGATCTCCGCCTTGGCGCCGTCGATCATCGCCAGCAGGTTGGCGGTCGACTCCTTGTAGAGCTGGACGCTCAACGCCTCCTGGCCGTTGAGGAAGTCCCACTCCTCCTGTTCGGGGTAGTCCATGACCACCTGGGCGACGTCGCCCAGCCGCAGACCCCCGCCGAGGGGCAGGGCGCGGATCTCGTCAAGGGTGGTGAGCTTGCCCTCGATTCGGAAGAGGAAGCTCCGCGGGCCGTCGCGAACGGTGCCGGCCGATACTGCCTGGTGATTTGAACGGATCACCGACGAAACGTCGCGGACGTCGATGCCCAGTGATGCCATGCGGTCGGGGATGAGGTTCACCTGCACTTCACGGGTCTCGTCGCCGCGCACCTGGACATCGGCCATGCCCTCGAGCCGCTGCAGGCGGCGCACGATCACGTCCTCGGTGAAGCGGTAGAGGCGTTCGCGCGGCCAGTCGGCGCTGACGTGGAACCTCAGCACCGGCCGGTTGGAGCTTTGGAACCTCCGGATCTGGACCCGCTCGAGATCGTCGGGCAGACGGTGACGCACGCGGTCTACCCGGTCGCGAACATCGACCGCGGCCAGGTCCATGTCGGTGCCGTCGACAAAACGAATGCTGACATTGCCCGATGATGCGGTCGACACCGCGGTCAGGCTTTCGATGCCGTTGATGGTGCTGAGGCTGTTCTCGAGGGGTCGGACGATCAGCCGTTCGGTCTCGGCCGGCGAGGATGAAGGGTAGGGGGCATCAACGGAGATGTAAGAAGACGAAAAGGTCGGGAGGAACTCCAGGGGCAACCTGTCGAGCGACAGCCAACCCAGAACCAACACACCGAGCACCGCCATGGCCATCGTGACCCTGCGTTCGACCGCAAAGCGGATGATCGGGTTGACCTTCATCGCCGGCGCTGCCCCTCCTCACAATCTCGTTATTGAATCATGATTCTTCGGCCTGCACAGAAACTTCCCTTCTATTCACCCTGTGGCAGGGTGACGGACAGCCACTCGGTTTCAGGGTCCATTCGGTTGCGCATGTCTCCGCCACCACCGCCCATTCCGCCGCCCCCGCGACCGCCTCCCATTCCACCCATACCACTCATGCCACCGCCCATGCCTCCGATTCCGCCGCCGCCCATACCGCTCGGTGGGCCGCCGCCCATACCTCCACTGCCTCGGCCTCCCGTACCACCCATGCTGCCCATCTTCTCCTTCATGGCCGCCTGCAGGGTCTCCATCTCGGCCTGAGTCATGCCTCCGATCTGGACACCGATCGCCACCTGCCGTTTCTTGGAGGGGCTCGCATCAGCGATCTTGCCGCCGATATCGGCGAAGGGGATCTTCAATTCGTAGCAGAAGACGCCCTCGTTGAAGGCCGAGGCGGCCGTCGGGCCGTCGGGATCACTCTCGTTTCCCGTCTCCTTCATGCCCATTCGAATCACCGTCAGCTGGCCCGGCACCTGCCGCAAGCTGGCGAGTGAGGGAGGTGGGCCGCCACGGCCGGATGTCTCTGATCCTTCGGTTTCGGCTCGATATCGTTCTTCCCCGGGGTCCTCGTCCTCGAACTGCTCGGCGATCTGTTCGGATCCCGGATATCGCACGGCGAACTCTTCTTTCTTATTCTTGGTCTTGCCATCGCCATTGATCCAAAGGGTCACGCCACGCATCAGAAGCTGCCGGGCCAGTCCCTGATCGGCAAAGCGATACATGAGGTAGAGATGGTTGTCGTCGTGGGCGATCGCTGAGACGTGCAGGCTGTTTTCGAGGTAGGTAATGGGGACCCCTTCCCAGTCGGTCGGGTCGCCGTCGAGCACGATGCGATCACCGGTGGGGCTGCTCTCGATCTTTTCTGCCGCGGCGGCTTCCGGGCTGATGCCAACGGTGAGTGAAAGGAACAGGGCCACACAAAGAGTGGAAGTCTTCATGGAGTCTCCAACAAAAAGGCGCGCGGTGACCTTCCGGCCGCCGCGCAGGAGGGAGGAGGAGGAAGTTAACTCGATGAACGACGCCCGCCACCACGGCGGAACGTTTTCTTGCCGAAGTTACCGCGCATTTCCTCGAGCTGCTCGAGTTGCTCGGGGGTCAGGACCTTGAAGGCATCGGCCTTGGCCTGTCCGGTGACAAGCCCGAGATCCGTCTGGATACTGTGCTGGCTTTCGGCGTGGGCGCGGAAGGCGACGGGGTCGAAGTACGTTGGATCCTCAATTGCCGCTCGATAATCCTCTCGACCTTCACGAAGCTGCCGGCCGTACTCCTCGATCTGTGGGCGTGCCGTGTCGACGATGGTTTGGATCTCGTTGAGTTGCTTGTCGCTCAGACCGAGCTCCTCGGCCAGTCGCGGCAGCATGCGCTCGAAGAAGCGTAGTCCGTGGCCGCCCTCATCGCCGCCGAAGGTGCCCGGACCGCCACCGTGCGGTCCGTGGCCGCCCCCCCAGGCTCCACCGGGCCCGCTGCCGTCTCCGGGCCCGGGTCCTGTCTGGGCGAGGACCGTCGTTGGTGCGGCGAGGACAATGGCCGCTGCAAAACTCAGGATGATGTGGGGTGCTTTCATGTCGACCTCCGTGTGTTGCCGCCTCGGCGGCTTATTCAGTCGTCAAGTGAAACGATCGCGACACCTTTATTGTTGATCGTTTTGCGCAAGGAAACCCATGACCTTCGTAAAGAAAGATCAAGAGTGATCACAGGCTGGTAGGATCGGTTTGAGATGGCGATCCTGATCATCGATGACGACACCGAACTCTGCGAACTGGTGACCGAGTATCTCGAGGATGAAGGCCTCGATGTCGACTCGGTTCACGACGGCGTCGCGGGGGTCGAGCGGTGTCATGCCGACGAGCCGGATCTGGTGATTCTCGATGTGATGCTGCCCGCGCTCGGCGGATTCGCAGTCCTCGCCAAGATCCGTGAGACCTCCAAGGTGCCGGTCATTATGCTCACCGCACGCGGTGAGGAGGTGGACCGGATCGTTGGTCTCGAAATGGGGGCCGACGACTATCTACCAAAGCCATTCAATCCCCGCGAGCTGGTTGCCCGTATTCGCGCCATCCTTCGCCGCACGGAAGGTACAGCGGCGCCTGGCGAGGATGCAGCCGTGATCGTGGTGGATGATCTGAAAATCGACATCGGGTCACGACAGGTCACGTGCTCCTCGGGTGAAGTCGAGCTCACCGGCGCCGAGTTCGCCGTTCTCGAAACCCTGGTGCGTGCGGCCGGAACGGTTGTTAGCCGCGACGAATTGTCGCGTCGGGCCCTGGATCGCCGCGCGTCCGCCTTCGATCGCAGCCTCGATGTGCATCTCTCGAACGTGCGCCGCAAGCTGGGTCCCCTGCCCGGCGGCGGAGACCGCATCAAGACCGTCCGCGGCGTGGGATACCTGTACGTCAAGCCCGCCGGGAGCAGCCAGTGAGCGGCACCGTCATGCTGATTGGGTCTTCTGTGCCAGGCGGGTCAGATGCTAGATGCTGGATGCTGGATGCTAGATATAGCGCACCAATCGGACGGTCGAGGGCTGGGTGGGTGGATCCAGCATCCAGTATCCAGTATCCAGTATCCAGCATCCGGGTGGGCGGGTGGACTATGTGCGGCGGAGGTGCCTGGCATCCCGATTCGCCGCGAATCGGCGTGCCTGGCATCCTCTCGGGAAGCGCCTCGAAAACCGGACCATGAAAAGCCTCTTCCTCCGCATCTTCCTCTGGTTCTGGCTGGCGATGGTGGTGCTGGGCGCGGTGCTCGTGGTGACCTCCCCATTCTTCACTCAGTCGCGCCCTCGAGTTGATCGCTGGCAGGAGGGAGCGGAGAGCTGGGCCAAGGAACGAGTAGATCGCGCCGCGCGACGGATCGCCGAGTCGGGGCTGGAAGGGACTCAGTCATTTGGTGACAGGGGGCATGGCCGGCGGGGTTCGGAGATCTTCCTCTTCGACCTGGAGGGCCGGGAGCTCCTGGATCGTGAAGCCCCTGAACCCGCCATCGATCTCGCACGCAGGGTGGCGGCGAGCGGTACCGAGGAAGCTGCGCGCCGTGGCGGGCTGCACATGGCGGCGCGGCCGGTGACCGATCCGGCGGGTCGATCGCTGGTGATCGTGGGCACTCTCCATCGCCCACCTCGCCCTTTAGATCTTTTGGAACCGAAGGCCCTGTGGTGGCGGCTTTTTTTGCTGGCGCTGGTGGTCGGCGCTCTCAGCCTGTGGCTCGCCCGCTACCTGTCGGCGCCGGTGGGAGCGTTGCGTCGGGCGACGCAGCGTCTCAGCACAGGAGACCTCTCGGCCCGGGTTGGTGACCCCGTCAACCGGCGCCGCGACGAGATCGGGCAGCTCGCTCGTGACTTCGACGCCATGGCCGGCCGCCTCGAAAACCTGATTGGCTCGCAGCGGCGCCTTTTGAGGGACGTCTCACACGAGCTGCGTTCGCCGTTGGCGCGGCTGACGGTGGCACTGGAACTCGCCCGCGATCGCGAAGGCGACCGGGCGGTCGAGGCCCTCAATCGTATCGAGCGCGAGACCGGCCGGCTCGATGATCTCATCGGACAGCTTCTCCTGCTGGAACGCCTCGAGGCTCGAGCGCCGGACGCCAAGGCGGTGGACTTTGATCTCTGCGACCTCCTCAACGAGGTCGTCGACGATGCCGCCTTCGAGGCCACCGCCACCCAACGTGGGGTAGAGCTTGAAGCGAAATCCCCATGCCCCATGCGGGGCTATCCCGCCCTCATCAGGAGCGCGCTCGACAACGTGCTTCGAAACGCCGTCCGCCACACCGCTGAGGAGACGGCGGTCGAGGTTTCGATCGGTTGTGGCGACGAGGGCGCCGAAATCACGATCCGTGACCACGGTCCGGGCGTGCCCGAGGAGCATCTCGAAACCCTCTTCGAGCCCTTCTCGCGGGTCGCCGGCGCGCGCGAGCGATCGACCGGGGGCGCCGGTCTCGGCCTCGCCATCGCCCGCCGCGCGGTCGAGGTGCACGACGGTTCTGTAGTCGCCCGCAACCATCCAGACGGCGGGCTCGAAGTCGTTATCACGCTGCCGTTGCGCTAACCCGCGTCCGGACCCGCTGTCCATCGATAGCGATAGCGCTGCTGGCGCGCTTCGCGCTCCGCGACGCACCCTCGCCTGGCAGCGGTCGATGCCGGACTCGCTGTCGCGACTCCGGCTCGACTGGCACGCCAGCCGAGCGCGGGTTCCCGATAGCGATAGCGAATGGAGAATCTGCTCACCGGGACGGGTTACACGACGATATTCACCAAACGCCCGGGGACAACGACGACCTTCTTCGGCTCTTTGCCATCGATGAACTTCTGCGCGTTTTCCGAAGCCAGGGCGAGCCGCTCGAGCTCGTCCTTGTCGGTGTCCCGCGACACCTGCAGCTCGTCGCGCTTCTTGCCGTTGACCTGGATGACGATGGTGATTGTCTCGTCCTGGACCAGCTCGGGGTCCCACCTCGGCCACTCGGCGTGGGCGATGAGCTCCTCTTCGCCGAGGCGTTGCCAGACCTCTTCGCAGATGTGAGGTGCGTATGGCGAAAGCAAACGCAGGAATGCTCCGACGATTTCGCGCGGAAGGGTTGCGGCGCTGGTGGCGTCGTTGGTGAATATCATCATCTGTGAGATGGCGGTGTTCATCTGCAGGGTCTCGGTGTCCGAGGTGATCTTCCGGATTGTCTTGTGAAGGGAGCGTTGGAGGTCGGGCTCTGATGAGGCCGGCGCGTTGGTGAGCTTGGGGTTGAGACCGCCGGACTTTTCGTCCACCACGAGTCGCCAGACCCGCTGCAGGAAGCGGTTGACGCCCTCGACATCCTTCATCTGCCATGGCTTCTGCACCTCGAGCGGGCCCATGAAGAGCTCGTAGAGGCGCATCGCGTCGGCACCGTAGGCCTTGATCACCTCGTCCGGGTTGACGACGTTGAGCTTGGACTTGGACATTTTCTCGACCTGGGCCTCGATCTGGGTGTCGCCGCCCTTGAGGAAGAAATGTCCGTTCCGTTCCTCGGTCTCGGACGGGTGGTAGTACTTGCCGTTCGCGTCGCGGTAGGAGTTGGCGAGGATCATCCCCTGGTTGAAGAGCTTGGTGAACGGTTCCTCGGTGTGGACATGGCCGCAATCGAAGAGCACCTTGTGCCAGAAACGGGCGTAGAGCAGGTGGAGCACCGCGTGTTCGACGCCGCCGACATAGAGATCGATCGGCATCCAGTAATCCTCCGATTCCTTGGACCACGCCTCCTGTTCGTTGTGGGGATCCAGATAGCGCAGGTAATACCAACACGAGCCCGCCCACTGCGGCATGGTGTTGGTCTCACGGGTCGCCGAGCTGCCGTCGGGCAGCTCGACACGCAGCCAGTCATCACCAGCGCGGGCTAGTGGTGGGCGGCCGTCGTCGGTCGGTTTGTACTCGTCGATCACGGGCAGCTCGACCGGCAGCACGTCATCCGGCAGCGGCAGGACCTCGCCGTCGTCAGTGTGGACCATCGGAAAGGGTTCGCCCCAGTAGCGCTGGCGGGAGAAGAGCCAATCGCGAAGGCGGTACTGGACTCGTCCTTCGCCGAGACCTCGCTCCGACAACCAGGTGGTGATCTTGGCGATGGCGTCCGGCACCTTGAGGCCGTCGATCGAAAAGCCGTCCTTGCCGGTCGAGTTCACCAGCACCCCGTCGACATTGTCGACATAAGCCGCCTCCTCGATGGGGACGTCGGAGCCCGACACAACCTCGATAATCTGGAGGTCATACTCGCGTGCGAACTCGTGGTCGCGTTCGTCGTGACCCGGCACCGCCATGATGGCGCCGGTGCCGTAGCCCATGAGCACGTAGTCAGCGACCCAGATCGGGATCTTCTCGTCGTTGACCGGGTTGATGGCGTAGGCGCCGGTGAAGACACCGGTCTTGCCTTTGGCGAGGTCGGTGCGGTCGAGGTCGGTTTTCTGCGCTGCCTCGGTGACGTAGGCCTCGACCGCCGCCAGTTGCTCGTCGGTCGTCATCTCGGCCACCAGCGGGTGCTCGGGCGCAAAGACGCAATAGGTGGCGCCGAAGAGGGTGTCGGGGCGAGTAGTAAATACCGTGAAGTCCTTGTCACCGCTGTCGATCCGGAAAACTACGTCGGCGCCGTGGCTCTTGCCGATCCAGTTGCGCTGCATCTCCTTGACGCTCTCCGGCCAATCGACCAGATCGAGGTCGTCGAGCAGGCGTTCGGCGTACTCGGTGATTTTGAGCATCCACTGGCGCATCAGGCGCCGCTCGACCGGGTCTCCAGTCTCGACGTAGGCGCCGTCCTTGACCTCCTCGTTGGCGAGCACGGTACCCAGCGCCGGGCACCAATTGACCGGCACGTCGGCCATGTAGGCGAGGCCCTTCTCGTAGAGCTGGAGGAAGATCCACTGCGTCCAACGGTAGTAGTCGGGTGAGGAGGTGTTGACCTCGCGATCCCAGTCGTAAGAGAAGCCGAGGCGTTGGATCTGCTTGCGGAAAGTACCGATGTTGCGCTCGGTGATTGCTGCCGGGTGGAGCCCCTCGCGCACCGCGGCGCGCTCGGCGGGCAGCCCGAAGGCGTCCCAGCCCATCGGATGAAGGACGTTGAAGCCCTGGGCGCGCTTCATCCGTGCCATGACATCGGTCGCGGTGTATCCCTCGGGGTGGCCGACGTGGAGGCCGGCGCCGGAGGGGTAGGGGAACATGTCGAGCACGTAGTACTTGGGCTTTGAACGTAGCTCCTCGGGGTCGGACGGCGTCCGGAAGGTGCGGCGCTCGGCCCAGACCTCCTGCCACTTGGGCTCGATGACTGACGGTTGGTACGTGTGGTCGGCCATGATCTCCTCTCGACCCGTCGCAACGACGGACCCGGCGTATTCTACGCATCTATGCCATCTGATACCAGTCGCACCCCTCCCGTGCCCGTGCCCGTCTCCGTCTCCGTGCCCGAAAAGGCTTGAGGCTTGAGACCTGAGGCTTGACCATGTTTGAGCGCGAAAGTCGTTGATTGGCCGAGCCTCAAGCCCCAGGCCCCGAGCCCCAAGCCACAGGTTCCATGGCATAATCACCGTCGGCGGCGATACGAGCCGCCCCAACACCCAGCGCCGAAGGAGACGGCTCTCATGAAAGGTACCGAAAACGTAAAAGGCTTGAAGGCCAAGGCCAAGGCACTCGAGGACAGCTTCTTTGCCAAGGAGAATGAGCGAATCCTGCAGGAGCTGCGTGCCGTGCAGGCGCGCGAGGAAAAGAGGAAGGAGTTCCGGGAGCACCTCAATATCGACAACGAAGAGATCATCAATGCTCTTGTCGATCTCGAAGTCGAACCCGAGACCCTGATTGCCTTCTCGCTGGTGCCGCTTGTGGAAGTTGCTTGGGCTGATGGAGTGATTCAACCCAAGGAGCACGACGCCATCATCAAAGCGGCGATCGAGCGCGGGGTCGAGGATGGCAGTCCGACCTGCAACCTTCTCAGGAACTGGCTGCAGACCAAGCCCGACCCGAAGCTGCTCGAGGTCTGGAAGGGCTACATCGAGGTGCTGAAGGACTCACTCGGTAAACGCTCCAGAGCGCACCTCAAGAGCGGCACCATGGGTCGCGCGCGCGCCATCGCCGAGGCCGCCGGCGGATTCCTCGGTGTCGCTTCGATCTCCGCGGCCGAGAAGAAGATGCTCGAAGAGCTCGAGTGGTCCTTCGATTGAGGCTGAACCGGGTCCGACAGACGATCCTCGTCCTCCTGCTGGTCTCGGTCGTTGCGGCGTCGGCCGCCGCGGCCGATGTGACCGTCGAGCTTCTCGCCCAGACTGCACTGCCCAGTGACCTCGAGGTTGATCGGACCCTGGTCGGTGGCCTTTCAGGTCTGACCTACGACCCTGGCTGCGACCTCTTCTATGCGATTTCAGATGATCGCGGCAGCCTCGCTCCACCCCGCTTCTACACCCTCAAGATCCAAATTGACGGCGATGATGCTGCGGCAACCGTGCTCGGGGCGACCCTCCTACGCGATGTAGACGGTGCGCCTTTCCCACGTGGTGACATCGACCCCGAGGCCATCGCCCTTACCGAAGACGGCACTCTGTATCTGGCGTCCGAGGGCGTACCCCACCGCGGTATCGATCCGCTGGTCGGGCGATTCGGGCTCGACGGTTCGCTCAACGGTACTTCAGACCTACCGGGGCACTTTCTGCCGGATGCCGATGGCACCCGTGGCGTGCGCGACAATCTCGGCTTCGAGGGGCTCGCGGTCAGCCCGGACGGCAGCCGGCTCTTCGTCGCCGCCGAGAACGCCCTCCTCCAGGACGGTCCGGCCGCTGATCTCAGCCTGGGCAGCCCGACCCGATTGCTGGAGATCGAGCTTTCCAGCGGTCAACCGGTCGCCGAGTATCTCTACGAGGTCGGACCGGTGCCGGACGAACCGCGTCCCGCCACCGCGTTTCGTACCAACGGAATCTCGGAAATCCTCGCCATCGACAACCACCGTTTGCTGGTTCTCGAGCGCTCGTTCTCGGTCGGGGTCGGCAACACGGTGCGGATCTATCTGGTGGACCTCGAGGGTGCGGCGAACATCAGAGATATCGACAGTCTCCGTGACGTGGACGACCCGAAACCGGTGCCGTTGTCCAAGACATTGGTTGCCGACATCGGAGAGCTCGGCGTCGAGCCCGACAACATCGAGGGCATGGCCTTCGGTCCCGCGCTGGCGGACGGCCGCAGGCTGTTGGTCATGATCTCGGACAACAACTTCCAGCCCTCGGTGCAGACCAACCAGGTTCTGCTGTTTGCGTTGTCGGGCGTTGCTCCGCCGGTCGTGGTTCGTCCGCAGGCACGGATCAGTGAAATCCAGGGCGCGGGCCACGTCTCGCCTCTGGTGGGCCGATGCGTTTCGCGAGTCGACGGTCTCGTCACCGCCATCCTCGGCAGCGGCTCGGGACAGGCATTCTGGATCCAGAACCAGGTGCCCGGGGACGACGATCCGCGGACATCGGAGGGGCTATTGGTGACCGCACTCGAAGGTCTGCCAAAGATCGATGTCGGCGACATGGTTCGCCTCGATGGTCGGGTGGAGGAGCGGTCATGGGGTTTCGAGTTGCCGGTCACGCGATTGGTGGCGTCGGGTCTCGAGGCGATTGACTGTCAAGGCTCCAGCAATCTGCCGGAGCCGGTGCTGATCGGCGAGGGTGGAGTCACGATTCCGCAACCCGACATCGCGTCCTCGAGGCTCGAAACCTTCGACCCTGCTCACTTCGCCGCAGATGCCTTCGAGAGCCTGGAGGGCATGTTGGTGCGGGTCGAGGAGCCGGTGGTGGTGGGGCCGACCTCACGGTATGGCGATATCGTGGTTTTGGCGGACACCGGCCGGAGCGCGGCACTGAGGACACAGCGTGGCGGCGTTCGACTGCTCGAGGACAACATCAACCCACAACGAATCATCATTGACGACCGTCTGGTTGCTGATCCGCCCTATCTGAAGGTTGGCGACTTGCTGGCCGCGCCGGTTGAAGGCGTGCTCCACTACAGCTTCGGCAGTTACAAGCTCCTCAACACCGAACCGCTGCCGGAGGTCCGTGGCGGCGGGCCCTCCCGCGAGCGGACGAGCCTGGCAGGAGATGATTCGCACCTCACCGTGGCGTCCTTCAATCTCGAAAACCTTTCGGCAGTATCTGAGAAGGAGAAATTCAACCAGCTGGCCGCCATAGTGGCCGACAACCTTGGTGCGCCCGACATCGTGGCTGTGCAGGAGGTGCAGGACGATACCGGCCCCGAAGACGACGGAACGGTGACCGCCGCGGATACCCTGGAGCGTTTGGTCGACGCGATCGAGAGTGCCGGGGGACCGCGTTACGAGACCCGGTCCATCGATCCGGCAGATAAGGCCGACGGCGGCCAACCCGGCGCCAACATCCGCAATGCCTTCCTCTTCAAACCCGAGCGTGTCGAGTTCGTCGACCGTGCGGGCTGCGCTGATGGGCCGGGTGCTGCGGTCGCTGACGGTTCGAGCCGGTCCTGTAGCCCCGGGCTGGTGGACCCCGACAATCCCGCTTTTAAGCGCAATGAAGAGGGTCGCGGCGGCAGCCGTAAACCGTTGGTGGGTGAGTTCCGTTTCGCGGGCAAGCCGATCGTTCTGGTCAACCTCCACCTGAGATCCAAAGGCGGCGACGACCCGATCTTCGGCCGCCGTCAGCCACGGGTCGAGGGCTCGAGCCGGCGTCGCACCGATCAGGCAAAGGTTGTGGCGGATTTCGTCAGTGAGGTCGTGAAGAACGATCCGGCCGCCCGCGTCGTGGTGCTCGGCGACCTCAACGACTTCGAGAACTCCGACGCCCTGAGCGCTATTGAGAAAGCAGGCCTCGAGGACCTGGTGGAGCGGTTGCCGCTGGAAAATCGCTATAGCTACGTCTATCTCGGCAACTCGCAGGTGCTTGACCATATCCTGGTCAGCGAGTCGCTGACGAATGGTGCCGAGGTCGAGATGGTACATGTCAACTCCGAGTTCCCAGCCGCCGACCGTGCCTCCGACCACGATCCCGTCATCGTTCGCTTGGCATTTGATCGTTAGTCCCCCCCCTCCCGCCACACCACCGTTTCCACGCGCGTTTCCCGAGTGGATGCCAGGCACGCCGCCATGATGTTGAGGACAACATCATGTCGGGATGCCAGGCACCTCCGCCGCACGCGGACCGTTTCCCGAGGCGTTTCCGAAAATCCGAAATTCGAAATCCGAAATCCGAAATCCGAAATTACCCCTGGGGGGTTGGGTGGAAATTCCGAATTCCGAATTCCGAATTCGGCCTGCTCTGCTAGCATGCGGCCATGCCAAGTCGATTGCCTCCAGATGTGCGCGCAAAGCTCGAGCCGATCCGACTCGTCGTGCTCGATGTCGATGGTGTGCTGACCGACGGCTCACTCATCTACTCTGCCGACGGCGAGGATCGCAAGCGATTCTCGGCGCGGGATGGCCTCGCCATCCGTCTTCTCCTGCGCGCCGGAATCCAGGTCGGTGTGATCAGCGGCCGCTCGAGCGAGGCGGTGATCACTCGCTGCTCGGAGCTCGGGGTGCGCGCGGAGCTCATCGTGGTCGGCTCCAACGACAAACCGGCTGATCTCGATCGCATGGAAGAGCTGCTTCAGATTACGGATTCCGAGGTCGCGGCAATGGGTGACGATCTGCCGGACCTGCCGTTGCTCGCTCGCGCCGGCTTCGCCGCCTGTCCGACCGATTCGGCGCCGGAGGTCATCGCCGCCTGCGATCTCGTGTGTGGCGCCGAGGGCGGCCGAGGAGCGGTGCGCGAGCTCGCCGAGGTCGTGCTCAAGGGCCAGGGCCGTTGGATCGAGCTGGTGAGCGACTGGCTCACACCTGGAATGCAGCGCGGATGAGGCAGTATCTCGATCTTCTCGAACACATCCTGGAGCATGGGGTGGCGAAAGACGATCGCACCGGCACCGGCACCCTCAGCACGTTTGGCTACCAGATGCGCTTTGATCTCCGAGAGGGCTTTCCGGTCCTGACGACCAAGAAGCTCCACCTACGCTCGATCATCCACGAGCTGCTGTGGTTCCTGGCCGGTGGCACCAACCTCGACTACCTGCACCGGCACGGGGTGACGATCTGGGACGAGTGGGCCGACATAGACGGTAACCTCGGTCCGATCTACGGCTCCCAGTGGCGGTCGTGGCCGACCCCACAGGGTGGCAAGGTCGACCAGATCGGGCGACTCATCGAGGGCATCCGCCAGGACCCGGACTCGCGCCGGCATATCGTTTCGGCCTGGAATGTCGCCGATATCGAAGAGATGGCGCTGCCGCCGTGCCACTGCCTCTTCCAGTTCTGGGTCGTGGCCGGTGGTCTTTCGTGCCAGCTCTACCAGCGCAGCGCCGACCTGTTCCTGGGGGTGCCCTTCAACATCGCCTCCTACAGCCTTCTGACAATGATGGTGGCCCGCATCTGCGGTCTCGAGGCGCGCGAATTCGTTCACACTTTCGGTGACGTCCACCTTTACAGCAACCACGTCGAGCAGGCCCACACTCAGCTCGAACGCGAACCGCGCGCCCTGCCGACCATGCATATCGACCGCGCGATTGAAAGCATCTTCGATTTCCAGTTCGAGGACTTCCGACTCGAGGGCTACGATCCCCATCCTCACATCAAGGCGCCGATCGCGGTGTAATGATGACGGTATCGTTGATTGTCGCTGTGTCATCGAACGGAGTCATCGGTCGCGGCGGCGATTTGCCGTGGTACCTGCCGGCGGACCTCAAGCACTTCAAACGCACCACTATGGGGCACCATTTGATCATCGGACGCCGCACCTGGGAAGAGGTCGGCAAGCCGCTACCGGGTCGGACGATGGTGGTGGTGACCCGGAGCCGGCGCTTGGCCCCCGAAGGCGCACAGGTGGTGCGCTCGGTGGAGCAGGCCCTCGAGCTGGCGGCGGCGGACGACGAGCCCTTCATCGGCGGCGGCTCGCAGATCTACACAATCGCTCTTGCAAGGGACCTCGTTGACCGGATTTACCTGACGCGGATCCACGCCGAGGTCGAGGGCGACACCTTCTTCCCCGACTTCGATCTCGACGAATGGGAGCTCATTTCTGAAGAGCACCACGAGGCGGACGAGAAGAACGAGTTTGATTTCAGCTTCCTGGTGTACGAGAGAAGGCGGCAGATCAAGAGTTGAGAGTTAAGAGTTGAGAGTCAGAAAACACGGGTCAGCGGGGTGGGTGGGCGGAACTCTAAACTCATAACTCTTAACTGACGGCCGTGCCCGGCGGCACTTCGGCATCCGGCGAAAGCAGGAACGGTGCGCCCTCGAGGTTGGCTGCCAAAAGCATGCCCCGCGATTCGACGCCCATCAGCTTCGCCGGTTTGAGGTTGGCGACCACCACGATCTGGCGGCCGACCAGATCTGCGGCCTCGTAACGCTCGGCAATGCCGGCCACCAGCTGCCGCAGCTCGGACTCGCCGAGATCGACCATCATCCGCACCAGCTTCTTCGACTTCGGGACCTGTTCCGCCTCTCGGATGGTGCCGACGACCAGTTTGGTCTTGAAGAACTCGTCGATCGAGAGGAGGTCGGACTCGGGGGCTTTGGGGGTCTCTTCCTTCGCTGTGTCCATCTGCAGCTCCTTGATGTAGGCCTTGATATCGACTCTGGGAAACAGAGGCTCGGTCTTGCCGATCGCGGTGCCTTCGGCCAATCCGCCCCAGCCGGTGGCGTTGTCGAGGTTGCGCGGCATGTCGTCGACACCGAGCTGGTGCCTGAGGTTTTTGGCGATTGAAGGCATGAAAGGCTCGATCATCAGCGCCGTAATGCGCAGCCCCTCGAGTGAAACATAGAGGGTGTTCTCGAGGGCGGCGCGTCCGGCATCGCCCTCCTTGGCGCGCGCCCACGGCTGTTGCTCCTGGATGTGAACATCGATGGCCTTGAGCAGTTGCCATGCGCCTTCCAGCGCACGGTTGGGCTCGGAATCTTCCATGTGCTCGCGGTAGCTCGCCACCGCGGCGGCGGCCGCTGTAGGCACCGGTCCATCTTCCGAGACGGCGGGAACCCGGCCATCCAGGTAGCGGCCCGTCATCGAAAGGGTGCGCGATGCGGTGTTGCCGAGTGCGTTGGCGAGGTCGGCGTTGAAGCGCTCGAGGAAGGCCTCGTCCGAGAACGAGGCGTCCTGGCCGAAAGTCATCTCGCGGGCCAGGAAGTAGCGCAGCGCATCGGCGCCAAAGCGCTCGATGAGGTAGTCGGGTCGGACCACGTTGCCGATCGACTTCGACATCTTGGCCTCATCGCGCAGCCACCAGCCGTGGCCGAAGATCTGCTTCGGCAACGGCAGCCCGGCCGACATCAGGAAGGCCGGCCAGTAGACGCAGTGGAAGCGCAGGATGTCCTTGCCTACCAGGTGCATGGTTGCGGGCCAGACCTCTTCGTACAGGGCTTCGTCGTCAGAGCCGAAACCGAGGGCGGAAATGTAGTTGGTGAGGGCATCGAGCCAGACATAGACGACGTGCTCGTCGTCACCGGGGTAGGAGACCCCCCACTTGAGCGAGGTGCGGGAGATCGACAGATCGCGGAGGCCGCCCTCGACAAAGCTCAGGACCTCGTTGTAGCGGGTACGGGGACGGATGCAGTCGGGGTTCTCCTTGTACCAACGGAGCAGCGGCTCCTGGTAGGCGGAGAGGCGGAAGAAATAGCTCGGCTCGGACAGCCGCTCGACGGCGCGACCGCTCTCGATGTCGTGACCGTCCTTGACCTGGGAGTCTGGGATGAAGGCCTCGTCGGCGGCGAGGTACCAGCCCTCGTACTCGCCCTGGTAGATGTCGCCGGCCGCGGTGATGCGGCGGATGATCTCGGCGACGCCCCTTTTGTGGCGGGGCTCGGAGGTGCGGATGAAGTCGTCGTGCGAGATCTCGAGGGTCTTCCACAACGAGTGGTAGCGCGCCACCACCCGATCGGCGAGCTGGATGGGCTCGATGCCCTGGCCGGTGGCGGCCTTCTCGATCTTCTGGCCGTGCTCGTCGGTGCCGGTGAGGAACCGTACCTCGGCGCCGGTCAGTCGCTTGTAGCGGGCAAAGATATCGGCCATGACGGTCGTGTAGATATGTCCGATATGGGGCATATCGTTGACGTAGTAAATCGGTGTCGTGATGTAGTAACGCTCGCTCACTCTGCCTCCGCGTTTCGCACGGTGAGAAAGGATACCACCGTCGTCCACGAGGCAGTGGGCTATGGGCTCTGGGCTATGGGCTTCCGCCCACCCACCCATTTGAATCCACGAGGCTCATAGCTCATAGCGCATAGCTCATAGCCCTGTTTCGAGTATGATTCCCGACGATGAAACGACGAGGCGTCGCATGGTGGCTCTATCAGCCTTACAAGTACCTGGTCTTTGCACCGATGGTGGCTTTGGTGACCGCCTCTCAGGCGACCCTCGCCCTGGTCCTGACCCTGGTGACCTCGCCACGCACCGCAAGCCGGCTGAGCGCGGTGCCGTGGGCGCGCATCCTGGCTTTCTCGGCGCCGATGAGGGTGCGAGTTGAAGGGCGCGAGAACATCGACCCTCAACAGTCCTACGTTCTCGTTTCCAACCACCAGAGCCAGTTCGACATCTTCTTGCTCTACGGTTGGCTCGGGGTCGACTTCAAGTGGGTGATGAAACAGGAGCTGCGTACGGTGCCTGGCATCGGCATGGCGTGCGACCGCCTCGGTCACATTTTCATTGATCGCTCGAACCACGCGGCGGCGATGGCGACCCTCGATGAAGCCAAAAAAAAGATCGTCAACGGCACCTCGGTGATGTTCTTCCCTGAAGGCACCCGAAGCCGCGATGGAAAACTCATGCGGTTCAAGAAAGGTGCGTTCCGGATGGCGGTGGACCTCGGGTTGCCGATTCTTCCCCTGACCGTGACCGGAACCCGGAACGTGCTGCCCGCGGGCACATCGGACCTCATGCCGGGCTCGGCGCGTCTCATCATCCACCCCCCGATCCCGGTCGAGGGTCTCGCGGCAACCGATTATTCACACCTGTCGAATCAGGTCCGCGAGGTCATCGCGTCCGGTCTTCCATCAGATCAGGTGTGACACAACTGGTCGTAAGCTGCTACTCGGTCTGCGAATCCAGGATCTCGCGCGAACGATGGACGGCCGCGCGGACCGCTGACAGCATGGCCTTGCGCTGACCTTCGTCGAGTCGGTCCGGGGTACCCGGATCGACCTCTTCTCCCATCTCTTCGCCGACCCTGCGGTGGACGAAGAAGAGTTGGTCGAGCAGCTCGGGAGCCTCCTCGGCCGCCGAGGTATAAATGGAGCTCGTGTTCTGCGGCGCTCCATGGCCGCGTTTGTGAGCCAGCCGATGGACCCTGTCGTGCAGGATCTCGTTCATCGTGCGACGCAGGCTCTCGAGCAAGCGGAGACGGCGCGATCGTTGCGGTGCCATCGCTTTCATTCTCCTCATCTGCCCTCCATAAGGACAATGTCGCAGCATGGGCGTTCATTTTCTGTGCTCCCGGTCACAAAACAAAAGCACCCGGGCGCGAGCCCGGGTGCAAGGGAAATCGTTCTTCAGAAAGATTTTAGCGCGAGGAGCCTTCTTCGTTGGAGGCCACTTTCACGTCAACATCGGCAACCTTTTCGGACGAACTCTCGGCATTGCCCTTGTCACAGCCGGCCTTGGCTTCAGCAGTGGCGCAGCTGGCACCGGCGGTCTTTGTGATGTTCGCGTAAGCCGCCTGGGCGGTCTTTTCGCAGCCGGTCTTGGCGTAGGTCGTGTCGTAGGAAACCTGGGCCATCGCGTGGGTGGCGGCTGCCTGCGAAGACTTCTCGCAGCTGGTCTCGGCGTAGACGGCGGCGTAGGCGGCCTTCTGCGCGGTCTTGCTGCAGGTGGTCTCGGCGTAGCTCTTGGCATAGACGTTCTCAGCCAGGGCGTTCTTGTATGCGGTCTGCGCGGTCTTCTCGCAGCCGGTCTCCTCGAGAGTCTTGGCGTACGCAGCCTTGGCTGCGGACTTCGAGCAGGTGGCGCCTTCGTTGCTCGCCTGCGCCGCGGCAGTCTTCGAGCAGGTCGCACCGTCGTTGCTCACCGATTTGGCATCCTTGCCGTCACAGGCCAGGGCCGGGTTGACCAACAGAGTCGTGCACAGCACCACTCCAAGTACAATCATCGTCTTTTTCATTTCCGTACTCCTTTTGGTTTTTACTTTTCCTGATGAAAAGTGATTCGCGTTCGCAATGCCACTATACATGAGTATTTACGCAAATGTAAAATTGGAGGGTCAATTCGCAGGAAACACCAGTTTTGAGTGTTGAGTTA
>Ga0255053_10000451_pt1 | contig 22754 bp, 24 predicted proteins | sample JV7_2_22_MG_FD_188635 | JGI IMG/M metagenome (GOLD analysis project Ga0255053, IMG submission 188635) | Seawater microbial communities from Jervis Inlet, British Columbia, Canada - JV7_2_22 | ecosystem: Environmental > Aquatic > Marine > Inlet | place: Canada: British Columbia | collected... | reverse complement strand
GCCCGTGGTCTGCTTCACCGGCGACTCGGGGCTCTGGTACCACGTAGCGGAGATCGAGACCGCGGTTCGATGGGGCATCAACAGCATCACCGTGGTCAACAACAACCACTCCGGCAACCAGTCGAAACAAGGCTTCGACCGGGTTTATGGCGGAAGACAGACCGAGAAGGCACACGAGATGTGGGTCTTCACCGATGTCGATTTCGCCCGTCTCGCCGGGGACATCGGAGCGCTGGGGATTCGGGTGGAGAAGCCGTCGGAGTTGGCACCTGCGTTCGATCAGGCGCTGTCGGCTGACCGACCGGTGCTGATCGACGTTGTGACCGACATCGACGCCCTCGCCCCACTCGCAGTCGAATAGCCGATCAGTCCACCAACAGCACCGCCTTGCCGTTGACTTCACGGCTGGCCAGAGCTGCAAACACGGTGTTGGCTTCGGTCCAGGGTGCTTCCACTCCGATCTGTGGGTGGAGCGAGCCGTCGGCGATCATGTCGGCAAGAAGCTTCAGGTCTTCTCCGAAGGTAGGAGGCTGGCCAGTCTCGTAGACAAAGAAGGCAACGATTCGGGCTCCGGCTTTGCCGCGAAAGTCGCCAAAGGAGACCTGTGCCGATGTGTTCGAGGAGTTGCCGAACACGGCGATTGTCCCACCCGGGGCCACAAGGCCTATCGACGCCTCCAGAGATGCGCCACCTGCCGATTCCAGAATCAGATCGAAGGGACCTTCGGCGTCATCAATCTGGTGGACTACGTCAGCGGCTCCCAGATCCATAAGCCCGGCCGCTCGTTCCTCACTGGCTGCCACACCGGTCACTTCCGCGCCGGCTCCCGCGGCCAGTTCCACTGCAAAGCGACCCACTCCACCGGCAGCCCCGGTCACCAACACCCGTCGACCCGACAGGTCTCCGCCGAGACGGAGTACTCGTAGTGCGGTCACCCCGGCGATGGGGAGCGTTGCCGCCTGGGCGAAGGTCACATCTGGCTCGAGAGGTGCGAGGTGGGTAGTGGGAACCGCTACCTGTTGGGCCCAGCCTTCCTGTTCCGGCCAGGCAACAACCCTCGTTCCTTCTCCCGGACCCGACCCGTCGGCCGCTGCTGTCACGATCACGCCGGCAACGTCCTGGCCGGGTCGCCAACCGTGGGGGCGCATCGCGAGCAGACGAAGCTCGCCCCGGTTCACAGCAACCGCTTCGACTCCGACAACGGCTTCGGAAGGACCAGGCTCCGGAGTGGGAATCTCGGTGAGGTCAACAGCCAACTCACCGTCACCGTGATTGATCAAAGCTTTCATCACTGGAGCAATACAAACACAATCACAACGCTGGCTACATAGATGCCCGCGAATAGAGCCACCGAACCAAGCGAATACAGATACCGGGTTCCCGGCGTCAATCCATCGTTGACGAAGATCCTGATGTTGGCGGCAAAGGCCAGGAAGCCGGCAAAGATGTCGAGATATCCGCCCTGGCCGAATATTGCATAGGCAGGAAGCAGAAGGGGGAGCCCTACCCAGATCCACTCGGCGCCCTCTATACGACGACCGATCGAGGCACTATCCGAGTCCGAGACAATGACCGGGGCAGTCCCATATCCTCCCGGCCGAACTGTCACTTCGAGTTCCGTACCGTCACTTCTCGGGATCAGGTACTTGGTTCTCCTCGACCCGCGTTTGGCTCGCTCATCGTCGACGAGAACCTTCAGACCACCAAAGAACCCGTGGCGAATGGAGACTTCTTGACTCGTAGCGCCCGGAACTGTCAACGGAAAGGTGGTCGACCAGAAGCCACTCCCGCCCGGACCAACCTCTATCTGATCTTCCATCCAAGACTCCCGCAGATACCGTCTGGCGGAGGCTACCTGGGCGCCGCCCGGATGTGCCCGCAGGGTCTCACGCATCCGCAATCGCAACGGCCCGGGTGGGGCCACCATGGGCGCCAACCACCTTCAAAGGGAAACCAACAAAAGTGAATCGCGTACCCACAACCTCGGTGAGGACCAGATTCTCGTAGTGGGTCTTCTTCTCGTGGCGACACATCAAATGCACCGGATAGATCGTCGACGCCGGATTGTCCGGCGTCGGTGAGTCGACGCCGAAGGTGCCGATTCCCTTGTCCAGAATCCATCGGGCGGCCGAATCACCGAGACCGGGGAATGTGGTCAGATACTCGGGCTGATCCGCATAACGGTCGTACGTAGCCGTGTAGAAGAAACAGTGGTCCCCTCGCTCAATCGAAAGCCCCGATAACGCGAGCGCCTCATCGAGATGGTCGGCTGTGATGTCGGTCCGGGGCGGGACTTCGGAGACGTCGAGACAGATCGCCGGACCGTAGAAGTAGCTCAGGTTCATCTGGTCGATTGTCAGCGCTTCGGGATCGGGGTCGAGGTGACTGAACGAGTCGACATGGGTCGGCCCGTTGTCATTGAGCATGAACCCCAGAGTCTGGAAGGAGAAGTCGGAGGTGAACCTCGGGGCTGTCTCCTCGTGGGTTACATGCTGAAAGGTCACCGTCTTGAGATGGCCCGGATAGACCTTCATCGTCTCGAATATCGGCTGGGACAGATCGATTAAACGCGTCATAGACCGCCATTGCTCCTTCGGTTCAGTACATGACCACGCCGGAGTTGACGTTGATGTCGGCTCCGGTGATGGCTTTTGCCTCATCTGAGGCGAGAAAAACTGCTGTTTGTGCCACGTCCACAGGCTCTGTCAGTCGGCCAAGAGCCGACTCGGCTTCGAATTCCTTTTTCACCTCGTCAACTCCGATGCTGCGGGATTCGGCTTGTGCCTCCATTACCCAGTCGAGACGCGGTCCGGCGACGAACCCCGGAGAGATCAGGTTCACCCTGATCCCCTCACTCCCCGCCTCCACGGCGAGGGTCCGGGTGAGACCGATCAACGCTGTCTTGCTCGCGCTATACGAAGACCGGCCATAGAGCGGACGCTTGCCGCTGATCGATCCGATGATGATCACCGAGCCTCCGCCCTGGTCGATCATCACCGGGAGGACTGCACGGCTCATCAGGAAGATCCCGAAGACGTTGACCTCGAATGTGGACCGCCATTCCGCGGGATCCACCTCCCAAAGGGTTCCACTGGGACCACCGATGCCACTGTTGTTGACCAGAACGTCGACTCTGCGGTGCCGGACCATCACCGACTCGACCATCGCTGCAACCGAGGACTCAGATGTCACATCGGTTTCGACGACCATCGGCGAACCTCCGGCCCTCTCGACTTCCGCTGCGGTCTCCTCCAGACCGGCCACATTCCGGGCGGCGAGAACAACGATGTCTCCATCCTTTCCGAACTCGGTAGCGATAGCGCGGCCGATCCCCTGGCTCGCGCCGGTGACGACGGTCACACGGCGATCAGTCATCGATCGCCTCGAGAATGTCAGGAAAGAACTCGGGATTGAGACGGAGTCTGGCGCTGATGGCGTGACCCGCCATCAGCTCAGCATCGGCAACAACAGCAGCCGGTTCCGCGACGGATAGCGATCCGACCGGATCGCATCGCTGGGTGGTCACCGTCTTGAGAAACTTGCCCACCCAGAGCCCTCCGGTGTATCTAGCCGCGCCTCGGGTCGGGAGCGTGTGGTTGGTGCCGATAGCCTTGTCGGAGTAGGCGACGGTGGCGTGGGTGCCAATGAAGAGGCTGCCGTAGTTGGTCAGACGCTCGGAGAACCAGTCGGGGTGAGCGGTCTGAACCTCGAGATGCTCGGGGGCTATCCCGTCGGCAACCTTCACCATGTCCTCGTCGTCCTCACAGAGGATGATGGTGCCGTAGTCGCGCCACGCGGCTCCGGCCACCTCGGAAGTTGGGAAACGCTCTAGCCAGTAGTCGATCTCAGTGAGGGTGGCCCGCGCAAGGTCCTCGTCGGTGGTGGCGAGGATGGCCGGAGATGTCGGGCCGTGCTCGGCCTGCCCGAGGAGATCGCAGGCCACTATCGACGGATCGGCGGTGTCGTCGGCGATGATCATGATCTCGGTAGGACCAGCGAGAAGATCGATTCCTACCTTGCCGAACAGCTGCCGCTTCGCCTCTGCCACGTAGACATTGCCCGGGCCCACGATCATGTCGACAGGATCGGAGCCCTCGAGCCCAAACGCCATCCCCGCGAGTGCATGGACTCCTCCAACGCAGAAGATCTCGTCGGCGCCGGACTCGACCATCGCCCAGAGCTGGGGACGGTGCATGCCCAGCTCGTCACGAGGCGGAGCAGCAGCGACGACCCGGGGCACCCCTGCAACCTTTGCCGTGGCAACGGTCATCACCGCCGAAGCAATCAGGGGATACAGCCCGCCGGGCGAGTAGGCGCCGACCGAGGCCACTGGAATGTGCCGCTGGCCAAGAAAGACTCCGGGGAGGGTCTCTGCCTCGAAATCGACCATCGTCTCTCTCTGCAGCCGGGCGAAGTTAGTTACCTGGTCGATGAGGAAACGGGTGCTCTCCTCGACCGTGACATCCATCTCTTCGTATGCCCGATCGATGTCTGTTTGCGAAACCCGGAAAGATGGCGGGCTCCACCCGTCGAGACGTTTCGAGTGCCGTCTTACCCCCCCGGTGCGCTCCTTCTCCACGTCGGAGATGATCTGAGACACAGTCTCCCGAACCTCACGGGTCACATCCTCAGGTGTTGACTTTGGTTCCTTCAGATAGTGCAATTCCTCGGCTTCTACAGGGGGCCGCGCATTTTAAGGGGAATTCGACCGGCGCTCTATTCCCGAGCACGCACTTCGTCGAGATCCACCACCGTTCCGGTGGCTGCACTGTCCACTATCCCCTCGAGCACCACCACTGCCTCCAGCGCCTCCGGTCCACCGGTCTCTGGTGCCGTCCCGTTGCGGACGTTTCCTACGAACTCCTCGAGTTCATCCTTCACGGTGTCAAGGGTCTCGACCGGCTGTTCCGACCGCTCCACCTCTCCGACCGGCTGGAAATAGAAGCGTTCCCCATCTAGCTCGTTCCACGCCGCCGCCTCGGTCCCCCACACCGCGGTACGGCCGATGTCGGGAATGACCATCGACGTCCCGAGAAAAGCCAGACACCCGCTCTCGAACTCAAGCGTGGCGGTAGTGGCGTCGTCGAGCTTGCTGACGCCGATGATCTGACGGCTAAAGGCCGCTACGCGGGCGGGGCGCCCCAGCAGGTAGTTGAGGTTGTCCGCCATGTGAACCCCGAGACCGGTCATTCCTCCCGCAGGGCTCTCCGCCGGGTCGGCGCGCCAGCCACTTCTCGGGTTCAGTCCCTTGGGATACGACAGGTTCGCCTCGGCGTAGTGGGGCATTCCGAGCTCGCCGCCCTCGACCATCTCTTTGAGACGCCGGTTCGCCGGCTGACGTCGGCGGTTGTGACCTACCTGAAGCACTACCCCCATGAACTCGGCAGCCTTGATGGCCCGTTTCCCTTCGGCCACGGTGAGCGTGAACGGCTTGTCGACAAACGCGTGCTTCCCGGCTGCGGCAACCTCCCCAACGAGATCGGCATGCGTCGAATGTGGTGTTGCCAGCAATACGGCTTCGACGTCGGGATCGGACAGGACCTCGTCAAGCGAACCGGCGGGACGCGCCCCGTAAGTCGAGGCAAACGCCTCCCTGGTTTCGGGAGTCCGGGCGAAGCAGCTAACGATCTCCATGCCGGCGTCTTCTGACTTGGAGGCCAGCATCTCGCCCCACCGTCCCAGTCCAACCGACGCCACCCTCAACGGCTCCATTTTGCCTCCATACTCCGTATGCTTCGTTGCGGACCTCCGGAGAACGGGTACCAGCCGGAGGTCGCTTGACCAAGATATTGGTACTCGGTATTCTACATAATGCAGGAAAAGCCCGGCAATTTAGACCTGCGACGGGGCCGGGGCCTCATGACGGACACCGATACTGGAGGAGGAATTCAGTGATTTCCAGAGCGAAAAGGCGCGCCAAATCCGATCCACGGAAGCGAGCCTCCCATTCTCGAGGGATCCTTCGAGGACTCGCGTTGCTACTGGTGATGGGGCTGGTTATTGCAGCCTGTGGCACCAGCAGTGACGATACGACCACAACGGCAGCAGCCGGCGGAACCGACGACGGCGGAGATGCCGCAGGTGATCCAGTCACAGTCGAGTTGATACTCACCAGGCCGTACTACGTCCCAACGGGCTTCGTCGAGGCCATGCTGGCCGACCACAACATCGAGTTGATCGTGGACGTCCAGTCCAACGACGACATCCTGCAGCAGTTGCAGACAAGGGTCGATGCTGGTCAGCCGCTGCCCGATCTTCTCGGTGCCGAGGACTCGTTCCTCATGCCCGCTTTCGAAGAATCCGGGCTGCTATCGCAGGAGATGGCCGCGCGGTTCAGGGCGGACTTCGAGGCCGCAGATCCTGACCTGTACAACTTGCTCTGGGATCTCGTCTGGGACGAGCAGCCGGCAGGTGCGTCGATCACGGCCAACTTCGACGCCTTCTACTACAACGTTGGGCATCTCGAGACGGCCGGTGTAACCGTTCCGTTCGACAGCTACGACGCAGTGCTCGAGGCAATGCGGGCCGTGAAGGCGGCCAGTCCGGACATAATTCCGCTCACGGTCCAGGCCAAGGCAGGCGACGGGGTAACCACCCTGAAGACAATGCTCGCTGGAACTGGGGCGCCTTTCGATGGTGCAGTTCCCGACCTGACCTCTGACGGCGGCGTGTACACCTGCCAGTGGTGGGTCGATGCCGCAACGGAGGGGCTGACTCCACCCGATGCAGTTGCATGGGGCGAGGACGAGTCTCGTGCCGCCTTCACCAGCGGTAACGCAGCAATGATCCTCGACGGCTTCACCACGGCCGGCGACTTCAACGAGATACCCGACTTCGACTACCCGGACGAGTGGGGTCTCACACCGCCACCGGACAAGGGTGGACCCGAAGGCATCATCCTGGCAGCCGCCAGGACCTGGGGAATCCTCGAAGGAACCGAGCACTACGAAGAAGCCTCGATAATCATCAGGGAGATCGCTGAGGCGGAATGGCTCGTCAAACAAGCCGCAGAAGGCGGCGTGCCGGCTCGCAATCAGGAAATGATCGACAGCGACGAGGTGCTGGTCGTCTGGCCGTTCTTCGACGACGATCTGAAGGCCGCTTACACAGCCGCCAAGCCTCAGCCCGCCGGTGACAACGCCGGCGAGGTCGAAGCGATCCTCGAGCAGTTCTTCGGGGAGATCGTCTCAGGCCAAAGCAGCGATTGTTCCGAGTTGACTACCAGATATCAGGCTGAGCTGGACGAGGCCTGATCACACGACGGTGTTCCGTAACAACGAGCACCAACAATGTCAGAAACGCTCCCTTGCCTTCACCGGTGAGGGAGCGTTCCTGTACTGTCGCAATATCACGAAGTCCGACCTATGACTACAACCACGGCTCCTGAACCGAAAGCCGACCCCAAACCGAAGGGCGACCGCCGCTGGTGGCAACGCAAAGAGCCACCGCGTCAGGACAACAACGCCATCATCGGTGTCGGCAAGTCGACGCCCTACCTCTTCAGCCTCCCGGCCATACTTCTCGTCGCTGGCCTCCTCGGCTTCCCTGTCATCTATGGCTTGGTCCAGAGCTTCTACCGCCGTCCCTCGCTCGGGGCGGACCCCGAGTGGGTTGGTACCGAGAACTACACGGACATGTTCTCGTCAGACGCTTTCTGGCACTCCCTGAACAAGACCGCAATATTCGTCTTTGGCTCCCTAGTCGTGGGAATGGCGCTGGGACTCCTGTTTTCGTTTGCCCTCTTCAAAGTGGTCGGGAGGCTCCGATTCCTCCGGGCCGTGACCATCGGTCCATACATCGTTTCCAACGTCGCTGCGGCCGTGATGTTTCGAATCCTCTTCAACGCCCAGTTTGGAACGGTGAACCAGGCAATCGAGTGGCTCCCCTGGGTGGAAACCGGCCCGAGGTGGCTGGCCGACCCCACAATGGCGATGGTTACCGTGATCTTCACCCAGGTGTGGACCGACCTTCCACTCGTGATCCTTCTGCTTCTCGGGGGGCTGATGACCATTGACAAGGCACATTTGGACGCGGCCCTTGTAGATGGGGCTACCGGCTGGACTCGAGCCCGCCACGTCACCATTCCGCTTCTCGCCCCACAGATGCTGATCAGCGTTGTCTGGCTCAGCTATTCCACACTCACCGGGCTCGGCGTAGTGCTCGCCCTCACCGGTGGTGGCCCGCTCAAAGCTACTCAGACCATGGCAATGGAGATGTACACAGTTGGCTTCCGTAACCTCGAGTTCAACGAAGCGCTGGCCATCGCAACGTTCATACTGATCCTCAATGGCCTACTCACGCTGGGCTACGTGGGCATCGGCCGCAAATACGACTACGAAGCATGAGCGACACACTCCCTCAAGACGAGTTCCTCACCGAGTCTGCCGCAGAGAAGGCTCTGAAGGCCTCCGAAGGCACCCCCCGGGAGCCGAGGCGGACGGCCGGTCGCAGCAGAACAAAGGGGATCATCAGGAGCATCCTGATTTCGATTCCGTTGATCGCACTGGTGGTCTGGACTGTGGCGCCTTTCTTCGTGACCTTGTCGGTCTCCCTCAAGGATAAGACGGAGGTGTTTGCGGATCCGTCGCTGATACCGGCAAACCCGAGCCTCGACGCCTATGGCGATGTTCTGGCCAGTGAGAGTTTCACAACTTCGTTCTGGAACAGCGTCATCGTCGGCGTCGGGGTCACCGTGTTGACCATCGTGATTTCGGTACCTGCCGCGTACGCCTTTGCGCGGTTCAGATTCCGGGGCCGGCACCTGCTGCTCCTTTTCACCCTGCTTCCGCGGCTGGTGCCCAGTATCGGGATGATGATCCCGATCTACCGACTCGCCGTGGCTACAGGGATGCTGGACAAACGCCTCACCCTGGTCATCGTCTACACAGCAATGCTCTTACCTCTGGCCGTGTGGCTTTTGGTTGGCTTCTTCCAGGCGATCCCACGCGAAATAGAGGAGGCGGCAAACGTCGACGGGGCCAGTCTTTGGGGACGTCTCCGATACATAGTGGGACCGCTCGCCGCACCCGCCATGATCACAGTCGGCGTTCTCGCATTTCGGGAGGCCTGGAACGAGTTCACTCTGGTCCTCGTGCTCGTCAACTCACCAGGAAATCGGACACTGCCATTCGAGCTCTACAAGTTGCAGGGCGTCGAAGGCGTTGCCGACTATCCGATAGAGGCGGCGTTCACAGTCCTCACCATCATCCCATTCATAATCTTTTACACATTCGTGGAGAAACACGTGGTCGCTGGTCTCATTTCAGGGTCAGGGAAATAGCCCAGCAGATTCTGCCAGTCCGTGTTCTTTCGCAGTCATGACGACCTTCGCCTTGTCAGAGTGAACGTCGTCGAGCAGTTCGAGTCCGGCCGAGGGATTATCGAGCGGGAGCGCATGGGAGACCATCCTGATCGGATCGATCCGACGAGACCGGATCATCTCGAGCAAAGGGCCGTAGGAGTCGGAATAGGCCTGGGAACCGAGCACATCCAGTTCCTTTACCTTGACCGCCACCGGGTCGACTCCTTCGGTGCCTTCGGTGAAGTTGCCGACGATCACAATCCGGCCACCAGGACGACACCAGGCCGTAGCCAGGGCCAGGGTCGAGGATTGAGTCCCCCCTGCACACTCCAACACGATTCGGGGACGAGTCTGCGCGCCCTCACCGGCCATCGAGGCCGCCTGGTCTGCGATAAGCGTCCGGTCAGCACCCAGCCGTTGCGCAATCCCAAGACGATATGGGTCGATGTCAACAACAGTTGCAGTGGCTCCCTCCGACAGGGCCAGCATGAGGGCACCGAGACCGACCGGGCCCGCCCCGAGGATCAGCACTTCGTCCCCGACTCCCACTTCGGCCCGATCGACAACGGCGTGATGGCTCACCGCCAGAGGCTGGATCAAGGCACCGACGAGAAAAGAGCAGTCATCGGGCAACTCCCATGTCTTGTTGGCGTCGACCGCCACCATCTCGGCGAAAGCTCCGGGAAGCCCGGGTCGACAACCCAGAACCCGATAGTCGTTACAGATGTTGGTTCGCCCTTCGAGACAGGCTTCGCAAACACCACAGGAGACCACCGGGTCGACCGCAACCCTGCGGCCCACCAGATCGACGGGTACGCCCGGACCGACTTCAACGATTTCACCGGCGAACTCGTGACCCAGGACCAGAGGTGGGACCATCCTCGGGTGATGCCCCTGAAAAGCAGCAAGATCGGATCCACAGATTCCGACTGCCTCCACCCGAATGACAACTTGACCGGAAGCGGGAACAGGGTCAGGCAAATCTATCCCGGCGATCTCTCTGGCTCCAACAAGTTCGCTGGCCTTCATCGAAGGGACACCAATTGGACAAGCTGATCATCACGGCCGCCTGCGACTCCTCGGTCTCCTACCCGTCCAACAAGAACTGCCCTACTCCAACCAGGGAGAACACAGGCGTTATCGCCCAGGAGTACATCAGGTGCATCGATGCCGGAGCGTCGATCTCTCATCTCCATGGCGTGCGCAAGCTCGAATCTGCCCTGCAGACGGACGGCCGCAAGCTGAGCAGAATCGACGTTGAAGGTTGGACTGAGATCACCGAGGGCATTCGATCGGAGCGGGAGACGATACTGCAGTTCGGGATCGCTGGAGCCCGATTCGAGGACCGCTTCCCCCTGCTCGCACTGCGTCCCGACATGATGTCCGTGGCGTTCAACGCCCACGACGAGCACTTCCAACCTGACCCTGAACAGCCGCCGAACACGATCTACTCGTTGCATCCAATCGAGGAACTTCGTGAGTACGCGGTCGAGTTGCCCCGACACGGCGTCAAGCCCGAGATCGAAGTTTTCCATTCCGGTGCGGTGTGGAATCTCAACAAACTCCACTCCGAGGGTCTGCTCAGCGAGCCGGTGTGGGCCACCCTTTTCATCGATTGGGAGGGCGGCTCGTGGACTCCTCCGACCGAGGCCGCACTTCTCTTCATGGTCGATCTGCTCCCCGACTTCGCCAACTACAACGTGAGCGTCATGAGCCCCACCACCCAGTGGAAGCTCCTGTCGATGGTCATCGGCCTCGGAGGACATGTTCGGGTCGGGTTCGAGGACAACCCGTACCTCTCCCCCGGCGAGCTAGCCGACACCAACGCCGCCCTCGTCGAGAAGATCGTGACCATCGCCGGACAGCATGGCCGTGAGATCGCCACTCCGGCCGAAGCTCGAGAGATCATCGGACTCGATCCGCCCGGATGACAAGAGTCGTCGTCTCCGAGTACCTCCAGGAGCAGTTCCTGACGCGGCTGGGTGAGCGCATGGAGGTGGTTTTCGATCCGGACCTGTATGCAGATCGACCCCGTCTGTTGGAAGAGATCGCCAACGCCGAAGCGATCATCATTCGCAACCGAACCCAAATCGACGCCGAGCTCTTGGGCGCCGCAAAGGAGCTGAAAGTGGTCGGTCGTCTTGGCGTCGGGCTGGACAACATCGACATGGAGGCCTGCTCGACCGCCGGAGTAATCGTGATCCCCGCCATCGGCGCCAACGCCGTGTCGGTGGCCGAGTACGTGATGACCGCCGCCCTGCTGCTGACCCGCGGAATCTTCGGGATGACCGGGTCGATGGTGGCCGGCGAGTGGCCCCGTCAGGGCCACGCCTTCGGCCGGGAGTTGATGGGCAAGACACTGGGACTGGTCGGTTTCGGCTCGATCGCCCGTCAGGTCGCCGCGCGGGCAACCGCCTTCGAGGTGAAGATCGTGGCCTTCGATCCCTATCTCACGGACGACGACCCGGCGTGGCAATCCGCCGACAAGGTTGGGCTCGACGAGCTCCTCGCCGGCGCCGATATCATCAGCCTTCACACGCCGCTCGACGAATCGACCAGGAATCTGATCGACTCGACCGCACTGGCCAGGATGAAACCAGAGGCGGTTCTCATCAACACCTCACGGGGCGGCATCGTCGACGAGACAGCCCTGGCTGAAGCGCTGCGGGAGGGTTTCATTGGCGGCGCAGCCATAGACGTCTTCGCCTCCGAGCCACTCGGACCTGAGCCGGCTGCCAACTTCGCCGGTCTGGACAATCTGATACTGACCCCACATGTCGCAGGCAACACCCGCGAGGCTGTCGACCGGGTGGGCGAGATGATCACCGATGCGGTGCTCGGACTGCTCAAAAACTGACGATCAGATCAGAAGACGATCCTCGTACTCCACCCTGGAGAGCAGGTGTGGATCCCCATCGGTGATCAGGACCATGTCTTCGATACGGACCCCGCCACCGCCACGAACGTCAGGTACCCAGACCAGGGGCTCGACGGCAAAGACCATGTTCGGCTGGAAGTCGTATGTGGTCGTGCCCTCGAGCGTCTCCCCGATGTAGGGAGGCTCGTTGGCTCCCATGCCGATGCCGTGTCCGATGAAGAGGCTGAACAGATGGTCTTCGAATCCGTGCTCGCCGATCTTGTTGATGATGGCGTCGGCGCAATCCTGGTTGGTGAACCCGGGGCGCATCGTGTCAATCCCGGCCATCAGACCCTCGTACACCGCGGTGTAGATCTTCTGCTGGGTCTTGGAGGGCTTTCCCACCACCGTCGTCCGACCGATGTCGGCGAAGTAACCGTTCCACATCGCCCCGATGTCGATGAAGCAGAGGTCCTGATTCCTGATGATCTTGTCGGTGGCAAGACGGTGTGGAGGGGACATGTGCTCACCCGAGGCGACAAATGGTGTGATGACATGTGCCATCTCTCCACCGAGTTGAAAGAGGGTCTGCATTGCGTCGGCCGCAACCTCCAGCTCGCGCCGGCCGGCCCTGGTCTCGTCAAGCGCACGCTGTGTGACGGAGTCACCGATGGCGCAAGCCTCTTCGATCACGGCGACCTCGAGATCGCTCTTGATCCAACGTGCCTGCTGCATGATGGTGTCGCCGTCGACCAGTTCCACGTTCGGTAGATGGGTGCGCACCGACTCGATGAAGGAGATGTTTGCCTGGTCGACGCCCAGCTTGCCTGAATCGAGACCTCTCTCCCGGAGGATTCGAGAAAGCGTCCCGGTGACGAACCCGTCCACGAGCTCTCGCTGTTCCATGATTGGCACGGCATGCGCTTCGCCGATCCAGCTCATCCCGAATTTGGCCTTGTCGATCTCTCCACCAGAGGCGAGCAGTACGGGATCCTCCGATGGTGTGAGCAGCGCCCCGTTCAGCGATGTCGTCTTCCCGGCAATTAGCTGGGCGCGCAATGCCGTCAGATAGCGGACGTTTTCGTCTTTCCAGACCAGAACGGCATCGACACCGGACCCGGTCAGAGCGGCCTGTGCTTTGGCAACCCGTTCCCGACGAAGCTCGGCGAAGTCGTAGCGGTCCTCCCAATCAACCGCGAATGGCCCCTTGGCGTACTTATCGATGACAACTCCCGAGTAGAGGAACCCTGTTCTCTATAGTCGGTATACTACAGAACCCTGTCTGTGATCGCCACAAGTTGCGGGGTCTTTTAACCAGGTCAACCAGACTTTTACCCCTATAGATCAAAGGAAATCTCAATGAGCAGCGGGGAGAGCTTTCGTCTCGACGCTTCGCTGTCACCACGGGTGACTGCGGTCGAACTGGTGCGTGGCACCCTGCGCGCCGCCATCATCCGCGGTGATCTCCCCGGCGACTCGCAACTGGTCCAGACCGAGATCGCCAGTCAACTCGGGGTGAGCACGACACCGGTACGGGAGGCGATGCGGGATCTGGCCAGCGAAGGCTTGATCACCATGGACAGTCATCGCATCGGGATCGTGCGCAAGCCTGACTGGGATGAAATGGTCGAGATTGTCGAGGTCCGTCGCTCCCTCGTTGAGCTCGCCACAAGAAGGGCGATGGCCCATATCACCGACGAGGAGATGGAACGGGCCCGGGCTCTCGCCGACGATCTGTCTGAAGAGCAGGACCTGGGGTCGTGGGTGGAGAACAACATCAAATTCCACATGGTCTTCCATGAGGCAACGAGAACTATGCGGTTGGCCAGCATACTCTCCGCCCTCGAGGAGGCGGGAGGGGTCTTCGTGGCTCAGGCGCAGCGTCTCCACCCCGAGATCCGAAGACGGGCAGTAGCCGAGCACTACTCCCTCATCGAGGCGTATGAGAGGAGTGACGTCGAGTCAGCAGTTGCCATCCAGCAAGGTCACATCAACCACCCGCTTGAAGCCTACGAAATGGACTCGGCATCATCGTGATCCGGCGTTGGCTGGCGCTTCACCAGAGCTGGGTGAAGTTCTCTTTCACTGCGACTAGCCCGGCCGTGACCAGCTTCACATCGTTGGTCGGCGAGATCAGCGTGCACCCCTTTTCGATCAACAACGAGGCGTAGTCCGGGTTCGGAGTCACGGCGCCCCAGTGCTTGCCGTGGGTGCGACAGGCCTCGGCGATTCGATCGACGGCCTCCATGTTCTTCTCGCTGGTGAAATCACCGATGGTGCCGAGGGCCTGGCTCAGGTCGGAAGGACCGACGAAGAGCAGGTCAACGCCATCGATTGCAGCAATCGCGTCGACCTCTTCAGCAGCCTGTGCCGTCTCGATCTGAACCGCCACAAACGACTCCCGGTTGGCGCGCTCGGCGAACTCTGCGAGTGGCACCGATCCGAACCGACCGTCGTATCCAAGCGGGTTGAGACCACGCCTTCCCCTTGGGGCGAACTTCGACCAACGGACAAACTCCTCCGCCTGTTCGGCCGACGTGATCTGGGCCGCCATCACGCCCATAGCTCCGCTTTCGAAGCAGCGTGTGACAGTGGCGTAGTCCGTCGGCGGGACGCGAACGAAGGCCTCCAAACCGTGTGCTCGTCCCGCAGCAACCGCGACTTCGACATCAGTCACGGAGAGACCACCGTGCTCGACGTCGATCCAGAACCCATCGAAGTCCCCGGTCATACCCAGGTACTGGATGATGTTGTGGTGAAACATCCTCCCCACGGCGAAGACGACAACTTGCTCGCCGCTCTCGATTCGTTGCTTCAAGGATTCGGTCATGATCTGGCTCCCGATCGGCTGTTCGACAGAATGTATGATCCAGCCCGCTGACATGGCAATCGGCTTCTTTCCAGCACTCTCGGGTAGGGATGGGAGACGCCCCCAATTCGACTGAGGAAAGAGGTTGGCCAATGCCCGTGATCGACATGCACGCCCACTTGTCACCAGAGCGGTACAAGGAGGCGGTTCGGACCAAAGGTGAGTGGTACGGACTGGACGAAGGTCCGGGTGAGCTCCTATTCGGAAAATTCGCCCAGACACTGCCAGAGCGCCTTGCCGACATGGACACCCTCGGCATGGACATGCAGCTGATCACTCCGACGATCGGCTTCTATCAATACGACAACGAACTGGAGATGACCAAGCGGATCCAGCGAGAGTGCAACGACGAGATCGCCGAGACGGTGCAGGCACACCCGACACGGTTCGCCGGCATGGCAACTGTGCCGATGCAGGACACGCCGAGTGCTATCGAGGAGATGGAGAGGGCAATGCTCGACCTTGGTCTCAAAGGGGTGATCCTCAGTGACCACGTAGTGGGCCGAACGTACGACGACCCTGACTTCCTCCCCTTTTTCGCTGCCGCCGAGGAGCTAGGCGCCCTCCTCTTCTTCCATCAGGGTCGGGACACGGTCGTGAAGCACAGGATCCAGCGTTACATGCTTCCCAACGCCGTGGGAAACCTCACCGAGCGCACCCTCGTATACGCAACGCTGGTGTTCGGCGGCGTCATCGATCGCTTCCCGAATCTGAAGCCGTTTCTCGGTCACGGTGGTGGCTATACGGCCTACGGAGTCGCACGAATGGACAAGGTCGCCGGGGCCCTCGAGGGTGCGACATCAGACGGGATGACACCACCATTCGGACCGAGCGACGGGTTCTCCCAACAGCTGCCGCCGAGTGACTATCTCGACCGTTTCTACTACGACTGCTGCACCTACAGCGGACCGGTGCTGCGTTTCCTGATCGACTCGGTCGGCATCGACAGGGTCGTTCTCGGCACCGACTATCCGGCGCCAATGGTGCTGCACGATGCAGTCAATTGGGTACGTGGGTTGCCGGAGCTGAGCGACGATGAGAAGGAAGCGATTCTCTCCAAGAACCCCGCCCGGGTGCTCGGACTATGACCGACGGGACCTGATGCAAAGACTCGGCTGGGGCGTCATCGGCATCGGCAACATCGTGCAAGGCACGATCGCACCGGCGATGCTCGCCGAGCCGGAGTGCGATCTGGTCGCCGCGGTGAGTCGCGACCAGGGGCGAGCCGACGACTTCGCTGCAGAGTTTGGAGCCCGCTACGCCTACGCCTCCTACGAAGAGATGCTGGCCAACCCCGAAGTCGAAGCCGTCTTCATCGCTACTCCAAACGCACTCCACGCCGACCAGGTGGTTGCCGCGGCAAGCGCAGACAAACACGTGCTCTGTGACAAGCCACTTGCCATCAACGTCGCAGATGCGGCCAGCGCTCTAAAGGCTTGCAACGATGCGGGAGTCAAGCTCGGGATCAACTTCCACTACCGGCATCTCCCGTGGGTCCAGGACCTCACAAGGATCATCGGGGACGGAGCAATCGGCGAAGTGAAGGTCATTCATCTCGAAGTCGGCTCGGGAACGAGGCACTACGACAACTGGAGGGCCGACCCCGAGATGGCCGGTCTTGGCTCGGTTCACAACGTTGGCGTTCACGGACTCGACTTCCTCAGGGTGATTCTCGATTCCGAGCCCGTCGAGGTGGTGGCGATGATGGACCATGCTCCCGGCAGTGGTTCGGTGGAGATGCTGGCACTCATCATGCTTCGTTTCGATAACGGAGCAATCGTCTACTGCAACCTCAACGAGACGCTGCCAAACCCTCAGAACGACATCTCCATATATGGCTCGGCCGGTCGCATTCTGGGCAGGGCCTTCACCCGCTCCCGCAGCGACGGGGAACTGGCAGTGCTCAGCCAAGATGGCGAGACCCTGACCGGCTACCCCGCCCCCGAGGCCCACCGGATGTCTGTGGCCGCCTTCACCAAGGCCGTTTTGAATGACGACAAACCCAACGCATCCGGTCTCGACGGGCTGAGGAGCGCCCAGGTCTGCGAGGCGATCCGCCGCTCGGCGAAGGAGCGCCGACTGGTAGCAGTACGGTACGGGTGATGGCCGGCTCGATTGATCCAGGTGAGCTGAAGACGATCGATCAGGTCATCGCCCGGGCCCGTGAAGTCACCGAGCCCGACGCCTACGCCTGGGCAGCAGCCGGAGCAGGACAGGAAGTAACCGTGGCCCGCAACGGGCTGGCCCTGAATCGTCTCGCTCTGGTCCCTCGGGTGGGACGTGACGTCAGCGAGGTGGACACATCCTCGTCTTTTCTAGGGGTCCCACTGGCCTTCCCCGTCATGCTTTCCCCGATCGGCGCCCTGGCCCTCTACGACCCGGGCGACGGCCTGGCTGCCTCGATAGCAGCGACCGAGATGGGCATATCCGCCATAACCTCGATTCATACCACGTCTTTGTGGGAGGAGGTGGCTGCCGAAGCTCCCGGACGCCACTTCTTTCAGATCTATACGGCCGGTGACCGACGTTGGATTGCCGAAATCCTCTCCAGAGTCGAAGAGGGGCGGTTTGCCGGGGTCTGTGTGACCCTCGATGCAGCCGTCATTGGAAGACGAGACCGGAGCCTCGAATCCGGCTTCGGTTGGAGCTCTCCCCCTGAAGGCACGGCCAGTCTGAAACACCACGGATGGGAAGAGTCGCTTCGGAGCCGCTTCACCTGGGCGGATCTCCAGTGGCTCTGCGAGCAAACCGACCTGCCGGTGTTTGCCAAGGGCGTGATGACTCCCGATGACGCCAAGGCCGCGGTGGACTGTGGCGTCGGCGGGGTCTTCGTCTCCAACCATGGCGGGAGGATGGTCGACCACAGCCTGAGCTCGATCGAGGTCCTCGGCGAAATCGTTGAGGCCGTGGCAGACGATGTCAACGTGGCGGTGGACAGCGGGTTCACCAGGGGGGCGGAGGCGTGCAAGGCGCTGGCCCTGGGGGCGAAGGCAGTTGGTGTCGGCCGTCTCCAATGCTGGGGGCTCGCCGTTGGGGGTGTGCCGGGGCTGGTCCGGGTCCTCGAGATCCTCCGCGATGAGATCGCGCTCACCATGGCCAACATCGGCTGTCGAAATGTCGATGAGATCACCCCGGACCATGTCAGATGGTCGATGCCGGCCCCTCCCTCCGGACCCGCCTGATCTAGTTGGGCGTGCACCGAACCTATCGACTGACACTCGACGCTGTTTCAACCCCCACCTAACGGCAATGATGTACCGGTTTTCAGGTGACGCAATAACGCCGGTTTATGGGCGGCCGCTGTGTCATCTGGAACCGCGTGCGATGAAGGATGACGACGATGTCTGTCAAGAAACGAACCGGATGGTGAAGGGGTACCGGTAGTTCTCGCCGTTGGCCGCCTTCACCGACGCCACGATCACCAGCACAAACCAGGTGACAACGACGGCGGGGAGGGCGACGATGCCCACCAGGAGGATGATCGAGACTGCCGCAACAAGACCGTAGAGAAAGAACGAGATGTTGAAGTTCAACGCCTCCTTGGCCTGCGCCTCGACGTAGGGGTCATCCCGATTCAGGAGCCACACCACCAGCGGGCCGACCAAAGACGGGATGCCGACGAAGGCAACGAACGCCGAGAGATGGCTCAGCATGGCAAGGTTGCGAGAGTCCGACGACACCTCATAAGTGGTCGGAAAGGTCTCGGCGGGGGTTTGGATGGTCATAGACGATCTCCATGTCGAGGTGTTTCTGTCTAACCCCACGATGCGACATCGAACTCGTCCGATCAATCGGGTATGACCCCCGAAGAACCCTGACCTTCGTCAGGGTTCTTCGTGGAGGCTCTCAACCTGGTTACCGAGCGGGTCGCCCCTTGCCAATCTCCCCCGAAACCGCCAACGGCCGAAACAAGAGATACCAAACGTCCAATCAGGCGGCTGACTACGGCTTCAGAAACCGCACATAATGCCTGTGATGTGCGGGTCTTCCTCGATTTCCGTCATCGTGTTCGTCGGGTGCCTATCTGATCCGAGCAAATGCAAGAAAGAACTGGATGGCTGCCAGTGACAGGTTTCCGATCGTCCCTCCAATATTGGATGCGAACGCAGCCAGCAGGGCAAAGCCCGCCCCTGCGAATAGGGCCACGGTCGCTAGGTCGCCTCGGGTAAAGATCAATATGGCAACAGTGGCCTGGAAGAGGATGACAAAGATCGTGAACGCTGTTCCGTTGGGCAACACGACGTGGTTGACGAACCAGCGAGCCGGGCCAAACCAAGCGCTTTCGGCGAAGCTGCCATAGAACTCGTCGGTGTGTGAGAGCGTATAGACCGTGTTGAACACAGCCCCGATCAAGAACACCACACCGATGGCGATCTCAGCGACGTTACGCAGTGTCTCCGTAGCGCCTCTCCACCCACCGACCCATGAGGTATGTGGACCCAAAGATCAATGCGAACGGAATCCATGTTCCCAATGGGCTGGCGAACATCTCGAAGCTGCGCTCGATGATGAGGGCAACTAGGAAGAAGTCCACGACGATCACGAACCCGACGAAGACAGTGGCGGTCTGAAGGGGGGTGGTGTATCCGAATCGCCGGTAGTAGTTCCACGAAACGGTTCCAGCGATGATGGGGGCACCAATCGCATGGAACACCAAGGCAAACTCTTCTGATACCAAAGCCATAGGGATCATCATGGCCGCAGCGCACAGAGCCCATGACACGAAGGCATGAGCCAGTAGGACCAGACGCTGCCCACCGACAGAGGTCGGTGGTCGGCGGGTTTGAGTGAGTGTCAAATGCTGCTCCTTTCCCCACGACCTTCCGCACCACCCCTAGAACTTGGTAGAGGCCAAAGGCCCCTTTTGCGAAAGGCGGCAGCCTGTCCATAACGGACATCATGTGCGGCTAGCCCGATCAGATCGGTCGCACATAAGTGCCGTTATGTGCGACGACCGGTCTCAGAGCAGATAACCTCTGCAGGGGTACGGAGGAGAGGAAATGACCAAAACGGTTTGCAAGGTCCTGCTAGTGGTTGTGGTTGCGTGCAGTCAACCGGCTACGACAGATTCCACCACCCCACCTCCGGCTACCGAAGCAGAGATCGAGACTCTCTGCGCTCGCTACGAGGAGGTACGAGGCCTCGACTACGGAGCCAAGTACACCGCTCTGCTTGACGTTGCCCCCGCAGAACTCAAAGGACCCCTGTTTCGCATGGTGAACAATCCTGGTCCGACTGAGGACGACTTCAGAGTTACGAGCTTCCTAAACGATCACTGCAAGTTCTGACGGGCTGATCCTCCGCACATATATGTGCCGTTATGTGCAGGTGCTGGATAGGGCCGATGGCAGTAGGTTCCGTGGATGACAGTTCGTCATCTCATGTGGGCCAGTCTGATAACCGGACTTATTGTTGCGGTCTGGTTCGTCAACAGTTTGAGTGATCCGGCCTACTACGACCCCCAGACCATCACCGACTACGTTGCGTCGGTCCTGGCCGAGATCTTCTTCCTCGCCGCCGCGTACACGTTCGTGGTCTGGTGGCGGGTAACCCCTTACAGACGGGGCGCCCTGTTGCTGCTGGGCGCCGCAGTTGGTTTCGTGCTTTGGAGCGTCGGCAACGTTGTCGAGGAAATCATGGGTATCGAATTCGGAGAGAACCTTTTCTTCGTGGGCGCCACTACCGCGATCGTCCTGACTGCGCTAGCAGGCGTGGTTACCTTGACCGCTCCAAGTCGTTGGCGGTGGACGGGTCTGGTTCTTCTCACCATCACAGCTTCATTCGCCTTCGAGGACCTGTTTGAAGACATTCCCATCGCTCCGATCCCATGGCTCGCCTTTGCTTTCGTGCTGTGGCGCGGGATACTCGACGTACCAGCCGAGGCTTCCGTCGCCGAACTGAATTGAGTGCGAACAGCCCATTCACCCTCACATAAGTGCCGTCATGTGCGGCTTGAGTTGCTCAGCATTGAAAGTCTGTGGGCGGCCAGGTCCACGACACGATCTGTCCGTTTTCAACGATTGCGGTGTGCCCCTCAACGCAGTTCTGGAACGGCTCGCCATTGTCTTCCTCGCCGGACCACACATGATCCCAGGTGACCGTGTTGCCAATTACCTCAAGGTTTGAGATCGTGTACGACACGGTGCCGTCCGCCTCTCCTTCGTGAAGGCTGCGAATCTGTTCGGTCCCGGTGAACGTACCGCCCGGGTGGTTGGCTATCACTGCGTCTTCGTCGAAGAGTTCGACTATGGCTTCGATGTCGGCGGCGTTGTAAGCCGCCACATACGACGCAACCACGGCACCTGGGTATGTTTCGTTGTATTCGTCGACAACGCCAAGGAGAGCCTCTGCGCATTGGGCTGGCGAGGCGCAGATGCCGGGATAGGCAATATTCCACGCCCAATTAGTGAACACTTCGACCACGCCACCATCCTGAGTCTCTGATATGAGCCAGAAGATCGCGCCGGAGTCGTCGAAGCTGATCTCATGGGTGTCTGTAAAAACACCGACCCCGAGAGCGTCGCTCAGATCGTCACTTGCCTGCGTCTGACATGCAACAACTTCAGCGGTCTCGCCCTCGCAAGAAGAATCGAGAACTGTCACGTTTAGAGCCGCTTTGAAGAGGGCAAAACCTACAGCATCGTCCTTGGCGCGACCGTCAGGATCGGCCCAAGGGAGCTCGTCTAGCGCCTCTGAGTCACCGGCGTATATCGCAGCGACAACCGCTTCAGCGGTCGCAAGGTTGACCTCAACAGGGAGCGTCGTTGTCGTCGTCGTTGTGCTCGTTGTCGACGTCGCGACAAGCAACTCCGTTGTAGTCACGGCGTCAGGAATCGAAGACGTCACCTCAGTTGAGACTTCACCACCTGCGCATGCAGCCACAACAAACAACATCGCCACGAAACCGCAATATCGGCCCACCCTCATCTCTCCTCTACTCGATCACTCACGTCGAACCTACACCAACCGACCAGTCGGTGAGGTCCCGCCTCGCCGAGGTGATTCACATTCTCGACGCTTGACCTACCACCAAAGGTCGCTAGCAGTGACAAGCCGGCACGCTCCGCTGAACAATCTCCAAACGAGCAGCACATAGCGGCACAAATGGGCGGGCGCTCTGGATCGGACTGACCGCACACAATGCTGGGTATACGCTCATTCGGCGACTGAGCCTCGCCCGATCAGTTCTTCCGACGTAGTGAGGGTCGCAACCTTCTTGTCGAGCTTCTGGTACTCAGTGCTCATAGCGGCCATGAACCGATCGAAGTCCGCTTCGTCTCGCCAGCGGTCGACCGTGATGTACGAACCTGGTTGGTCACATTCGACTAGCTCGGTTCCGAGATAGCCGTTGCCGGGGTCGAAGAGGCGGCTCTATTCTCCGCGAGGTCCATAGGCACTCCGGAAGTTCATCATCCCGGTCAGATGCAACTGTGTATCTCCAGATGTTGATGAACACGTTTGCCATTCAACACCCGCACCTAACAGCACTTATGTCCGCCGAGGTGGTTGGCTCGGGTAGGTTCGACCGATGGGCGGAGTGCTAGGTTCAATTGCCTCTTCGATAGGAGCCCTCGTGCCCGGTGGATCTGACTATCAGGGACCTTCCGGCGCTCTCGAACGGTATATCGCCGTCGTAGACGGAGCGGGCGAAGCTGTAAAGGGTGCCAAGAACCCGTACACCTCACGCAACGGCCACATGTTCAGTTTTCTCGACGCGGAAGGAGCAA